>JAAUYI010142168.1_pt1 | contig 14286 bp, 10 predicted proteins | sample 7278041 | NCBI WGS metagenome assembly JAAUYI01 (sample SAMN14350216, study PRJNA611818) | marine sediment metagenome | isolation source: surface marine sediment (0.6m) | place: French Polynesia: Moorea | collected 2018-08
AAGGACGAGCTGCCCTACGTGGTGGCGATGATCGAGCTCGAGGAAGGAATGAAGATCACTGCGCAGCTGACCGACGTCGAGCCGCAGGAAGTCTCCGTCGGGATGCCGGTCGAGATGGTGACGCGCCGACTGCAGGAGAAGGGCGAGCGCGGTTACATCGTCTACGGCTACAAGTTCCGGCCACGGATCGCGGTGTAGGGCAAGGTCCGCGCGGATCGCTTTCAAGGTCCGCCGCTCCACCCGCGCGACCTCTGAGGCGGGAAGTAGGCGACGCCATCTAAGGACGAAGCCTGGCTCGCCAACCGTAAGGTTGGCGGTAAATCCGTGCCCATGGCGACGCCGTAGAATCCTCAGCAGGTGGAGAACCTGCCCCTCCCCGAGATGACGATCCGTCTTTTGGCGCCGTTCGCGTCTATGATGGGCTGTATCCACACAACCCTCCGCGAAAGCAAAATCATGAGTATTCAAGGCTCGACTCTCAAGAAACTCGCTATTGTCCTGGTTGTCGTCGGCTTGTTCGCCGTCTTTTACTCGATGGGCTGGCATGAGCTGGTGACCTTCGAGAATCTCAAGGCTCAGCAAGGCGAGCTCAGGGCTTCGGTCGCGGAGAATCAGGTTCTGTGGATCGTTGGCTTCGGCATTGCCTACATCGTCATGGCCGCGGCACAGCTGCCTGGCGCGGCGTTGATGACGATCGCCGGCGGGGTGCTGTTCGGATTCCTCCTCGGTACGATCGTCGTTTCTTTCGCCAGTACCCTCGGCGCCACGCTGGCGATGCTGGTCTCGCGCTACCTGTTCCGGGACTCGATTCAGGAACGATACGGTTCCAAGTTGCGTGCTTTCAATGAAGGTATCGAGCGCGACGGTGGCTTCTACCTTTTCTCCCTGCGCCTGATCCCAGCGGTCCCCTTCTTCCTGATCAATCTGGGTGCCGGATTGACGTCGATCAGCACCTGGACTTTCTACTGGGTCAGCCAGATCGGCATGCTCGCTGGCACCGCGGTCTACGTCAACGCCGGCGACCAGATCAGCCAGCTTTCCTCAGCCAGTGGCCTGTTGTCACCCAAGCTATGGGGAGCCTTCATTCTGTTGGCGCTATTCCCACTCATCGCCCGCCATGTCATCGGCGTCATGGTGCACAAGGTCCAGACCGCGGTTCAAATGCGGCGAATGACCCGCGGCCACGACAGACCTCAAGCATTCGACTACAACGTGGTGGTGATCGGTGCCGGCTCAGGTGGGCTGGTGGCGTCGTTGATCGCCGCCACGGTCAAGGCCAAGGTGGCTCTGGTCGAGAAGCACCAGATGGGCGGCGACTGTTTGAACACCGGTTGCGTACCGTCGAAGGCTTTGATCCGTTCGGCAAAGATGGCGCATTACGCCAAGCGGGCCAAGGATTGGGGTTTTCGCTCTGCCTCGGTCGACTTCGAGTTCTCCGACGTCATGGACCGGGTGCATCGGGTGATCCAGAAGATCGAACCCCACGATTCGGTCGAGCGCTACACCAGTCTCGGCGTCGAGTGCGTCCAGGGTTCGGCGACGATCGAGAGCCCGTGGCAGGTGAGGGTCGGTGATCGGTTGTTGACGACCAAGAACATCGTCGTCGCGACCGGCGCCTCGCCGCTGGTGCCGCCGATCCCGGGACTCGATCAGGTCGATCCGCTGACCAGCGAAAATCTCTGGGAACTACGCGAGTTGCCCCAACGCCTGGTGGTGCTCGGCGGCGGTCCGATCGGCTCAGAAATGACCCAGGCCTTCGCCCGTCTCGGCTCCCAGGTGACCCAGGTCGAGATGCTGCCGCGCATCCTCTCGCGCGAGGATCCTGAAATATCGGACATGGTCCAGGAGCGTTTCAAGGAGGAGGGTGTGCGGGTGCTCATCGGCCACAAGGCGACCCGTTTTGGCGTCGATGGTGGCCAGCGATACATGATGGCCGAAGACACCGAAGGCAACGAGGTTCGACTCGACTTCGACCACGTGATCGTGGCACTCGGACGCCGCGCTCGAGTCAAAGGTTTCGGCCTCGAGGAACTCGGCGTCGAGATCGCCGGCGACGGCACCATCGAGTCCGACGAATTCATGCGCACCAACTATCCCAACATCTTCGTCTGCGGCGATGTTGCTGGCCCTTATCAGTTCACCCACGTCGCCTCGCACCAGGCATGGTACGCGGCAGTCAATGCGCTGTTCTCGCCATTCAAGGAGTTCAAGGCCGACTACCGGGTGATTCCATGGGCGACTTTCACCGATCCCGAGGTGGCTCGTGTGGGTCTGAACGAGCTCGAGGCCAAGGAGCGGGATATTCCTTACGAGGTGTCGACCTATGGTATCGACGACCTCGACCGCGCGATCGCCGACGGCGAGGACTACGGCGTGATCAAGGTGCTCACAGTGCCCGGAAAGGACAAGATCCTAGGCGTCACGATCGTCGGTCCCCACGCTGGAGATCTGATGTCCGAGTACGTGCTGGCGATGAAGCACGGCTTGGGGCTCAACAAAATCCTGAACACGATCCACACTTACCCCACCCTGGCGGAAGCCAATAGGTTTGCCGCCGGGGTGTGGCGAAAGGCCCACGCCCCGGAAAAGCTGCTCAGCTATGTCGAGAAATACCACGCTTGGCGTCGCGGCAAGCCGAGCTCGGCCGGTTCACGGGCCAAGGTGACGACCGCTGCTCTGATCCTCTTTGCCATGCTCGGCCTCGGCTTCGTCGCCGATGGCGCTACCGGAACGCCGACATCATCTTTGAGTGAGCCGACGGTCGACGACTCTGGCGAGGCTTTTCTGGCGAAAGCGCTGAGGCGGGTCGACGCCGAAGGCCTGGTCGACTACGCAGGCTTGAAGGCTGATCCGAGCGACCTTGACGCCTACATCCAGGGAGTTTCTGAGCTCGACCCGTTGGTCTTCGAGTCCTGGAGCGAAGAGCGTCAGATCGCTTTCTGGTCCAACGCTTACAACGGGCTGACCTTGAAGGCGATCATCGATCACTACCCGATCAAACGTTCCGCCTCGATGGGCTCGATCATGCACCCCATGGGAATTCGCTGGATCCCCGGCGTCTGGGACAAGCTTACTTTTAGCGTCATGGGTCGCGAGATGACGCTCAACGAAATCGAGCACAAGGTGCTAAGGGTCGAGTACGAAGAGCCGCGCATCCACTCGGCCCTGGTGTGCGCCGCGATCAGCTGTCCGCCTCTGCGCAACGAGCCTTTCGTCGCGGAACGTCTCGACGAGCAGCTCGATGACCAGACCCGGCGCTTCCTCGATCGCACATTCCGTATCGATCGCAATACCGATACGGTGTACTTATCGAAGATTCTCGACTGGTACGGTTCGGACTTCGAGTGGAGCTTCGAGCCGGAAGGCGGTTTCGAGGGCCATTCAGACGCCGAGCGAGCGGTGCTGAACTTCATCGCCGGCTACCTGAGCGAGGCGGACCAGGAGTATCTGAAGAGTGGCGACTACAAGATCGTGTACTCGCCCTATGACTGGTCGCTGAACGAGCAGAGCTGAGGCCGTCGTAGAGCATTTGACCGCACGCGACCTTGACTCGCTCAGACTGAACGCGTCAGGCCACCGTCCACCCGCAGGTTCTGGCCAGTGATGTAAGTCGCCTCTTCGGACAGTAGAAAGGCAGCCGTTCGAGCGATCTCTTCGACCCTACCGAAACGCCCGGCAGGAATCTGTTCGACGATGTGTTCTTCCTCCGGATAACTATCGATGAAGCCGGGCAGGATGTTGTTCATTCGGATGCCCGCTGCGGCATAGCGGCTCGCATAGAGCTTGGTGAAGCCACCGAGCGCCGCGCGTAGCGCTGAGGACAGTGGGAAGTCGGGGCTCGGTTCATACGCGGAGAAGGTTGAGATATTGATGATCGCACCGCTTCCCTGTCGCTCCATCACCGGCGTCACCAGTCGGGCCATGCGCACGGTATTGAGCACTACCAGATCGAGGGCGGCGTGCCAGTCTTCGTCGGTCAACTCGAGCAACGGGCCGGTCGGCGGATGGCCCGTATTGTTGACCACCGCGTCGATCCGCCCCCAACGCTCGAGGGCACCATCAACGAGCGCCTTCAGGTCGGCGGGCTCGGTGACCGAGCCCCGCAGCCCTAGCCCCTCGAGCTCTTCGGCGAGCTCGATCGCGGCGTCAGAGATCGACATCAGAGCGACGCGGTAGCCGCGTGACGCCATTTCGCGGGCGCATGCGGCTCCCATGCCTCGGCCGGCGGCAGTGATCAGAGCGACGTCACCTCGCGGGTTGACGGACGGGTGGGTGCTTTCGGTCATGGGATTCTCCTGGACGGTCAATGCCAAATTGCCCAAGGCATCTTATAGCTCTCTACGGTTTGATCCACTTCCTGAAGGCCACCTGTCGCGCCTTGATCTCGAAGATCGAGACGCCTTTGATCGGATCGCCGCTAACATCGTAAGACAGGGTGCCGGTCACACCCGGATAGTCCTCGATCCGTGCCAACTGATGGCGAACGGCTTCACCGTCAAGAGCTGAGCTGGCCTCGAGAGCACCCTCGATGGCGGTCAGCAGCAGACTCATCGCGTCATATGAAAGGCCCGCCACGGTGCTGGGGGTCTGTTTGTGCACCTGGAGATGAGCCTGAACGAAGGCCCGCGACTCGGCCGTCGCCAACTCTGCAACCTCCGGATGCCAGTCATCGGTGTAGAAGGAACCTTCGAATACCGCTTGATCCGGGAAGGCCATGCCGTCCCAGGCGTCACTACCTAGAAAGATCGATGTCAGGCCCAGGTTGCGAGCTTGTCGCACCTGTGTCGGTACATCGTCGATGAAGTTCGGCAGCAGCAGGACGTCGGGCTGCGCGTCGCCGATTCTGGAAAGAGAAGAGCGGAAATCACGTTCCCCAGAAGAGTAGGCTTCCAACGCGACCACCCGGCCACCGAGACCTGAAAAGAAATCCCGGAAGATTTCCGCGACGCGATGATTGTGGGCGCTGGTTGCGTCAAAAAGAATCCCCGCTTTGCGGGCTCGCAAATCGCTCCATGCGAAACGGGCCAGAGCCCTGGCCTGGAGATCGTCGGTGAAGGTCGTCCGGAAGACGAACTGTCGACCCGAGGTGAGTTCGCTGTGAGTAGAGGTCGGGCTGATCATTGGCGTTCGCCGATTTTCGGCGACCACCGCGACACCCAGGGCGCTGCGACTCAGCGCCGGGCCGAGCAGGGCGACGACATTGTCCTGGTTGATCAGCTTGCGGGCGGCCCTCACGGCCACTTCGCGACGGCCCATCGTGTCTTCGATCAGCAGCTCTACCTGGTACTGTTGGCTGCGGGCCTCGAGACCACCGCGAGCCTGAGCGTGCTCGATGGCCATCCGAGCGGCTTTGACCTGGGGGCTACCCACGCTCTCGGCCAGAGCCCCACTCAAGGGCGCGATGACGCCGACTCGGACTCGGATAGTCTCGTCCGCCGAGCGGTGACAGGATGCAGCGAGGAGCAAGAAGAAGCAGGACCATGCGAGAGCGTGAACACGCGTCGGCATGCCCACTAGATGATCAGTGCTGGGATGCGAGCTTGGTGGGTCAGGAGCTGGAATTCTGTACCCAGCGCTCAAGTACCGCCCCCAAGACCTCAGCCTTGACCGGTTTCGAGACATAGTCGTTCATCCCAGCGGCCAGGCATCGTTCGCGATCACTAGCGAGGGCATGCGCGGTCATTGCCACGATAGGCACGTTAGCCAACCGCGAATCACTGCGGATCTTTGCGGAAGCCTGGTAGCCGTCCATCTCGGGCATCTGTAGATCCATCAGCACCAGATCGTAAGGGAAACTCGCCAGCGCCTCCACCGCTTCAAGGCCGTTGGCGACCACGTCCGCACGGTAGCCGAGCTTGGCCAGCATCGCCTCCGCGACCAATTGATTGACGCTGTTGTCTTCGGCGACCAGGATCCTGCCGTGTGGCTTCATGGCGCCGTCGCCCACAACCAGGCTGGCGGCATAGCTACTACTGATCACTGCCTTTGTACTGGCGGTCGACTCGAAGTCGCAGGGCTCGAGACGCGCGGTGAAAGAAAAGGTACTGCCCTGGCCAATCTGGCTTTCGGCCCAGACCTCACCGCCCATCATCGCTGCCAGCTGCCGGCAGATGGCGAGCCCCAGCCCGGAGCCTTCGTGGGATCGCGAAGCGGATTCCTGAATCTGGGAGAAAGGCTCAAAGATCGCCGAGAGCTTGTCCGGCTCTACCCCGACACCGGTGTCGCGGACGTCGACCTGCAGGAGAAAGTCGCTCTCGGCCGTCTGGTCCACGCTTTGGGGTTCCCCCGCGTAAGCCTTGATCGTCACTTCACCCTGCTCGGTGAATTTCACCGCATTGCCAATCAGGTTGATCAGGACCTGGCGAAGACGACCAGCGTCGCCACGCAATCCGGCAGGTACTTCGTCCGAGACCTGATACGAGAGTTCCAGTCCCTTCTCGGCCGCGGGCTCGGCAAGGAGCTCGAGAATGCCCTCGAGCTCCTCCTGCAAGCTGAATTCGCTCGATTCCAGCTCGAGTTTGCCTTGTTCGATCTTCGAGAAGTCGAGGATGTCGTTGATGATTTCCAGCAGCGCGTTACCCGAGCGCCGGATAGTTCGGGTGTAATCCCGCTGTTGGCTGTCCAGTCCGGTGTCGAGCAACAAGCCGGTCATTCCTATCACGCCGTTCATCGGGGTCCGGATCTCGTGACTCATCCTGGCGAGGAAATCCGATTTTGCTCGGTTGGCAGCTTCGGTGATGGCCAGGGTACGACGGCGTTCCTGTTCATAGATCAAAGCGATCGACAACATGAGAGTCAGGAAGGCGATCAACCCGGTGACATCGAGGAGCAACATGTGTTCGGTCGCGATGTCACCGACCGGATGGAGACCGGACGCGGTCAAGAGGCCGAAAGCCAGGAACTTGGTCGCCACGAGGCAGGCCCAGAAGAGGGCGACACGCCACCCGGCCAGGAAGATCGCCAGGATCGGGATCGCGGCACTCCACATCAAGCCCGAGACCGGATAGCCGCCGCGAACCAGCGTCACGGCGATGACGATCAGGAAGAGAATCGAGCACAAGGCATGGGTCGCGAGTCGCAGGCTACCGGTGCGGTGAAGCAGGAGCGGCACCAGGAGAGTGCTGACTCCGGCGACCAGAAGAGCAATGCCCGCCTGGAGAGAGCCGAAACCGAAGATGTAGAGGGGAGCGAAAATCGGGCCCCATACGAAACCGGCAAACGAGATCAGGATCAACACCCGGCTCTGCCACTGCTCGTGTTCGTCCAGGCCAGCAGGAACCAGGCGATCGATCATCGTCGATCGCCACCGAACGTGCCATCCTGGGCGGACCTTCTTTCCTACGTCCGTCATACACCTATGCCCATTTGTTCTACAGCGGCTAGCTTACTCGAGCTGCTGCTGTTCTGGGAGCACCACTTCCGAGGCCGCGTCGGCCGGCTCACCGGCGCCGTCCCCCGAATGATAGGGTGGGCTCGTGATGAGTTTCCTCACCCCGAACGTGATCGGCTTCGGCGAAGCCTAGCCGCGAAGAGTCGGTGTGGCCGCGTACCCACCTGTTGGAAATGGTGATCGCCCTCGTTCTCGGGGGCCTGCTGGGATGGGAGCTGTTGGCGCCGCCGGTGATCGGCCTGGCCAACAACGGTGACTTCTACCGCATAGCGCCCCAGAGCGGGGTCTACTACATCCATCCGGACGGGCCGGAAACCATCGACCCCAATGCGCCGGGTTACGTCAGCCGTCACTACCGCACCGCGTCGCCGAAGAATCCGCAGGGTTACTACAGCTCGGGCGTGACGCTGATGTGGCTGGCCCGAGGCCTGAACGATCTTGTTCGGCGCGACGGGCTCTTCGACATTCGCTTTCTCGGCGTGGTTCACCTGGGAACTTTGATCTTCTCAGTGACAGCCCTGTTCGCGGCTTTGTCGAGTTACCCTCTCGCTTTGAGATGGACGGCTGCAGGTTTGGCGTGTTTCGTTTTGAGTGATGTCGGATACTTTTCCTTCTTTAACTCGTTTTATTCAGAGAGCGCGACGTTGGTTTTTCTGATCCTGTGGGTGGTGGCGGTCTTTCAGCTGCCGGGCCGAGACGCTGCCTTTTCGATCCGCGACGGCTTCTTCTGGATATGCTGTGGGCTCTTCTTGACTGCCAAGCCCCAGAATGCTGTCCTTGCGCCGCTGGTGATCGCTTTTTGGTGGAGCCTGAGATGGCCAACGTCCGGAGACAGAAAGACCCGGTTGGCGCTGTCGATGGCTGGCTCCGTGTTGCTCGCCGGCGCGATGTTCTATCTGGCGGTGCGTCCGTTCCAGCAGGTGAATCGATACAACCATGTTTTTGAGAGCATTCTCGGCAAAGATCCGGTGGCTGTCGAGAGCCTGAGCACCTTTGGCCTCGGGGAGGAATATGCTGCATTGATCGGAAGCCACTGGTGGTCTCCGCTCTCCGCCGCACAGGAGAGGCTCAAGTGGTCGACGGCGGAGAAGCTGAGGACTTCGGACATAGTTCGTTACTACTGGCACCATCCTGAGCGGTTCGCTGCCTTGTTCTCTCAGGGCGCGGCAGCGGCTTTTGCTTTTCGGCCTGAAGGCCTGGGCAACTTTGAACGATCGAAAGGGGGACCACCTGGGGAGATGAGCTCGCGGCTCGCCCACTGGACAGGAGTCAAGAAAGTGCTGTACCCGCGCACTTCCCGGGCCTTGATCGTTGTCGGCGTCTTGCTGGGCGTGTTGTGGATGATGTTGCTGCGACGCCGCGTTAGCGATTCAGAGATCCTTAGACCGGCTCAGCTTGGTCTCTGCTTGTGGGCGATGGGAGTGACGCAGTTGTTCGCGGTCCTGATCGGCGGCGGCGAGGTCGAGTTGGTGCGGCATTTCTTCCTGTTCAACGCGCTTGCGGACCTGTCGCTGGTCGTGCTGACCCTCGCCGTAGGATGCAACCTCGAGCGCTGGGTGCGGGCGCCTCTGGGATGATTCCGGGCTGCCCAGATCGTTGCCGGATGCCCACATTGTTGCCATGGGGCCATCCTGGGATGTCGTGTTCCTTGGCGTCCATGGTCGGCACTGTTTTTGCTAGGGTTTGAGGGATGGAAGGCGCGACCTGTGGAGCAATGCGCTCTCGATAACGATCTCGGCAGCTGAGGGCTTAACCATGGAACAGCCACCCCGATCCCAATTACCACCTCCGCCCGAGCCGTCATTCTCCAGATTCGCCCAAACTCGCCGTTTCATGACCGGCCCGTTCGAGCTGTTGACCGAAGTTCGGCAGCAGTGCGGCGACCTCTTCGCCCTGAATCTATTCGGAATGGGGCGAATCATCTTCCTGTGTTCGGCCGAGCTGCTGCATCAGGTCTATCGGAAGTCCGAAGAGCAGGTGGTCGCCGGCGAGATTCGTCGCAAGATGGTGGGTTACCTCAGCGGCGAGAAGAGCAGCGTGTCGATCGATGGGTTGGACTACGCGAAGCGGCGCAAGGTGGTGACGCCATACATCAGTGGCCGCAAAGTCCTGCGTCAAGCCGACGCGATTCGGCAGTTGACGGAGGAGGCGCTGGACCGCATGCCTATCGGCGAGGCGTTCGAGCTCCAGCCGTATCTCAATCGAATCGCCCGCGACATCACCATGCGAATGTTCTTCGGGCCGCCGGATCGCGAGGCGATCCGGCGCCTGGGGAAGCTCTGTGATCTTTTCCTCGACGCCTTCGGCTGGCCCGCGGTACAGAATCCCATGTTGCAGAGAAGGTTCCCGTGGAGCCCCTGGAGCCGCTTCCTGTCTCGGCGGCAGGCGGTGTACGACGCGATACGGCAGGAGATATATCTCCGCCAGCGGGACGGCAGCGACAGCGACGATCTGCTGTCGGCGCTGATGAATGCCGATCTGGCTGAGGATGAGGAGATAGAGCACGAGATCATCACCCACGAGCTCGCCGGTCTCTTGGTCGGTGGTCCGGAGACAGCGGCCAAGGTCCTCGCCTGGACGCTCCTGGGCGTGCTCTCAGAGCCGAAGATCCTCAGCCGCCTGCGGCAGGAGCTCGATGAGGTCCTCGGTGAGGATCCGATCGACGCAGGGCACCTGCGCCAGCTGCTCTATCTCGACGCGGTGATGAACGAGGGCATGCGCCATCAATCGATCGGACCGTTCGCCGGGCCGCGCCTGGCCAAGCAGGCCTTCGATCTCGGTGGCTACGAGATCGCCGCCGGCAGCGTGATGGTGCAATGTCTCAGTGAAGTCGGGCGCAGCCCGTGTTTTCCGATCCACGACCGCTTCGACCCTGCAAACTTTTTCCAGCGTGAGATCAGGGCTCGGGACTGGGTGCCATTCGGCGGCGGAACGCGTCTATGCCCCGGGAAGGGAAGCGGTCAGTTGATCGTGGCAGTCACCTTGGCGACCTTGGTTCAGCGCGCCGACCTCGAGCTCGCGGAGGGCTCGACCCGGCCGGCCCGTCGCGGCATCGGCTATCAGCCGAAGAACGGCTTGCGGGTTCGCCTCAAAGGCTTCATTCGATCTCCTCGAGATCCAGCGGCCGACGAGCGTACCTGACCGTCAGAATCGACACCGAGTCGGGATCCAGCCGATAGATCACTCGATGTTTCGATAGAGCAGCTCACGAATCTGCTCTCGTCCAACTTCGGGGACCATACGACCTCGCTTGGGTGACTGCTGGAGCCGCTCGACGAGATCGAACAACCCGATGGCCCACTTCTCGGCGGCAAGCGGTCGCTCCCGAGCAATGAAGTCGACGATTTCATTCAGCCGCTCAAGAGCGAGGGGTTGCCAGATGAGCTTCAAGGCTTGAGTGCTGCCAAGATCCGAGCCTTGGCTTCGGCATGAGGAATACCGAGCCCAGCCTCCAGCTGCTGTTCGGCCACGCGTACCTCCCGGAGGACCTCGATCTCTTCCATCAGTCGCTCGTACTCCGCCACGCTCAGCACGACGGCGGCGCTATGCCCCCTCTGGGTCAGGACCAGAGGCCGGCAGGTTTCGCGGACCCGCTCAACGAAGGTGGCGGCGTTGGCCCGAAACTCAGAAAGTGGTTTGATGTCTTCGTCTAGACGGAGCCGTCCCATTGCTTGTCCTCCTATTTGTACAGTTTAAGGTATGTCTAATAGGCACACAAGGGGTCCGGACCGAAGTGAGCGCGACTCGCAGGGCCGAAGCGATCATGAGCTGAAAGGCTCTTTTTACCGCTCCTTTACACCCTGTGCCGGGTGTCCTACCCGAAGGGGTGTTTCTCGCTTTCAAGGCTACTGCCACAGTAGCCTCACCATGAACCGACTGACTCGCTACATCACCCATCTCGTCGTCGCGACGGTCTGTTTGCTGGCCTGGGCAGCAGAGGTCACGGCTGACGATTGGCCACAATTTCGCGGCCCGAACCGTGACGGTATTTCGAAAGAAACCGGTCTCTTACGCGCCTGGCCCGACGGCGGGCCGAAAGTCTTGTGGTCGTTGCCGGTCAACCAGGGATACGCGGCTGCCGCGATCCAGGGCGGCCGGGTCTACTTCCACGACTACGACTCCGCCACTTCCGAGTGGTTGGCCAGAGCCGTCACCCTCGATGGCGGTAAGGAGCTGTGGACCTACCGCGAGACACGGCGGATACGTCCCAACCACGGAATCACCCGCACCGTGCCGGCGGTCGACGCCAGCTATGTCTTCTCCCTCGACCCGAAGGCGACCTTCCACTGTTTCGACGCCGCGAGCGGCAAGGAGCTGTGGCGCAAGAACCTGTTGCAGGAATACGGCACCAAGATTCCGCCCTGGTACAACGGACAGTGTCCGCTGATCGAGGACGATCGGGTGCTGATCGCCCCGGGCGGTCAGGCGCTGGTGGTGGCCTTCGACAAGGCCACCGGTGAGGAGATCTGGCGCGCGGCCAACCCGGAAGGCTGGCCTATGTCGCATGCGTCATTGATGCCGGCAAAGCTCGGCGGCGTCGACCAGTACCTCTACACCACGTTGTTCGGCGCCCACGGCATTGCCGCGGCGGACGGCGAGCTGCTGTGGCACTATCCTTTCAAGTTCAACGTCTCGGCCTCGCCGTCGCCCCTGGTCGTCGATACTGAGCGCGTCTACATCACCGCCGGCTACGACTCGGGCGGCGCCATGATCCGGGTGGCCGGCGGGACGTCCTTTTCGGCCGAAGAGGTTTTTGTGCATGCGGCCGACGAGTGGAACTCGGAGGTGCAGACGCCGATCGTCTTCGACGGGCACATCTTCGCCGTCGGCAAGAAGCGCCGCGGCCTCTTCACTTGCCTCGACCTGAACGGCAAACAGGTGTGGACGTCAGACGGCGAGGCCTCGTTTGGCCTCGGCAGCTTCATACTCGCCGACGGCATGTTTTTCATCCTCGAAGGCAGGACCGGCATGCTGCGGCTGGTCGAGGCGAATACCAGGGACTACAAAGAACTGGCTAGCGCCCAGGTGCTCAGCGGCCACGACGTCTGGGCGCCGTTGGCGCTATCCGACGGCAAGCTCATCGTCCGCGATCTCGAAAAGATGGTCGCTCTGCAGGTGGCGAGGTAGGCCGATGAACTACCGTTTGGTCCGTACTCTCGGCGATGGCAGCGAGCGGACCTTCGCTCAGGGTCCGAGGGGCGTAGCGGTCGACGGCGACGACTGGATCTACGCGACAAGCAACTCTCATGTCGTGGTCTTCGACCCCGAGGGCAGGCAGCTTCGCCGCTGGCCCACCCATCGCGACGGCTATTCGGTGGCGGTGGACTCGAGGTCCCCCGGCGCATCATCCGCGAAGACGGTCTGGGTTGGGGAGGCTGGACAGATCGAGATCTTCGACTCGAGTGGCGGCCTGGTGGATACCTGGGCCGACGATGAGCGCCTGGGCCTGGTGACCGCACTCGGCTTCACTGCCGACGGCGTGCTCGCCGCCGACGCCGTATCGCGTTGGATCCGGCACTACGACCGTCAGGGGAACTGGCGCAACGACATCGGCGATCAGCATCGCAAGGGCGGCTTCCATATCCCCAACGGCGTGGTCGACTTCGCGGTCGATCAGGAGGGCGTCGTGCACGTCGCCAATCCGGGCATGCACCGGGTCGAGCGCTATACGCCCGGGGGCGAGCTGCTCGGCCATGTCGGCCGGTTCGGTGGTGGCGATCCGGAGGGGGCCCCCGTCACGTTCGGTGGCTGCTGTAATCCGACCAACGTGGCGCTCGCGGGCGACGGCCGGGTGATCGTCACCGAAAAAGCTGGACCCCGGGCCAGGGTCTATCGCGACGGCCGGCTGCTGTCGGTGGTGGCGGACGGCGAGGTCTTCGACCCGGCGGCCAAGAACATGGACGTTGCCGTCGACTCCAGGGGCCGGATCTACGTCGCCGATCCCGTCAAGCGCCGGATCTGTGTCTTCGAGTCGACAGGCGGCCAGAAAGGGACGGTGTCATGAAGCTGACCCGCCGGGAGATGTTCGGACATGCGGCGCGCGGCGCTGCGTTGGTGGGGATGGGTGGGGTGACGGCATTTCTGGGCATCAAAGCCCATGGCACCGTCGCCTGGGAGATCGACACTGAGAAGTGCATCAACAGCCAGCTCGGCGCCCTCGGGGTCGAGATCTGCGACCGCTGTGCCACCGACTGCGTGCTGTCGCTCTCCGCGGTGCGGGCGGTCAACAACTTCGCCGAATGTGGTCGCTGCTACATCTGTCCGGCCTACTTCCAGATCACCAGCGCGGTCGGCCCGGATGGCCTGCCGAGTGAGAAGCTGTGTCCGCGCGATGCCATCGAGCGCCAGCCGATCGGCTGGGTCGATCCGGACGACCCGGCCAACAACTTCTACGAGTACACCATCGACGAGACGCTGTGCAACGGCTGTGGTCGGTGCGTGATGGCGTGCAAGGAGCCCGCGGGGCTGGGCTCGATCCGTCTCGAGGTACGCCACGATGTGTGCCTGGATTGCAACCAGTGTTCGATCTCCACCGCCTGTCCGGAAGACGCCTACGAGCGTCTACCGGTTTGAACACACGGCTATGTATAAACCCTGGGCTTTAGCATGGAACCTTTCGGCGCCGGACAGGAAGCGGCCTTCGCGGTTAAAAAGCCGTTGGGCCGAGGTGGGCCTCCCGCTGCCAGCTTCCATAGGCTCGCGTTGGCCGCCACCGTCTTTGAGAAAGTCTTTGGCGCTGTGTGCCGTCGCGGCTTCGAGACGCTCGCTACCCTGATCCGCATCCAGCTGCCATCGGGAGGCCCACCTCTCCCTCTCGGTGCCGGCCGTGAAGCGGCCTTCGCGGTTGAAGAGCCGTTGGGAGGCCCACCTCTCCCTCTCGGTGCCGGCCGTGAAGC
>JAAUYI010009373.1_pt1 | contig 14256 bp, 15 predicted proteins | sample 7278041 | NCBI WGS metagenome assembly JAAUYI01 (sample SAMN14350216, study PRJNA611818) | marine sediment metagenome | isolation source: surface marine sediment (0.6m) | place: French Polynesia: Moorea | collected 2018-08
CCTTGAGCATGATAATAACGCACGCGATCGCGAATCATTTTTTCAGTAGCATTATTGGTAATTTGGTAACGGCTTAAATAAATCCCCCTAATGGCTTTTTTCTCCCAGTTGTTTTTAGGTAAGAGTTTTGTTTCTTCTGGTTGTTCCTTTTCTGGTATAGTTTGCTGCTGATTAGGTTGAGAAGTGGCGATCTCAGATGATTTAGGCTTTGGGGAAGGGACTATGAGAGACGATGGAAGCTTAGGAGATGAAACAATAGGCGAAGAGGGTAAAGTCGGTGTAGGAGTGGGTGGAGTAGGAGGTGGATCGGGTTCAGAAATAGGAAGAGAAATCTCGACTCCTGGTATTTTAGCTAACAGACTATTGATTTGATTAAGATCAATATCTGGCAACCCATTGTTCTTAAACCACCAAAAACCCCCACCCAAAAAAAGAAGAATTACAGAAATGGGAATATTGGCGCAACCGCAACCTTTATTTTTATTTTGTTCAGACATCAAATATAAACCTGCTCAAGATCTTTTTAAGAATAAGTTATTGTTAGTAATAGCTTCATCTCCCTACCCCCCAAACTGCCGAAGATAGTCCAGGTTTATTGTTCCCTATATACTCTTCAAGTTCTCAATGACTGGCAAAAATAATAGATTTTTAAACCAGAAATTTGAATCGATAAATTTTGATAGAATTTAAAATTATCTTTAAAAAGCAATCCCCAGAATGAAATCCGACTACTTAGAGAGGATTCTCAACGCTCGTGTCTATGATGTTGCTCAAGAATCACCTTTAGAATATGCACCCAATCTATCCAGCAGACTGCAAAATAAACTGTTACTGAAACGAGAAGATATGCAGTCGGTATTTTCCTTCAAGTTACGGGGTGCATATAACAAAATGGCACAGTTGCCCGTTGATGTTCTTCAACAAGGAGTAATTGCAGCGTCAGCGGGGAATCACGCCCAAGGAGTCGCCTTGGCTGCCAAGCAATTAGGTACAACAGCTATTATTGTGATGCCCGTAACTACCCCCCAGGTGAAAATAGATGCGGTAATAGCCCGTGGCGGGAATGTAGTTTTACAGGGAGATACTTACGATGATGCTTGCGCCCATGCTAAACAACTATGTCAAGAAAAAGGTCTTACTTTTATTCATCCCTTTGACGATCCTGATGTAATTGCAGGACAGGGTACAATCGGTATGGAGATTTTAAGACAGTATCAGCAACCGATTCACGCTATTTTTGTGGCAATTGGAGGCGGAGGCTTAATTGCGGGTATTGCAGCATATATTAAGCGATTACGCCCTGAAATTAAAATTATTGGCGTTGAGCCTGTTGATGCCGATGCTATGTCTCAATCTCTCCAAGCGGGATATCGAGTATGTTTACCCAGAGTGGGTTTATTTGCTGATGGTGTAGCAGTAAGAGAAGTGGGTGCGGAAACCTTTCGTCTTTGTCAGTATTATGTAGACGAAATAATTTTGGTTGATACTGATGATACTTGTGCTGCTATTAAAGATGTATTTCAAGATACTCGTTCCATTTTAGAACCCGCAGGGGCATTAGCGATCGCTGGAGCAAAAGCCTATGTGGAAAGAGACAAGATCCAAGGAGAAACTTTAGTCGCGATCGCTTGTGGTGCTAACATGAACTTCGATCGTCTGCGCTTTGTCTCCGAAAGGGCAGAATTGGGCGAAAGACGAGAGGCGATCTTTGCTGTAACTATCCCTGAAGCCAGAGGAAGCTTTCGCAAATTTTGTGAATGTATCGGCAAACGCAACCTGACGGAGTTTAACTATCGTATTTCCGATGAAAGCAAAGCTTATATTTTTGTGGGAATACAAATTAAAAATCGTGCCGATGCGGTGTCAATTGTAGCAGCGTTTGAAGCCCAAGGATTTAAAACTATTGATCTGACGGATGACGAACTTGCTAAAATGCATTTGCGTCATATGGTAGGTGGGCGATCGCCTTTAGCCGATAATGAGCTATTGTACCGCTTTGAATTTCCTGAACGTCCTGGTGCGTTGATTAAGTTTCTTAGCTGCATGAGTCCTAACTGGAATATAAGTCTATTCCACTATCGCAATAATGGTGCAGACTATGGACGTATTGCGGTGGGAATGCAAGTTCCACCCGACGAAATGCCAGAATGGCAAAAATTTTTAAACTCCTTGGGTTATCGTTACTGGGATGAAAGTTCTAACCCTTCCTATAAGCTATTTTTGGGTTAATTCTTGATTAAAAACAATCATATAAATTTGTTGTTTTGCTCAAAAATTCACTGGTTTATAACCATCGGTAGATTTAATCTTATCAATCTTGTCAGAATCTTGATTAATACAGCCGTCTTTGTTTCCAGCAACATATTGGCATACTCGCGCCCAAAGCTTAGTGCGATCGCCTGGTTGTCCTGTGCTAAATATTACCTCGCGATCGTCTTTGATCTTAACCTGACAAACTGGGCAAATTTCGATGTTTTCTGAGGACATAAATTTCACCAACTAACATTTGCCTTATCATAATAGTATACGTCTAAATATTAGTTAGATTCGTTAATATTTACCCTTGGCAACTAGCTAATAGCTTTCAAAATATCTTGACTCTGCTTAATTGACCAGGGCTTCGCCCTTAAAGTATGAAGGCGCGAAGGCGCGAAGAAAAAGTACTACTTTTCCCTTCTTCCTTCAGGACACAAACCCCGTCGTGAAAGACGGAATAACGTTTAACAGAGGTACAAGCCTCTTTTAAACGATTAAACTTCATACTTGTTCCTTCTGTCTTCCTACTTCTGTTGACATTAGAGGTAATATTTCAATTGTTACTGGGGCGACTAATTGGTCAATGAGCTTAACCAAAAATAAAGCCCTGTCTAGCAAAGTTCGAGCAACGATACAATGCAAATAGAAAAGGCATAGTCGCATTGGATTGATGATATATACCACTGACGAACTAATCAAAATACTCGATCGAGAACTCCAAGAAAACTGGAAAGGTAAACGGATTGTCTTATCATCAGCAAAACGGATTAATGATCCTGTGGTTGCCAAAGCCTTGAATATGGATCAGGTTAACAAAGTTTTTGCTTATCGCGATTTTCGTCGCCAAATTCACGAATATCAACAAAATCATGGAGTCTCAGGGATTATCTGGCGCACCTGTACTTTTAACCAGCAAACTATTACTTATCCTGAAATACATAATCAATTGATTCCCATTCCAGGTGATAAAGAAATTTTGATTGCAGCGCGAACTAAGATTTTAGATTTTTGGTATCAAGTGACTGAGAAGATGAATTTTTGGCTGGTTAACGGAAAAACTGGTAGCAACGGCAGTCATCATCAGCAAATTACCTTTAGCTATCTTCAGAAACTAATTAAACAGACCGAATGGGCAGAAATTGATGCAGCCCGTACCGAAATTTATCTTGGTTTATGTTGGGGCGATCCTCAGGAATATCCTTACCAGTGGGCAAAACCCAAATCAGGTTGCGATCGTATTATTGCTACTGTATCCGAACCTAGCGCAATCAAGATATAGTAGTTTAGATAATCATGTTTTCAGAATTTAAGTTTTAAGTCGGAAAAATCTATGTCTCAACAACACGCAGTAGGAGTAATCCAAACTTTAGGTTTTCCTGCTGTCTTAGCTGCTGCTGATGCGATGTTAAAAGCTGGTCGCGTCACTCTGGTTTATTTTGACAAAGGAGAAAGTGGTACTTTTGTAATTGCTATTCGTGGTCCTGTTGCGGAAGTTAAACCGTCTATGGAAGCAGGGTTAATAGCAGCCGAAAACACTTTTGGTGGTAAAGTAACGACCCACTATACTGTACCTAATCCACCAGACAATGTAGTTGCTGTTTTGCCCATCGATTACACGGAAGAAGTAGAGCAATATCGCTTTTAGCTTGCTCTTGATGGCAAGTTAACTATATTCAAAAACTACCAAAAACAGCTAAAATTAGAACTCGTAAATGTAATCTAGAATTACTTTTATTTGTATTTGTAAATAATAATTTCAGGAGCAAATTTATGCCGTCTCAATCTGCGGTAGGATCGATCGAAACAAAAGGATTCCCAGGCATTCTAGCAGCCGCCGATGCTATGGTAAAGGCGGGTCGAGTAACCTTGGTTGGCTACATTCGTGTTGGTAGTGCACGTTTTACCGTTAATATTCGCGGTGATGTTTCAGAAGTCAAAACCGCTATGGCAGCGGGAATAGATGCTGTTAAAAGAGCTGAAGGAGCTACCTTAGAATCTTGGGTGATTATTCCTCGTCCTCATGAAAATGTCTGCACCGTACTGCCGATTGACTACACCGACGAAGTACTACCCTACTACGATCGCGTAGAAGGAAGAACATTACCTATTGCCCCCAACTCCTAAGTCATAGCAATTTTTATTTCTTTTTTTATCTCAATTAGGTATCGTCAATTCCTCTATTTTTGGTGAATTGACGAGCAAACCTTCATTTAATTAGTTATCAATCAACAACAACTTTCTTTTTAAAGCTCTAATATACAGAAAAATAGGAAACTGATAATACTCAATTATCAGCCAAATCACACCAGATAAATGGGCGCAAAAAGTCAAAATAGTCCAAGCTAGGGGAAGCCAAGCTAAAAAGCTACCAGTCACTGGAGGAAAAAGATACGCACCGAAAGCAATAATTGCGGTAGGGATACAAACAAACCCCACCGCAAACACGAGATAACCCCAGCCTATATCGACACCTTCTCGATAAATTCCCTTCCAGGTTTTGCCATTCCAGTACCAGGTTAGAGGTAACTGACTATCAGCCATCTTCAATAATTGTTTGTCAAAATTCGTGGTAAAGATATGCTGGCAGAAGTTACAAGCAAAAGTTTCCATCAACGGCATTTCTGAGACTTTACCATGGCGGCAAACGGGACAAAAATATTTTCCTTTGACATGAAAGCGATTAAACTCTGTCCATTCTTTCTCTAAGCGATCGATCCCAGAATCTACTGAGGGATTATTTGAATTTCGAGCTTTAGACATATACTTCAAAATGTCGCGATATTTTCCAAGTACCATTAAATATGAAAATTATCAGGCTTAAAATCTAATGTTTGATTGAGATAGAGAGCGAGTGAATTTGGGAAATTCATTGAGCGTATTTTATGCTGACTATCTGATTATCAAGCAAAATTTTAAGCCGCCAAAGTGTAATTATAGCGAGCCATATCTCACTAGTCACTGAGTCGATCTAGATTCGATATAAATATCAATATTAGTTAGCAAAATAAATTTTTTTGGCAGATGTTTAAGCAATATGGGGTGGAGTTTGTTTTAGTTGCTCAATTTGTTGTTGGATTAAATTAGATAAATGCTCACGCTTTATTTCGATTCCATGATTGAGATTCCGTGAATCCTCTAAAAAGATAATACTATCTACCTGCTGTAGCGAGAATAATCTAAACAAAAGCTGGGCAATAGGAATTGGCATTGCCATTAAATCAGGATTAGTTTTTCCCTGAAAGGTGGCAGCACTCTCCACGGAGGCAAAAGCATAAATTACTTTTTTATCTTCCTTGAGTCGGGGATTAGCAATGGTAGTTAAAATCCAATCTGACTCAAGATTTTGCAGAACATAATATTCTAAATATTGTAGCTGCTCCGCAAATAGTTTTAGGACAGGTGCGATCGCTTGTTCAATCACTATAGGTGCTACACCATAATCTGCTGCATCATTAATTAATACTTCTAATTGTTGTTTTAATTCCATTATTAGTAGTTGTCAATTAATCTAAGCTTTTGCTTTTTTCTTTTTCTGTTTCTCAGCTTTCTTTGCTCTTTTCTCTGCTTGTTTAGCCGTTTTTAATTCTGCTTCTGCTTTTTGTCTTGCTTTTTCTTTTTCTTCTTCAATTTTATCTAAATAATAGTGATAATCTCCGTAGTAAACAACTAATTCTCCATCTCGAATTTCCACAATTTTGTTGGCAGTTTGGGAAATAAAATAACGGTCGTGAGAAACTATAACTACTGTACCGTCATAATTCTGTAAAGCTTCTTCTAACATCTCTTTGGCAGGGATGTCTAAATGATTAGTAGGCTCATCCAGAATCAATAAATTAGCAGGGGTAAGCAGCATTTTTGCTAATGCCAAACGAGCTTTTTCTCCACCACTCAAAGCTTCCACTTTTTTAAAAGCTGTCTCTCCACTAAATAAAAACTGCCCCAACAAAGTCCGAACCTGTTCATTTTTCCAGTCAGGAACTTCATCATGAATCGTATTCATCACAGTTTTCTCTAAGTCTAAAGCTTCTGCCTGATTCTGCTCAAAATAGCCAGGAATTACGTTGTGTTTACCAATTTCAACTTGCCCTTCGTCAAATTCTTCCATCCCCATAATCATCCGCAAAAGGGTTGATTTTCCCGCACCATTTGGCCCTAAAATAGCAATGCGATCGCCCCGTTCAACTGTTAATTCTGCTCCTAAAAATAAAATATCGTTGTTGAAGGTATGAACTAAATCTTTAATTATAATTACTTCTCTACCGCTTCTAGGAGAGGGAGGAAATTTAAACTTTAATGTTCTTAAATTAGCAACTGGTGCTTCTACTAATTCAACTTTATCTAACTGCTTTTCTCTACTTTTTGCTTGAGTACTGCGAGTAGCACTCGCCCGAAACTTTTCAATAAATTCTTGCTGCTTGGCTATTTCTTTTTGCTGTCTTTCGTAGGTAGCTCCCTGAGCTAATCTCATTTCAGCTTTTTGTTGTAGATAAGCTGAATAATTTCCTAAATAAGTAGTAGAAACACCTCGTTCTGTTTCCACAATTTTGGTACAGAGACGGTCTAAAAATTCGCGGTCATGAGATACAATTACCATCGGAGTATTAATACCCCGTAAATAGTTTTCTAACCACTCAATAGTTTCTAAATCTAAATGGTTAGTCGGCTCATCCAACAGCAACAAATCTGGCTCTTGCAACAGGATTTTCCCTAAACTCATCCGCATCTGCCAACCACCACTATAAGAGCTTACCAAGCGATCGCCGTCCTCTGAGGTAAATCCCATCTCTGGTAGTATTTTCTCAATTTGTGCATCCAGAGTATAACCATCTAAAGCTTCAAACTTACGCTGTAGTTTATCGAGTTTATTAATCAACTTATCTAACTCATCAGGATCGACCGTCTCCATATCCTGTTGTACTTGCGTCATCTCCTGCCCGATAGCATTAGCTTCAGTAAAAACTGTCCAAAATTCTTCGTAAACTGTCCGCGTTGGTTCAACCTCAAACTCTTGAGTCAGGTAGGCAATTTTAAGACTAGTTGGACGAATTACTTCTCCCGAAGTTGCTTCAATTTCACCGCTAATAATTTTAAGCTGAGTGGATTTTCCTGCACCATTAACTCCTACTAAACCTACTCTCTCGGATGGTTTTACTTCCCAAGTAACATCTTTTAAAACCTCTCCTGTAGTATAAATTTTACTTATATGCTCAAGTCGTAACATGAAGTATCTCCTGTAGGTTTAAAATGTACTAGGGCAAAATATCGCAGCTTTTATTGAAGCTTTAATTCTATCTATTACATTTTACATATATTAATATATAATTGTTAAAAAAAATCGCTTTTCGATTTTACTTTTTTTAAAAATCCATGTTTTTAATGTAAAGTTAGTTCAAATATTATTGCTTATTCTATTTTTTTGTAGTGAAATTCTTGAATTTTTAGAACAATAGCTCGCTCTCATAAAATAATCAAAAAATTAGACTCAATAATTAATTAACATCATAGATTTTCTAATTAGTTTAAATTGTTAAATTTAAGCCAAATAAAGGCTCAAGTGTACATATAAAGAGAATTAACTCAGTATATGTTGCATAAACCTAGTTTTAATTATCTTTACTTAAAACAGTTTAGGTTATCCTAGCTTACTATTTCTATTTCTCTAAAAAATATCTATTTAGTTTACGTATATAATGTTGTTTACCTTAATATGACCACAGTTATCATAGTTGACGATCAAATCAGTATTAGAGAGTTCCTCAAAATTAATTTAGCTAACGAAGTAGATATACAAGTAGTTGGACTAGCAGATAATGGTCAGGCAGCGATCGCTCAAATCGGCGAACATCAGCCTGATATTGTGTTGATGGATATCGAAATGCCTGGACAACTAGATGGCATAGCAGCAACACAAATAATTACTCAACGTTTTCCTGACACCAGAGTACTGTTATTTACCAGTCAGGATAATCGGCAACAGCTTGAACTAGCTCTCAAAGCAGGAGCGAGAGGTTATGTTCTCAAAAATACTAGCATTAAAGATATTGCGCAAATTATCCATTTAACAGAAAAAGGGTTTTTTCAAATTGGACCAATTTTAGGCAATTGGGATAGCTTAAAATCTAACAACAGTATTTCGGAAACTAAATACACTCCAAGTAAAGTTGCAGCTATTGTTCCCCAAGATTCCGAATGTCCAACTCAGTTGACCAATGTATCGGAAATGAATCATGTTTTGTCCAATTTAACATCTGGCTTGTTTCAACTTCAACAAACGATTAAATCACAAGAAAATATCATTATCAATTTAACCGATCAATACTCACAAGTTCAGCAAGAAATTAGAACAAAATTGCGAACAGATCAAGGTAATAATGGCATTTTCAATGCTATTAATATCATAAAATATAAGCCGAGAATTGCCTTCAAAAACTCTACTCAAAAAAGACAACATATACTATTTATTATTAGCTTTTTATTAGGAGTATTTACCGTACTCGTTTTAATGTTTCTCATCATGACTTTAAGTGCAGCATTATAAAAGATTACTTCGAGAGTAAACTACTTCTTCTAATTGTTTTCTAACTGCTAATTGTTTTAGGGAGAAGTTGCTCCAATCGAATTTAAGTGTCTACCACCAAAAATCACCTCTGGATGATAGTAATACTTAAATTCCAACAGATTATAAAATGGGTCTTCGAGAAAAAATGTGTAATGCTCTAATAGCTGATTAGGAAAACGTAATTTAGGTTTTTGGTAAAAAGTCAACTGTTTTTCCTGAGCGCGATCCCTTATCTGTTGCCAATCTGATTCTGTCGGCAAGATTAAACCTAAATGTCGAGGGTATATTCCTGCTTGCTTGATTAGTGGTTGCTGAGTAATATGAGCAACTACTTGAGTACCATAAAAGTTAAAAATAACTGCTGCCTTGTTTTCGCGACCAACTGCACAACCTAATCCATCAGCATAAAATTTTTTCGCTTGAGTAATGTTACTAATTGGAATAGCCAAATGAAAAATAGCTTTTTGGTTCATTATTTTCTCGCCAGGAATCAACTCAAGTAGATGAGACTAAATTAATAAATAGAAAATAGCTATGGTAGACAGGAGGTAGAAAAAAGATTTTATAATTTTTTCTGCCTACCCCCGCTACTTACTTGATTTTATCTAGATCAGAGCTTTGAAAATTACAAAAGCGATCGAAGCAAGTAAAATACTGAGAGGTGTAAAATCATTTTAAGGAATATAAATGAAGCAAAATGGAGTGACTGTTTGGTTTACAGGATTTAGCGGTGCAGGCAAAAGTACTATCGCTGATGCCCTCACTGCAAAACTCAAATCCGAAGGATATCAATTGGAAGTTTTAGATGGTGATGAAATTAGAGAAAACTTAACCAAAGATCTAGGGTTTTCTAAAGAAGATCGCGACACTAATATTCGCCGCATTGGCTTTGTAGCGAAGCTTTTAGCTCGTAATGGAGTAATTGTTTTAGTTCCTGTTATTTCTCCTTATCGCGCTATTAGAGAAGAAATGAGAGCAAACATTAAAAACTTTGTAGAAATTTTTGTCAATGCTCCTTTGTCTGTCTGTGAAGAGCGAGATGTTAAAGGACTTTACAAAAAAGTAAGAGCAGGTGAAATTAAACAGTTTACTGGTATCGATGATCCTTATGAACCACCTACAAATCCAGAAGTAGAGTGTCGTACCGATCTCGAAGAATTGTCTGAAAGCGTCGATAAAATATTCAATAAACTAAAAGAATTACAATATATCTCTTAAGTTAAGTTGGCAGGTTTTAAACAACCGCCTGATATTATCTGGGTCAAGCTCCAAAAGTTCCAGAAAATCATGATTTTGATGGATTAAAAGTTTGACCCAGTCTTGGTAATTAACTAGGCTGCAAAATTATTTTCTTTCACAGTTAGCTATGGATGATACAGTCATTACTGAGTCAGATTTGCTATTTAAAGTAAATCAGATCATCTGTCTGGAGTATCAATATACTTGTCTCTATGGTGAAGTGATTCAACTAGTGCATCAACGTGGATTGTGTTGGTTTAGACCTATCTGCATAACTTTATCCGACTTGAACAGTAATCAGAATGTTGATAGTCCCAGACTAATTAATTTGCAATCATGTTCAGATCTATTGTGGCCCATTATTTTATTTAGACCTGCTTTAGATACAGAAGTTATTTCTTTTTTACCCAAATTAAATAATGATTCAGATGAATTTTTAGTCCATAAAAAATATAGTCGACAATACTTAAACAAGTTTATTCAGCAGGTTTGGCAAGCAAATAAAGATAAGTTTTAAATATAAAAAAATATTTTTTCATCATTATTGCTTCATAATGAATCCTAAGATTCAAGTTTTGTCCTAGTTTTTTACATTTATCTTTTACATTTGACTTTTAGTCTAATGACCATAAAAATCATCTAGAGTAGTTAGCCATAGTAAATTTCATTTTTAGTAAATTTCATTACCAACTGTTTGGTAAAATTCAACCATAATAAATTAATCTAAAATAAACAGTGGTAACTAAACTTCTACTAAAGTCAACTGAAACTTCAGTATTTTAACCGATATGAACAGGCTAAAAATTGAGTATAAATATAGTGCATTTCTCATATCTAGAGTTATTAAGACATGAATCTTAGTCATAAAAATTCGCCAAATAGCGTACACTCTATAAGTTCAAATGCATTTTTTTTAACGTTTAGTCATACTTCATATTTATATCAAGATTCTGTAAAGTTTCTCTCAAGTAGATCAAAAAAGTAGATATCCGCAAATTAACCGATTATTCTTGGGACATCAACCTAATTTTTTTTTTAAGTAATATCTAGAGCGAGAAATAATAGACATGAGCAGCACAAAATTGCGTACACAGTTTACTACTTTCAGACCACAAGGATTTCTCAGTGCGGCTAATGCTTCAGAATTTCTAGAGCGTTTGACTGTTGAAGTAAAATCCTCAGTCGATTCTGCTTTGCTGGTAAATATGGAAGCAGTAGAGTTTATGGATAGTGCAGGATTAATGGCTTTGATTAAAGCTTTCCGTTTAGCAGAAAATTTGGGGCATCGTTTTGGTCTTTGTTCTTTAGCTCCTTCAGTGCGTATTATGTTTGAGCTTACCCAGTTAGATAAGGCTTTTGAAATTTTTGATAATCAAGATGATTTTCAAGCAGCAATAGATTAATTAATTTCACTGAGCTGAGAAAATCTCAAAGCTGAATAGTCATTATACCTAATTTGGGAAAGTAAAAAGTTTTAGTAGCTAAGTATTTCCACTTAATCAAAGTAGAATCATAGTTATTTTTGGTTAGAACTACAAGCTGTTTTTTAGCTAAAAGCTATTAGCTTTTGGCGATCATATATTTTCTTATAGTGAATTTCCTTAAGGGGTAATTTAAATTCTATTAGGAAATTAGTTGGAATAACTACAGATAGAACAGTAACTCGTAACGAGCAAAAAAATATTTGCTATTGAGCAACAAATTCTATTTTAATTCTATATAAGTGGATTTACTTAGAACGATAGATTTTTCTGGAACTCTGTTGGTAATTTCTACGTGGAGGTTTTTTACTTTACTTTCGTGGCTTTATTTGCACCACGTTCTAAATCACGCATCTTTTTACCACGCCAAATTAGTCGGACAGGTGTACCAGTAAAACCTAACTGATCGCGAAACTGGCGATCTATATAACGGCGATAATTATCATTAAAACGTTTAGGATCATTGACAAATAAGGCAATAGTTGGCGGTTGAGAACTTACTTGAGTTCCATAATAAATTCTGCCTTGTTTTCCTTGACGAGTCGTAGGAGGTGAATGCCAGCGAACCGCTTCTTCCAAGACTTCATTAATTACCGAGGTGCTAACGCGACGACGATGTTCTTCGGCGGCAGAATCCACTAAATCTAGTATTTTGGGGACTCTTTGACCAGTTATAGCACTGACAAAGATCATTTGAGCCCAGTCCATAAAGTACAGGCGATCCATGATTTGCTTCTTGTATTGATAGATTGTGCCAGAGTCTTTATCTACTGCATCCCATTTATTTAGTACTAAGATAGTTGCTCTACCCTCATCAATAATGCGTCCTGCGAGTTTTAAATCTTGTTCGGTCACGCCATCAAGGACATCAATCACAAATAACACTACATCAGAACGTCGTATAGCTTTAAAAGCGCGATTAATGCTAAAAAACTCTGCGCCATAGTTGACATTCTTTTTACGACGAATGCCTGCAGTGTCAATCAGACGATAGGTTTTATCCCCTCGTGTAACTATCATGTCGATCGCATCTCTAGTTGTCCCAGAGACAGGGCTAACAATTGAACGTTCTTCCCCTGTGATGGCATTGAGTAAGCTAGATTTACCTACATTGGGACGACCAATAATTGCCACTTTGATTTCATCATTCTCTAGCAGTTGATCTACAGGAGGTAAATGGGTAATCAGTTCATCTAATAGTTCTCCTGTACCGCTACCATGAATAGCTGAAATCGGGTAAGGTTCACCTAACCCTAGTTCCCAAAACTCTGCCGCCTGAGTCTGACCTTGTTCTACAGACTCACATTTATTAACCGCTAATAGTACGGGGACAGATTGACGACGTAACCATTCAGCAATTTCGCGATCGCCTGCCGTTAAACCTAATTGACCATCAACTACAAAAATTGCAGCAGAAGCCTCTACTAGTGCTGCCATTGCTTGCTGACGGATCATAGGTAGGAATTCAGTATCATCATCAAAGACTAATCCCCCTGTATCGACAATTTGGAAATCTCGATCCTGCCAAAATGCTGGGCGATAAGTGCGATCACGAGTAATTCCTGGTTCATCGTGGACGATCGCTTGTTGATCTCCAGCCAAACGATTAACAAAAGTAGATTTCCCGACATTGGGTCTACCAATAACAGCAACAATAGGTAATTTCATATTCTGTTGAGACGCTACACATCACGCCTATAAATTTAATAAACAATGAAGAGGATTAGTTTGCTTTTACACAAGTTAATGCTTATTCAATAATAGTTGATTTGTTGGTAAATAAAATAAATTACCTTAAATCATTAGTTGCTAATTATTAGTTGAATAAAAGTTTATAGCTAAATGCTTTGGAATCTAGTTATTTGTATTTTTTTGCTCTATTTACCTATTTATAATTGCTATAACTGTGAAAAAAGTTGTGACCAATCAATGCTACTAGGGCGATCTCCAGAATTAATTATGGCAAAATCTTGGTTGACTGTAGTGTCATAAAATAGAGATTCCACACAGGCATTAGCTACATCGACACGGCTAGTTTCACCGTTAAGCCGATCTCCGATCTCCATAACTACGGCTTTTTTGCCATCAGTTTTGGCGCGAAGTAAAGTGTTTAAATCATAAGAAGTATAAGGGCCATCAATTAAGCGTGCAGGACGAATAATTGTGTAGGATAAACCAGAAGTAGTTATCGCCTTTTCTGCCTCAAGTTTGGCATCTAAAACGCCAAAGATATTGAGAATATTAAAAGGAAGCTGATCTTTACGCAAGACACCACAGGAAGAAACAAAAACAAAGCGTTTCAAATCTTTGGGTGCAGCCGCCAACAAGTTTTTAACTCCTTCACCATCTACAGCTTGAGGACTATTGGAGGGTTGCCAAAAATCAGCAAAATCCCAGCGCGCTGAAGGAAAAGCTGTCGTCCCAGTACAGCAGATAATATAGTTGATGCCGTTGGTAGCCTCAATCAGAGTATGAGGATAACGGATATCTCCTTCAACTAGTTCGACTCTGCTATTAAACATTGATTCGGCTTTAGCTTTGTTTCTGGTTAAACCACGAACATTCAGGTTTTTCGCTAATAGTTTGGCAGCAACTAGCTGTCCTACCCCACCAGTAACACCAGCAACTAAAACTTTATCTGAGTTAGATATCATTAATTCTTTAACTTTGATTTTTCTAAGATTTATCAGGATAAAAAAAAGGATAGCCTAAAGACTATCC
>JAAUYI010040037.1_pt1 | contig 14245 bp, 11 predicted proteins | sample 7278041 | NCBI WGS metagenome assembly JAAUYI01 (sample SAMN14350216, study PRJNA611818) | marine sediment metagenome | isolation source: surface marine sediment (0.6m) | place: French Polynesia: Moorea | collected 2018-08
ATGACAGCTTGGTGGTGGCGTTCAACTCGTTCACGGCGACCAACGGAACCCAGACCAAGGACGGTGATTACACCCAGCAGGCCAATGTCGCGATCGCCGGCACCACCTCGGCCACCTCGGGTTCCCACCTGGCGCAAACCCGCTCCTTCGTGACGGGCGCCGCCGATACCGTCGACAGCACCAACACCGTGGCCGGGCAGCGCTCCATCGTGATCGTCTCCCTTGCCGGCCAGGACACGGTGACGGGGCCGGGCCCGACCTTCGCCTATGGTCCGCGCGTGGGGCCGGCCGAGGGCCTTGGTATCACCGGCACGCCCGCCGAGACCGATGTGTTGGTGCAGTCGGCGCTCACCACGTTCCGTGCAACCATCACCGCCGAGCTCGATCGCGGTCTGACTGACCAGCAGATCCGGGACGCCAACCCCGGCTTCACCGATCTTACCGGAACCACTGGCGCCGACCTGCTCGCCGCCTGGGCCGCCGGCAACCGCAACCTGATCCTCTTGAACGACCGGCAATATGATTGGTCGGATCTCGCCAATGAGCAGACGACCCCGGCGCTGGGCGTGCAGCTGGTGGGCTTGAATGACGCCAATGTGATCACCGGCGGCACGATCAAGAATGTCGGGCAGCGCCGTTTTCTGATCCGGGGCGATCTTAAGCTTGAGGGCATCAAGTTTCGGGACGGGGCCATTCCATGGTCGGCGATCGGGCTCGCCACGACGGTCTCAAGCGTCGACATCCAGTATTGCGAGTTCGAGAACGTCGGGGCGGGCGGCCTGCACCACGAGCTCGGCGCCGGCATCGATCCCAACCTGCAAATCGACGCGATCACCATCTCACGCAACAAGTTCAGCAATGTGCGCGATGGCGTGCATATGCGCATGGGCCAGGGGCAGGGCTTCACCAATGGCAAGATCGGCGCCCTCACCATGCAATACAATTGGGTTGATGGCTGGGACCGCTACGGCTTGGTTGTCGATTTCGATAATGTCCCTACAGGGGGCGTGTGGCCGATCCCTGGCTCAGCGGCCACGGTGAGCGATTGCCTGGTCGAGAACGCCACGACGGCGACCGGCAACGGCTTCGCCCATAATTTCTCGGCCCTAGAAGATGCGCAGGTCGATCGGTTCTGGGCGATCAACAACAGCCGGGGCGGATCTGGCTTCGATCACGAGAGCGCCTACACCAAGAACAAGACCTATCGCCTTAGCGACAGCGTTCTTTGGAACAGCGGCCAGAACGACTTCCAGGGCATTGCCGGCCTCAAGGGCGAGGATGGGGCGAACACCACCAAGCTTGGCCTCGCCGAGGTCGAATATTGCCTGATCGGCCACACCCAGGCGGACACCGACCGCTGCATTCACGTTCAGCGCTCCAACGCCGACGTGCATCACAATGTGATCATCGCCGCCAGTGACAGCGGGATCTTGGCGCAGCAGACGGCGGACGAGTACAGCGCCTTCCAGTTCTTTGACAATCTCTGCCGCATGTTCTCGACCGCCGCCAACCCAGGCGCGCAGATCTCGGGTGATCTGCCCAATTGGGACTTCGATGACAATGTCTGGCAGTCCTATGTCGACGTGACCCATTCGGTCTTGCGCGTGGTCACCCAGACGGTGGAAGGACGCGATATCGACAGCCTGACCGTCAATGGCGACAGCTTCGAGAAATTCGGCGACGGCAATTGCACGGCCATCCTGATCGAGACGCGCGCGCCGGGCGAGGTGATCACGCCGGTCTTCGATCGGCTCAGCCTCGCCAATGTCGACAAGGCGCTCCGATTGATCGATGGCGACACCACAGGCGCCGTCACCTTGCAGAATTCGTCTCATACCGGGACGACCCCGGTGATCGAGAACAACACGGGCTCCACCGTCACCACATCAGGGAACACCTTCTGATGCCGATCAAGATGAAAAAATACTTTCCGAAGGCGGTCTCTGTGCCCGCTCCTGTGCGCAAGCATCCGACAGTGGGCAAGCTATGGAAGGCAGAGGCGGCCAGAGGGCGGGCGGCATCTAGGGCGCAGGTAGCGCGGATGCGGATGCCGTCTGGGAGCGTCACCACAGCTCGCCTTGGCGATGCTGCTTTTTCATGGAATCCTGAAGCAGCAGAAGCCCTAATAGGGGCGTCTTTTTCCAGAACCGCAACACCTGACGTTCGTGTCACTGAAAATGGGGTGTCATTTTACGATGCCTCAACATTTTCCATTTCCAGCGCTCGCGAACTTCGCCTGCAAAATACAAGGCGTACATTTAATCGAATTACATCTGGTGTCACCCCGACTTTTATTTTGTCAGTCACCGACAATGGTGGCGGCGTTGTTACTTTTCCTGGAGTAAGCACTAACGAATTGGCCGATTTTGGCACTGGCGTTTTAAATTGGGGAATAGGGGACCATATAGGCGCTCATATTACGCTGCAAGCTGATAGTGGGGCTGGCGATGTGGCAGTCTCTTTCGGCACCACTACGCTTACAGTTACCTTATCTTCAACACCTCAGACATTTTTCATACCTTTCACCGCGACAGCAGATAGTGCGCTTGCTATACGCGTTAGGAACAATGCAGCTGGCGGACCCTATGCTTTTGTGTTGCGTGTAACTGAAGCTCAGCAAGCGCAAATGGAAAGTTTTTCTTCTCCGCCGCCTGATTATTCTGCGGGGGACACAGTTTTTAATGGTCAAATAAAAGGGGCCCAATACTTCGCGACAACCAACGGAAATTCTGTTGTAGGAAACACGCCAACTTTTGCGACCGGAGTGGAGTTTTCTGGCGGCGGTTTTTTAGCTGAGTCAGCGGCGGCTACTGGAAGCGACGCTGATATTGTCGATACTGACCTTGTTATTCCCAGTATCTTTACAATTTTCGCAGATGTCACGCCGCCCGATCCTTTGCCGACAGGCGACACGATCGTTGCTGTGGGAACAAGCGCGGCTGGGGGGGTCGGGTTTATTCGAGTCGCTGATGATGGAACGATTACCGCATTTGATGGAACCAACACGGTAACGTCGACCGTCACGGCCGTTGCGGGGGAGCGGCTCAAGGCCGCGTACTGGCGGGACGATGCCAATCAATACCTAGCTGTGGATGGTGAAGCTGCTGTTTCCGGGGCAATTGGCTCAACAGCTTTCGAGGGCGGTAAATTTAGGCTTCTCGCCACAAACGGCGGAGATCACTGGAGTACGGAACCTAGCCCAGCGAGCAAAGGCATAGGCCATTCGTTCAATATATACGAAGACGAAACGCCGTCATCTGCGGATTTATCGGATTTTTTCGTCTGACCCCCTGGGATGGGGGGGTCAGTTGGAGCGGCAAGGTAAAATGGGCAGAGTAAAATGGCGCTAACAGATTATATAGACCTGGCATTCAAGATTGACGGCAATCCGCCCAGCCGATCGGGGGCGAATACAATCGTCAAAAACACACAAGCCATTGTCGGGTTGAATGTGCAAGATTTTGGTATTGTTCCGTCAAAAACCGCAGCTGATAATGACACCGCTTTCGCGGCGCTTCGTGCGGACATCTTGGCCGATCAAACCGCCAACCCCGGCAAGGTTTATGATCTATTTTTCCCACCCAATGCGAGTGGCGAGTCATACGCCTACGCCAACCCTCATTTTACTCTTGATATAAAGAACGTAAGGCTTTTTGGATACAACGCGACGCTGAGCTGCGAAAGCGCAACATCGTCCTCTCCTTATATTGGCTCGTCATCGGTATGGCGAAACACTGATTTCGCGACGGGAAACCAAACGACATCAACCGAGATCTATCTCCTCACCGCAGATGCTCTAGCGGGCGATACAAGCATCTTTGTTTCGACGTCAGACGCCGCAAATATTTCCGTGGCTGATGAAATTTTCCTTTATGGCTTTGACCAGCAAAACTTTGGCTTTCCTCCCAACGCTCGGTTTTTTGAGTGGGTTGATGTTGCCTCCGTCAATACAGGAACAGGCGAGATAGGGCTTGAGAAGCCTTTGCGTTTTGAATACAGAACCGACTGGCGCGATGCGGAATCCGGCGGCTCGTTGGGCAAGGCTCGTATTTTGCGGCTTTCAAGGAGTGGCTTTACTTATGACAATATTCACGAAATACACGGCATAAATTTTGCAGAAAACGCCAACTTTGCTGGCAGCAGTCAATACATTGCCATCTCTGGGAGGAAAGTTCTAATAAAGCAAGTCAACGCTTCCGATATCTTCCCGCAGGACTCCATACATTTTACTGTTGACGGCTGCACAATAAGAAGACTGTACGAGCCCGACAAGCTCGTCGATATATTGGTGACAAAGAATTGCCCCAATCTCGCCGAAATTGCTTCAGGAACAGGGATTAACTCTGCATATTTTATAAATAACCAAATAATATTTAAAGACGATGCGGCCAGCAGTACGTGCTCTGCACGTAGCGTGTCCTTGATTGGCAACACAATCGCGGCAAGAAATTTAGTTCAAGGATTTTCCGGTTGTTGGGCTGGTGGCCAAGGTTATATTACAAATCATTTTATCGCGGGGAATGTCTTTTTGGGGACGCACTCCGCCAAGAGGGCGGCGGTCACTACAACTGGTTTCTATGAAATGACCGTAAAGGCCGCTGGCGCTAGCAATGAAATCAAACTTGATGACACGCTTAGCGATAATTTGACGGCACAGCGCGGCTTGGAAATTGGTTCTCGTATTATACACAGGGACACTGGTTCGGCTGGCACGCTCACGCGAATTTATTACGATGGCACCGATATCGTCCTGGAGGGCACATGGCAAGAAACCGTTGTCGCTAGTGATGTTTGGTTGCTTTTGCCCAATAGATACTTTGATGGCGGGGGGAACTGGCTCAAAGGCCCCAATGGCGAAAGCCTGACATTTGGAACCGATCCCTTTCACGTCAATAGGCGGAAATCAATAGGGAAAAAGACGGTAACAATTGGCCCTGATTACCTTTGGTCTCTAAACGGCGGAGACGTAAGTTCGTTGACTTTATATCCCGCCGCCTTTGTTACTGAATGTCGAATCAATGTTTTGACAGCGTCACCAACAGCCTCCAATCCTCGCCTGAGAATGACGCCAAATGTAGCGGGTTCGGATTTGGCGTTCACAGAAGTTGAGCTCGATGTGGCTGGTGAAAGGGTCATCAACTCGTCCGGGACAAGTGGAGCCGCGCCCAACGATACGCTGCTGAACAATTTCATATCGCCGGATTTTTTGTATCAGCTCAACTGGCAAGTGTTCGGCGTGAGCGATGTTGCTGAGTGCATCGTTGAGTTTGACTGCATTTTCGTGGATTGAACGCTCATGCGCAATCTTCGTAAAGCTTCCCCTGTGAGAGCCAAGCCCAGACGCCACCCTTCCGTCGTCAAGCTTTGGCAAGGCGAAAAAGGCGGTCCAAGGTTATGGCCGCCGATCAAGCCCAGCGAGCACGTAGCGCCGGCAGCCGCGCCGGCAGCACCAGCGCCTCGACCATCCTGGGCATCGCCGGCATCCAACGGTGGTATGACCCAGAGCTCTCCACCTACACCGCCGGGACGTGGCAGGATCTCGCCGGCAATGCCGACCTGACGCAATCGGTCGCGGGCAGCAGGCCAACGGCGAACGCGGCGGGGCTGAACGGGCGCGCCAGCCTCACCTTCGACGGCTCCGACGATCACCTGTTCAACACCACGCCGCTGATGGCCGCCGCCGATGCCTGCACGGTCATCATGATCGCCAAGGGCGCATCAGGGCAGATCGATAAGCGCTTGATCGCCGAAGGCTCAAGTTCCACCGACACGCCGCTTTTCGTGCCGCTGCGCACGGGCTCCAACACGCGCACCTCGTCGCCCAGCACGTTGATCCGCAACGATGCCGCCACGCTGCTGTTCGAGGACAGCACCGGCCCCCTGGTGTTCGACGATGAAGCCCATTTCTTCGGCGTGATCATCGACAAGACCGCAGGCACCGTTCAGCAGTTCGAGGATATCGAATTCGACGATCCCGACGCGTTCACCGACGCTGGCGCCTTCACCGTCGATCGCTTCGCCCTCGGCGCCATGATCCGCACCACGGTGCAGTTCCATTGGGCCGGCGAGATCGGACCAGTGATCATCGCCAATCGGGCGTTGACGGAAAGCGAGATCGGCCAGATCAGGGGTTACTACGTCACCAGGGGCTATCTGACGGCTTATCAGCAGGCCCAGGTGACCTCGGCGATCCCTGATAACTACACCCTGGCCTATGACAGCAACTTCCCAAGCTTCGCGTCGATCAACGATCTGGTCGAGGACGGTCAGTCGCCCGTTCCCGGAAGGCCGTTCGCCGACAGCTTCGTCACCTTCGGCGTGCGCTTCCTGACCGGCAACAACGACCGTACCTACAAGGCGCTGGGCACCAATGTCGGCAGCGGGTCGACGCCCCTTGCCACCCTGCTCGGCTTCGAACCCCATGAGCTGGTCGATGGCAAGCTGGTCTTGAGGTTCGGCGAGATCCCGCTCGCCAACCGCACCGACTTCAACGATCGCCAGCATGGCGGCGGCATGATCACCACCGAGCGCGGCTATTCGCAGGGGCCAGGGTTCTTCGAGGCGCGCCTGCGCGTGCTCAACAACCCGCCGGGCGGCCATCTGTCGGTGTGGCTGCTCACCAAGGACACCAACCCGCACGAGCTTGAGATCGATCTGGTCGAGATCATCGGCAACAACCTCACATCCAACGACAAGCCGGTGAACACCTTTTTCTACAACGGCCATGATGAGCAGGTGGGCGGACGAGACGCCCCGCAGACCGAAGAAGAGGTCAGCAATTTCACGTTGGGCGAATGGCAGACCTTCGGCTTTCTCTATGAGACCAATCGGTTCCGCTGGTATCGGAATGGTGCCCTGGTGCGCGACGAGACCGCCTATTTCGACGGCACGTCGCCTCTGTATTTCCTTGTGACCTGGGAAAGCAATTTCGACGACGTCGACGACTTCCCCGGCCCCGCCGACGGCAACAACCCGACATTCCCCGCCGAGGTCGAGATCGACTATCTAAGGGTCTATGAGCCCCCGCCGAGCACGGGTGACTCCGTCCTTCTGGAAAGCGGTGACAACCTGCTGCTCGAAAGCGGCGATGAGCTACTGTTGGAGTAGAGACGATGGCCAATCAGAAAATCTCCGATCTCGCGGCCGGAACGCCGCTCCAGGCCACCGACGAGTTCGTGGTGCGTCGCGGGACCACCAATGTCAACCTGACCGGGACGGACGTTCAGGGCGCCGAGGCCACCGGCACCGAGGGTCAGGATGTCGGCTTTGACAGCACGCCCGAAGCGGTGGCCTACACGGCGCGGCCGGTGGCCAGCATCAACACCGATGGCTCTGACGGTACGGTCAAATTCGTTCCGAACTTCGCCGGCACGATCGTCGCCTGCACGGGGGAGACCGATACGGGCACGATCAACATCGCGGTCGCGATCGACGGCGTCAGTGTAACAGGCCTTGCGGCCGTCGCCCTCGACAGCACGATCGCCGGCAACCGTGACACCGCATCCGCCGCCAACACCTTCTCGGCGGGCGATGTGATCTCGGTCACGCGCTCTGGGGCCGCCTCGTCGCCGACCGAAGTTCTGACGGTGATCGAGATGACCCGCACCAGCCTGCCGGCAGCGCTGGCATGAGCTTTCGACGAGGCCCTAACGGCGGGTTTTTTCGAGGTTCCAATGGCGGGATTTTGAGATCGAGCGCGGCGCTCGCATCGCAATCCTTGCACAGCCTCACGGTCACCAACACCAACGGTGCCGGCACGTCCCCCGGTTTTGTGCGCCGGGGGCTGGCCTTCGAGAAGGGCGATGTCGCGAGCGGCCAGACCATCGGCGGCAAGATCGGCGGCACGGCGATCCGCACCCGCGCACTGAACGTCAACACCTATACTGACGGGTCGATGCGGTCCTGCTTCGCAATCTTCGATGCCGGCACCTTCGCCGCCTCCGAGACCAAGACCATCGACGTCGAAAATGTTTCCGGCGCGAACGTCGCCTCGACCCTCGCTATCGAGACCTATTTCGATTCGATCGACGATCTCACGGTGCAGATCCGAAATCACACCGGCTCCGACAACAACACCAATGTCGGCAATCTCGATTTCAGCATCCAGACGGCGCTGGACACGGCCACCCGCCTGACTGTGACCGACGACACCGATCTTTGTGTGCGCTTCAACGTCTGGCAGCAGGTGTCGCCTGATGAGCATTTGATCTGCGTCAATTATGTCGACGTCTGGCTTGACACCGATGGATCAACGCCGCTCGCGATCGAGTGGGGGCCGCTGATGACCCAGGATTGGATCGTCGACGCCCCCTTCGGCACGACGATGACCAAGCAGCTCCGCAACTACGACGCCGAGATGTTTGACGGCGTGACGTCGCTTGGCGATTTCGACGGTCTGGCGCATGCCTGCCGGTGTCAGTGGATGGGCCACCGCACGGCCGATGATGATTTTCACGGGCGGCGGTTCTGGATCGACAAGGGCTCGGCCATGCCGACGCTCAACGTCGCCTATAGCGCGGCCAGCAAGCAGAAAATGGCCTATGCCGGGTACATCCCGCCGGTGGCGACGGGGATAGCTTACGACCAGAGCCAAATCCCCAACTCCGGCGACACGTACACGCCTCTCGGGCTGAACAACCATCGGGCTGCGATCAACGGAGGCGGCGGCTATCCGGCTCGCGGCTCGGTCTCCAGCCAGGACGTTATCGCGCTATCCCTGCAAACGGCGGAGTCCTGGCGCATCGCGCGCGTGTCCGCCTTCGCCGGCCTGTCCGTGTTCTTCCATCTACGCGATCACCGATCGGTTGATGGCGACACGAGACGGCGTCTCGTCCCCTTCATCGTCAACCATCTCGGGCCGCAGAGCTATGCCGGGCTCGGCGATGAGGATGACGTCACTACACAGAAGAATACGTTCGACAACGGCGATGGAGGGTTCGACTCACAGCTTGGCGGGGTCGGGGTGTTCTCCAATCATGACGATGCCCATCACCACAGCTACAGCTACCTGATGGCCTTCGTTGAAGGCGAGCCCCACTTCCTCGACGCCACCTTCGACAGCGCCGACTATGTGACGCGCGGCGGTGCTGCCCGGTTCTTTGACATCTTTTCCGGCGACCTCCATCGCCTTTTCTACGACACGACGCGCGGTTCCGATTCCAGCATCCCCAGCGGCCCGATCCCGTCCGGGCAATATGGCATGCTGTACATGACGAAGAACCAGGAAAGGCAACCCGGCTGGACGCAGATGGCCTACAACCGGGCCTATCAGCTGGCGGCGGATAGCGATCCCCATAAGGCCTATTTTTCCAAGATGCTGGAAAACGCCGACGAGTGGATCAACGACAGCCTGGATTATTTCCCGGCCGATGCTCTGCTCAAGGGCGGTTTTTTCTCGACCCAGGGCAATGTGTCCTCGCTCTGGATGAACAATTTCGGCGCGCTCGCCCTGTGGGATGCCGCCGTGTTCGGCGAGGATGAGGGCTGGACGGGGTTCAAGCGGCTCGCCGAGCAGGTGACCAAGGTTACGGCGAACTACTATGAGTACGGCAAGCACGCGACGGCGATCTATCGGGATGTGAGGACGGCCAACGACGATCAGATCGATTACCTGCCGCTGAACGAAGTGTACGCGCTTCAAACCGTCAGCATCTCGTCCAGCGTTTTCTCCTACACGCCATATGCGGGAGCTGTGAAGGTAAGGGACGATGATCTTTTCTATCTGTCGTATCGTGACGACGCCAGCAACATACAGACGCAGCCGCCAGAGTTGTCGGTTGGCACAAAGTATTTTGTGGTGAACGCTGACACGGTTGCCAACACGTTCCAGCTCTCGGCGACAGAGGGCGGCTCTGCCCTCACCGTCTCGGATGATGCCAGCCTTCAGGTCGGAATCTTCGCGGCGGACTTCAATGACGTGTCGCCGATTGACGCGAGTGGCGCGACATTGCCTGGCCCCGACAGCTTTGCTCAAATCGCCTACGCGACGATCGAGCGGGCGTGGCTTGCGGACAGCCAGCACATTTCGCAGGCGCTCATTGATGAGATCCGCACCTGGTATGCGCCGATGAAAACCGCCACTACCGGCGGCTGGCTGGATTTCCCCAACGTCACCTATGTAGCGTCGTGGAACATGGACGCCTCATTCAGGACGGAGTCGTAGGATGGCCTATCATTTCTCGGCCGCCGATCATGGGTTTCTCCGAACCACCGCCGATCGGTTCATCGACTGGTCGACAACCATGGCGCTGATCGCCGGCTGGGCCAAGTTCGACGCCTACACCGATTCATCTTGCCAGCTTTTCTATCATGGTCGCTCGTCGTCCGGGGCGACCAACGTGCGCAATATTACGGCTCGGGTGACCAGCGCGCAGGCGGTCCTCGGCGTGACCTACGATGGCGGTTTTCCATCCGTCACCCACGGGACGTCGGCGCCAGCAACAGGCACATGGGCGCATTACGCCGCCTTCACCGATCTGCATGACGGCACCAGCGGAACGATCGCCGTGTGGCTGAACGGCGTCAAAGCTTCGACCACGGACACGCTGGCGACGTTCTCCGGCTCCGCAGGAACCGAGCGCACCTGCATAGCCGTCGATCCGTTCGGCACCAATGACAGCACCATGCGCATCGCTCGAGCGGGGCTATGGACACCGACAACCGAAGCGCAAGCTGACAGCATCGTCAGCGAACTGCAAACCCTGGCGCCGGAAAGTGTCACTACCCTTGCCCCGCTCGACAGCTGGTCGTTGATCTCTGACCTCTTGTCCGACTCGTCAGGAATCAACCTTGAGGTGTCGGGAACGGCCGGTGCGTTTGACAGCGAAGATCCCCTGTCTGGAGGCGGCGGGGGAGGTCGAGCCAACCTAAGCGAAACCGTCATCATCCTTTAGGCGGGATCGCGCATGCTGTTTTTGCTGAGACTACCGCTGGCTGATTATGCATTCCGATTTGACCATCAGATAACAAGCGACAAGCGACCTGGATGGACAAGCGGAGCGAAGTCATGAGCGCAGATCAAAACGAGCCGACCTTCTGGCTCATGGTGCATAGGTGGGGCATGCTGGTCTCCCTGGTGGTCGTCGCCTCAACGGCGTTCTCGGTGGTCTCTGGGCTCAACCCGTTCGTCACCAAATGGCAAATGGAAGATCGGGTCACACCGATCGAGCAGGAGATGAAGGGCGTCCAAGATCGTCTGGACGAGATCATCCGTCTGGAGCAGGAGCGGAAGATCACCGACGTCAGCCGCGAGCTTCGTTCAATCAGAAACAAGGAATTCGAGATCAAGGCGCGCATCGAGGCTGGCGACGGCAATTCCGATGCCGAGGAGCTGCTGCGTCGTCTCGAACGCGAGGAGTCAGCGTTGGAGCGTCAGCTCGACGTGTTGAGGCGGCAAAACCCCTGAGTGAGCTGTGGCTGGAATTTGTATTCCACAGTCCCGCTGTGGCATAGTTCCTACACCGAAACCACGGGAAACAGCGATGGCTCGTTCTGTGGACACGATGATAGACGATATCCTCCGGCGCGAAGGCGGCTTCGTCAACTTAAAGGCAGATCGCGGCGGCCCCACCAATTATGGCGTCACCATCAAGACGCTGTCTCGCTATCTCGGCCGGGCGGCGACGATTGACGAGGTGCGCGATCTCTCGATCGATCTGGCGCGCGAGATCTATGAGGCCAACTACTATCGCGCCCCGCGCCTCGATCTGCTTCCCGCCCGCCTCCAGCCCTTCCTATTCGACAGCGCGATCAACCATGGCCCCAGGCGGGCGATCAAGTTCTTGCAAGCGGTCTGTCTGGCCGCTGGCTTCGATCCTAAAGGCGTCGATGGCATTGCGGGGCCTGGGACGCGCCGTGCGGCAGAGGCGGCGCTGGACATCATGGGAGACTGGCTGCTGGCCGCTTTGGCGGAAGAGCGGCGCAACTTCTTCCGCCTGATCGTCGAGCGTGACCCGTCGCAGCAGGTGTTTTTTGCTGGCTGGATGAACCGCGTCGACGAGTTCGATCACCGCGAGGTGCTTTCAGCATGATCAAGGCCATCGTAAACTGGATCACCGGGTCGACCGTTGGTGCGGTTGCCAAAGGGGTCGAGACCGTCGGCGGCGTCTTCGCCGAGAACAAGGAAGCCAAGGGCCAGCGTAGCCATCAGGCCGACATGGCGATCCTTGAGCAGTTCTCATCCGAGTTCCGCAACATCCAGGGGCGCACCCGCTGGGACAGCTTCGTTGATGGGCTGAACAGATTACCGCGACCGCTCATCACCCTCGGCATCCTCGGCATGTTCGTTCTAGCGCCTTATGACCCCGTGCGCTTCCTTGAGATCGCCACGGCCTACCAGGTGATGCCGGCCGGGTTCTGGGGGCTCCTGTCCATCATCATCGCCTTTTATTTCGGCGGCCGCATGCAGATGAGCTCGCAATCCTTCCATGTGAAGGGCGGGGCGCTGGCGGCGGCCAAGAACATGATCGAGCAGCGCAAGGCGTTCCGCGAGCTGGTCGACGAAGAGGACCAAGCGCCTGACGTGATCAGCGCTGGGGCAAACAGCGTGATCGACGAATGGCTGAAACGGAGAGCATCATGACCAGACGAGATCAAAAGATGTGGGGCGTTTGCGCCCTGCTCGTTATCCTGGCCCTGGCGGCCGGTACCCAGCTTGGCAAGACGGAATGCCCGGTTGCGGAACCGATGGAAACGCCTGAGAAAGTTGACTAATGGACGATCTGGATATCGAGGCAGAGATCATCACGGTCAACGGCGAGCAGGTATTGGGTCGGCGCGCTTTCATTCAGCTTACCGGGGCGGCCTCGGTGCCTGATGATCCGCCAGCGACCGATCCCGACATCAAGGCGGCGATCGAGGATGTCCTGGTCAATGCGCCCGTCGCCGAGGGGGAGGTTGATCCTAGGGACCTCGTTCCCACCATCAGCAACGGGGAGCTGGTCAACACGCGGTGGAGGTCAGCGCCGATTGCGGGGACGCCGAGCGAGCCGGGGACGGCCCCCGTCGTCAACACCACCATGGGCACGCGCGGCACGGTCTATCTGCCGGACGAGGGGGCCAAGCCGGGCGATCGGGACTCTTGCCGAAAGGCGATGGCATCGGCCGTCAAGAAAGTCGGTGATGGCGGCAAGGTGTTCATTCCCTACGGCCGCTGGCCGATGAACGATATCGCCATGCCCGGCAACAAGGATTACGTGATCGAGGGTGAGACGGAGCTTGGAGCCGAGATCTTCGGGTCTGCTGGCCGTGATGTGCTGGTCTGGTCGACCGCTGGCACGCAACGTCGTCTGCAAAATCGTCCGATCATCCGCAATCTTCGCTTTGGCATGCCGGGCAACGGCCAGCGCGGAAGCTTCAACCGAAAGACGACCCTTGGCTGGAATGCCGGCGCAGCCTGTCTGGCATGGGTGGCCGGCGATCCCGGCGATAAGAGAAAAGGCTACTGGGGCAACAGTTATGTCACCCTGCAGAATGTGACGGCATGGGGCGATAAGGACGCGCTAGGTGCTTGCCTGCTCTACAGCGACCGCCCACTCTATGGCCTGCGCGCTACGGATATCTACGTAGGCCACCATGGGAATGATGTGTCGGGCCTGCATGGCGGGTTCGTGTTCGGCAAGCCGCCCGCCGATGTCATGGAGGCGACGTCCGATGAGATGCGTATCGAGCGCTTTGTGCATTGGGGTGGCCAGTGCTCGATCGCGGCCTACAATGTCGCCAACGGTGCCGTGGTCGATCACAAGGCCTACAATTGCCGCTACTCTCTGCACCTGACTGGGCATCAGGAACAAGGGCCACGCAAGCATTGCCGCGAGATCGATCTACGCGAGCTCTACTATGATTGCGAGATGTCAGCCTTCGGTGCCAGCGACGGCGAGCTGATCCACATCAACAGCGAGGGTTGTGAGTTCAGCCAGATCCACATCAAGGGGCAGAGGGCCGGCGATCGGTCGCCAAGGGTCAAGATCCGGGGCGAGGACGTCCGGGGCGGGCAGATCCGTATCATGAGCTCAACCCGCCACGCCTCGCCGACCTTCGACATCGCCGGCGAGGGGCATGAGTTCTATATCCGGGCGGCTGGCGTGCCTGACGCGCACAAGAGCAAGATGGTGAACGGCGGGCGAGGCTATGCCGGGGTCACGGTGCGGTGACGTCGCTTGGACGAGGCGGGTGGTCATATGCCTCTCTTCACCCAGAGCACAGACCCACGCCACCCCCTGATTGTTGGTGTTCTAAATCCACGGGC
>JAAUYI010046108.1_pt1 | contig 14232 bp, 4 predicted proteins | sample 7278041 | NCBI WGS metagenome assembly JAAUYI01 (sample SAMN14350216, study PRJNA611818) | marine sediment metagenome | isolation source: surface marine sediment (0.6m) | place: French Polynesia: Moorea | collected 2018-08
CCGATCTGCCGCAGCGCGTGATCTGCTATGGCCGGGTGGCGTCGACCGCCTTCGTCAAGCCGCAGCCGGAGCGCGTCCAGGTCGCCGGCCTCGCCGTCGGCAACAGTGCCACCGAGGCCCTGTCGGCCTGGCTGGCCGACACCATGGCCCACGAGCGCCGGGTTCCCGACCCGGCGGCCGAAAAGATCCGCCTGGAGCGCCACCTCGAGGGCCTCCACCTCGCCGACGGGATCGCCGACCGCCAGCTCGACGTCGGGGCGCAGTTCGAGCAGGAACGCCACAACGCGGCGTTCTCGCCGGTGGCCGGCGGTTGGCTCTGGAGCGTTCGGGCCAACCTGCTCGAAGAACAGCAGGCCGCGCAGAGCGAGACCGTAGACCCGGGGGCAGTGTCGCTGACGCCGGAGCACGGGCAGATGCTCGCTCGGCTCAACCTCCTGCAGCACGAGTATGACCGCTCGACCTGGCGTATCGAGGCTTTGCGTCGCCAGGCCTTCCTCGACTGGTCGCGCTACATGCTCCACGCCTACCCGGCCGGCGACCAGATCCACGATTACCTGGCGTCGCGCGACCACCACGACGTCGACCGCGTGGTACGCCACATCCGGGAAGGCACCCTGGCGGCGCTCAGCGCCGAGGAGAAGAAGCGCGGTTCGTTGCAAGTCGTCTTCCAGCGCAAATCGCCCAAGGACTCGTCATGGTCGGTGCAGGGCCAGAAGCCGGCCGCCGGCAGCTTGGCTCGACAGCTCCTCGATCTGCTCGACAGAGTCCAGGCCGAGATCATTCAGGCCCACAACCAGAAGCCCGGCCAGCAAGGTCCGTTCTGGTTTCTCAACCGTGCCCCCGGCCCGCGCTACTGGCGACCCAACGATCCGGTGGTGGCGGTCCCCGGAGTGCGGGGCACCGACCGTCACGGGGCCGACGGTCTCGGCGGCGCGGACGGCTGGTTGCCCTGCCGCGTGTCGGCGCACGACGTCACCGGCCTGGGCGAGGATGTCCTGGACCGGGCGCGGGCCGAGCTCGACCACGAAGGGGCGGCGGCGCCGCGCATCGGCTTTCGCACCGGCCACGGAGCCGAGGAGCATCCTTTCCTCCTCGAGTGGCAGGCCGAGGTGGCGCCGGTGCGCCGGGGCGGCAACGTCCGGCCCACCTGGGAGCGCTACTCGTCCGGCTACGTGGTCGACAACTGGCTGTTGGACGAGAACGACGTCGAGCTCCGCGACCAACCCGGCATCGAGACCTACTCGCCGGCGGCGGCGACCTACCGGGGGCGTTCGCTGTTGGTACCTCACGTCACCGACGTCCTGCGCCGTCGACTCGGCGTCTACGTCCTGCGACGGGCCCAAGAGTATTTTGACGACGGCAAAGTAGACAAGGCGCAGCGCACCCTGGCACGGGTCCAAGCCGAGTATGCGCAGGTCCGCGCCTTCTTCCTCAAGAAAGCCCAGGCGGAGCAGGCCGCCCGGCAAGCCGATCCCGACGCCTTCGCCGACCAGCAGGCGGTCGCGGCGCACGAGAGCTATGGCCATGTCTGGGCGGACCCGATCCTCACCGCCCTCGACGTCTGGTACCGGACGGGCCCGGGTTTCCTCTGTCTGACCCAGGCGCTGGGCGGCTTCCACGACGCCCTATTGATGCACAGCCGGGTGCCGCGCCTGACGATCGCCGAGCCGCTGGGATTTCCCGAGTACCAGGCGTTCACGGCCGAAGTCGCCAGGGCGGCTGCCGAGCACAACGACCTGGTGCCGTTGGTCGCCCACGATTTCATCCCGGTGCGGGCCGGGGACATGGAGCTCAGCCGCCTGCAACTGGTCGATACCTTCGGCCAGGCCCGCCTGGTGGACGTCAACCGGGTGGTGACGGCGGAGACCCTCTCCTCACACCGCTCGATGCGCATCGGTCTCCGGCCCCGTTTTTCTCAGCCGGTCCGGCTGTGGTTGCGCTGGCTCGCCGCCGGCAGCGACCTCGGGCAGGTGAGTGCCGATCCGCCGGCCAGCCCGGTGTGCGGCTGGTTGGTGCCGGACTACGTGGACAACAGCCTCCTGGTTTTCGACGGCAGGGGCGAGCCCCGTGGCGCCATCGACGTAGTGGGCGAGTGGCGCCCGGTTCCGGGCGGGGGTGGGCCGATCGTTCCCGAAGATCTGGCCGACGCCGGCCTGGCGCGGCTCGCCGGCTGGATCTGCCGGCGGGGCCAGACCCCGAACAAAAGCGGTGTTCGCGATTTCGTTCCCAAGTTGATCGTCGACTTCGAGACCGCCCTCGAGAACATCGATCCGCACACCTTCGAGCATGAGGGCGCCCGGGCCCTGCTGATGGGGCGGCCGATCGCGGTGGTCCGCGCCCGACTCAGCCTCGAGGCGCGCGAGCCGCTGGCGACCAAGCAGGGCCTCCTCACCCTCGCCGAGGAACTGACCGGCGGCGGGCCGCAGACCGACGGTTTCGAAGACGTCCGTTTTCCGGTCCGGCTCGGCGAGCACCTCCAACTCGACGACGGGGTCGTCGCCTGGGCCGTGGAGAGCGTTGCCGGCTATCGTGGCGACGCTCTCAGCCTGCCGCAGAGCGAGTGGGTCGAGGACGCCCATCTCAAGGTGTGGAAGCGCAGCACCCAGGCGCCGAACTTGCAGGTTGCGCTCGCCGACGAGCCGCTCCAGCTGACCCTGCTCCTCGACGTCAGGGGCCGCGTCCACGCCACCTGCGGCGCGCTCCCGACCAAGGAACTGACGGTACCGCCGGATCAATATGTCGATGCCCTCGAATCGATCGCCGCCTTCTTCCTGTCCGCGCCGGTGCTCACCGAAGCGAGCCGCATCCATTTACCTCTGCCGGCGGAGCCCGGCTTTCGGTGGTCCTGGGTCCACAATCAGGACGGTGTCTGGCAGGAGGTCGGCGAGCGATTGCGCATTCGGCGCAGCGCTTTCCTCACCGCCTTTCCGGGAACCGGAGGCGAGCCCGACGGCCAGAGCGTCTGGGCCGGTCTCCTCGACCCGGCGGTCGGCTGGCTCGAGGCCGGCCCGCGTCCCGGCGAAGCCTGGGTGGTGGCGGCTGATCAGCGACCCCTCGACGCGTCCAAGAAATGGACTCTGACCGCAGCCCTGAAACCTCTCGAGGAACGAATCGAGCGCTTGCTCGACGTCGCCTCGATCGGCATCCGCGACGTCCAGCAGGGCGCGACCTTCAGCGGCCCCCTCGAGCTGGTCGAGGGCTGGTTGAAGCTGTCGCCCGCCCAGCCCGGCAGCAAGCCCACGGGAGGCGGCCATGCCTGACATCTCATTGGACTACCGGCTCGGCAACGACCTCGAGCAGCCGGTCTTGCACCTGACCGGCAACGCCCAGACGCTGGCGCTGACCCTCAAGAACGTCGGCGCGGCGGCGGTGCCGCTGCCGACCCGCCTCGACGGCAGCGACGTCCTCGAGTTGTGTTTTCGGCCCGGGACGCTGAACCGGCCGGCCGACGTCGCGGCCGCCGACGTTCCTCTCGACCCGGGACGGCCGGCCAGCCCGAAGAGCTCCGAGATCTGGCAGGCCCAGTCGCACGCCGGCAGCGGCCACCTGCAGTGCTTTCGGATCGCCCGTCGGGCCGCCGCTGCCCTCGCTCCCGGCGAGTCGGCCCGCGTCGTCCTCGGCGGCTTTCAGGTTCGCGCTGACCATCCCGCGGCGGTCATCCAGGTCCAGCTACGCTGGTCCCTGGGCGGCTCCTCGGGTACCCGTTTGTGCCCCCTGGGTCTCTTGCCCTACAGTCCCTCGGAGCTGGAACGGCGGGCCGCCCGGGAGCACGCGGCAGTGCAGGCGCTCGACGGTCTCCTCCAGGAGCTGGAAACCGAGGTCCAGGCACTCGAGAAGCTGGCCGGCGACGCCAAGACGCCGGCCGACAAGATCCAGGCCGAAGCCGACAGGCTGCGCCGGACCTTGAAGGCCGCGGCCGCCACGTGGCCGCAGCTCACCGTCGACGAAAAGCAGACCGTTCGGGACATGATGACCGCCTTCGCCGGCGCCGCCGGTCTGGGGCTGCGCCTCGATGTTGTCGGCTCGACCGCTCTCTACGACGGTGGGGGCGATACCAACGTCCTCGACCTCTTGCTGCGCAACGTTTCCGGCGGCACTCTGGCGGTGGTCAAAGATGTCACCAAGCTACACCTCGATCTCGCCGCCTATGATCAGAACACAGCGCCCTGGGGCGCCCTGGCGCCCGCCTCGACGCCGACGGTCACCACGCCTGGCGATACCGACTGGTCGGCTCACGGGCAGACCCTGACCAGTAACCTCAGCGGCGACCTCGCGGCGGACTGGGCGCTCCACATCCGCCTGGCGGGCTTCGACGTCAGTGGCCCGCCGGGCCCCGCCCTCCTGCGGCTGCGCTACGAAGATCTCGGCGGGTTCGACGGCGCGGCTTTCCAGAACAAGAGGTGGCGGGGTGAGCTGACCGCTCGATTGTACCGCGCGGCGATCGGGGCCCAGGCCGCGGGGCAGAGCCTCGCCGCTGGCTCGGTTCAGCTCGACGCCGGCGAGCTTCAGCTTCATCATTCCGCCGGGCAACCCGGGGGGAATCCCGACGCCCGACTGCATGCCAGCTTCGGGCGTGCTTCGCATTACGTCGGTTCCGATTCCTCGATCGCCCTGATTCCGGACAGCGCGCCGAAAGCTCGCGGCCGGGTCGAAACCGCGGCCCCGGCGGTGGTCCTCAGCAAGCTCAACGAGCGGTCGGCGTCCCTCGACGTCCCCGGCCGTCTCAAGACCCTCAGCCAGTTCGACAACCATGGGCAGACCGCCGCGGGAAACTTCGAGGTCGTCGGCAAGTTGAAGATCGAGGGGCATCTCGACGTTGTCGGCTCCAAGGCCGCCGCCCGCCGGGGCACCGCGGTACCGAGCGTCACCGCCTCGGCCGGCGTGTTCGGCGCCGCGGGCGGCGACCTGGTACCCGACCGGGCCATCGCCCTGTGGCAAGACTCCGACCGGGTGCCCGCCGGCTGGGCACTCTGCGACGGCCACACGCGCTGGGTCCGCGACGGAGTCGTGGTCGCGATCGAACGCGACGGCAAGGCCAGGATGCTTTCGACCCGAAGGGTTGCCGCGGGCGACGATCTCAAGGACACCCTGAAGGTCGACGACATCCCGGACCTCCGCTCGCGATTCATCGTCGGCGCCCAGCCGAAGGCCTTTCCCCTGAGCCTGGAGACCGACGACCGCGCCAAGCTGACCCGCTATGACCTCGGCTCCACCAGGGACGACCTGAACCATGTCGGGTTGACCCATGAGCAGATGCCCGCTCACCGGCATCCGCTGACCGAGCTGCCGCATCGTCACACCGGTGTCACCTACTTCCGGCACAACTGGCACAACGATCGCTGGGACAACAACCACTGGCATGAGGGCTGGTGCGGTATGTGGTCCTCAGAGCACTGGGTTACCCGTTGGACCCGCAACAACCATTGGTACTCGACGCCCCGGACGGATTTCTACGGTGTGGGCAGGGGGCATGAGAACCGTCCCCCCTACGTCGCCCTCTGTTTCATTCAGAAGATGCCGCGCAAGGCACGAGGCAGGGCATGACGAAGGTCACTACGCCGGGGCTCCCCCCTGCCGCCCTCGATTACTCGATGCAGGGTCTCGAGAAGAGCCCACCGGTCCTGAAGGCGATTCCGGGGCCGGGTCCCGACGTCCCCCTCGGGACCGCGGCCCGCCTGGCCATCGACCCGCGCCGGGGCAACTGCCTCCAGGTGACGGGCAACATCTCCTTCGGCGGCATCGCGGCCCTGTTTCCGGATCGTTTTCCCGGCTCGCGCGCCTCCTACCTGGACGAGACGGCGATGACCGTGCTGCTCTGGGTCCGCGCGCCGATACCGAGCACCGACGACGGCTCGCTGACCCTGCAGCTCACCGGCAACGACGACCGGCCCCTGGACATGGGCTGGCGGTTGCACGTCGAACGGCGGCGCCTGCGCCTGGTCTTTCCGCGGGCCTACCCGCAGTTTACGGTGACTCTCGAAAAGGCCTGGGCGGCCAGCGAAGACTGGCGGCTGGTGGGTTTCGTGCTCGACGGCCAGCAAGTCCAGCTGGTGGTCGACGGGCTGTTCGTGGCTTCGGTGACGCTCCCGGACAGCCCGGCACTGTCGCGGGGGGTGTCCTATCCGATCAACAACGTGCCCTCCAACCCGCGCGAACGCGACGCGACGCTGGAGCTGCAATGGCAGAGCTCGCAGCCGAAAGCCCATGCCCTGGTCGGTTCCCTGCGCTATTTCGCCAGCGTGCTGACACCGGCTCAGATCCTCGCGCTGGCCGCAGAGCACCCCGCCGAGATGCCGGTGCGACCCTTGAGCCTGGGCCTCGAGAGCGTTCACGGCGATCGACGGCTCAACCTCGACGACCCGGGCTCTCTGGTCCTGAGACTGGAGAACTCGGGCACCAGCAGTCTGGTCCTCCCCGGCCCCGACACAGGCGACGACGTCCTTGCCCTGATCCTGCCGCCGGAGACTCTTTTGCCCGGCGCGGCGCCCTCGGTCGCTCCCCAGGACCGCGGCGCCTGGCGGCTGGAGGTGACCGAGGAGCTTGGCGGCAGACTCACCCTCGGTCTGCGCCGGACCGTTACCGAGGCGCTGCCTCCCGGCGGCCACGCCGCCTTGACCCTGAACAACCTGGGGCTCGAGCGGCGCGGTGGCAACCGCTCGGCCTCGGCGATGATCCGATATCGCTTGCACGACGGTGCCGGCGATCCGATCGTCGGTTTCGAGCGGATCGACCTCCACCTCGTGGAGCGTGGCGCCGCGGTCCGGCAGCAGGCGGTCGACGGAGCGGTCCAGGCCCTGGCCGGCCGCCAGGCACAACAGGCCCAGCTCGACGGTCGGTGGGATCCGGCCAAGGCCCTCTTCGCCGCCAACACCCAGGCGGCGGTCACTGCCCTGGACAGCCTCGAGGCGACGCTGGACAAGTGTGATCCGCCCCCGGGCACGGCGGACATCGACGCTGAGTTCCAGGCGCCTCTGGCCGCGGTTGAGACGGCTGCCCCCCTGCCTCTGGTCGCGGCTCCTGAGGGCGGCGTCGTGGTCGACGGCGCGACCTGGAACCAGCTGCGTATCCGGGTGGTCAACACCTCATCGCGGTCGCTGATCGACGGCGGTAGCGGGCACCCCGGCTCCCTCACTCTGCGCTGGGCGGCGTACGACTCGGCGGCGAGCCCGTGGGGTCTGGCCAGGGCGGGAGACGCTCTGAAATGGTACACCTTCGACGCCGTCGGAGTCACCGTTCCGGACGCCGGATGGTCGGCGAGCGGTACCCGGCTGAGCCGGCCGGCGGGGCACACGCCTTTCCTGGCTGCTGGTGAGAGCGTCACCTTCGTCTTCGACGACTTTCGCTCGACGGCCCCCCCCGGCCGTGCCGCTCTGCTGCTCGAGTACGGCAACCTCAAGATCGAATCGGCCGACGCCCGGCCGACGGCGCCCGGAGCGCCGCGCGGCGACCTGCTCGATGGCGCCGTCCGCCTGTTCGTCGAGCGCCTGCTCAGCGACGAGACTTCGGCTCGGGTCGCCCTCGACGGCGAGCTGGTGCTGGTCGACAGCGGCCATCTCGCCCTGGGCGACCGCGGCGTCCTCGAAGCCACGACCGCCGGTGACCTCGACTTCGCCGGCGGCAGCAACGTCCTGCTCGAGGTCGGCTACCAGGACCACGGCCGCTACTACACGGCGAGCGGGCACCTGGACGTGCGCAGCAAGCAGGGGGTCAACCCCGATGCGGCCCTCGAGGTCAAAGCCGAGACCGCGGCCTGCCGGCTCGAAGTCGACGAGACGATCACCACCGGTGGATTGAAGATCGACGGAACGGTGAAGGTCGGGAGCCGAGGCCAGACCCTCGGCCCGGTCCATCTCCGGGGCAAGGACAGGAGCGGCGATCTGGTACCGCCGGGGACGATCATCATGTGGTTCGGCGATCCTGCCAATCCGCCGCCGGGCTGGGTACTGTGTGATCGCGCCCCCGATCTCCGCTCGCGTTTCGTCGTCGGAACCACGGCCAACGTCGAAGCCGGTTACTCTCGGACTCAGTACCACGACGGCGCGACGGGAGGCGAGGAGTCCGTCAGGCTCAACAGCCTGACCCTTCCCCGGCACCATCACACCATCACCCCAGGCAGCCATGAGCACACCCATGGCGCGACGGACAACGAATCGCGCGACGACACTTACTCGACCGACGGCGAAGCCGGCAACTATTACAAGAGCGAGAATTTCTTCGGCTATGGCTGGGCGCACTCCGCCACCGTCAACGCCAGGTTCGGTTACAGCGGCGGCACGAAGGAAGGCAGTTACTCGACCACCGAAGCCCACGAGAACCGGCCCCCTTATTACGCGCTCTGTTTCTTGAAGAAGACCTGAGGTAGCGACATGGCCGAGATCCCCAGCCCCAAGATCTGGTACTCGATGGCGCAGCCGGCCGGCGGCGAGCCCGGCAAGCTGTACGCGATTCCCGGACCGGGGCCCGAGGTCGCCCTCGGCGACACCGCCCGACTGGTCACCGCGCCGGCCCTCGGCCCGTGTCTCGACTTGACGGGGCGTCTCGACTTCGCTGACGTCTTCGGGCTCTTTCCAGACCTCGAGGCCTCCAGCATGACGGTCGAGCGAGCCACCTTCCTGCTCTGGGTGCGTGGCCCGTTGGACCTCGAAACCGGCCAGGCCCTGCAGATCAGCTTCACGGCGATCAACTACGCCTACCACAACAATGAAGTCGGCTGGACGATGCGGATCGATAGGGATGTGACCGTCAATTTCCTGGATATGCTGGGCGGCAATCCCTGCACCGTGAAGGCAACGTGCAAGCCGGGAGCGAATCAAGACTGGCGGCAGGTCGGTTTCGTGGTCAAGGACAGGTCGGTCCAGCTCGTCCTCGACGGCCAACTGATCGGATCGGGCTCCCTCTGGAACCGCCTGGAGTATCTCGCGTCGCGCCGTCAAAACGAGGTCGCGAAGCTCACCTTCACCTGGTGGTCAACGCCGCCACATCACGTCTTGCTGGGGCCGATGCGCTACTTCGAACAGGCCCTGGACGAGAGCGCGATTCGGGCGCTGAGGACTGCCGACCTGGCCCGCGGTCTCGAGAACCGGCCGTTTCCCCTGGACTTCGCTCTGCTCGACCAGGACGGCCGACCCTGGGTACGGACCGCGGGCCCGCATCCGGTGCGGCTCCGGGTCAGCAACGCTGGCCGTGAAGCCGTCACCTTGCCGCAAGGGCCACCGGACCTCGGGTCTTTGCCGGCGACCGATCCGGGCGAAAGCGATCTGCTCGGCACCCCGGTCTTGACCCTGACCCCTGAGGATCGGCCAACCGGCCTGCAGCTTCCTGACGGCCTCGCTGTCGCCGATTCCGGCGATGGCCGCCGGGTTTTCGCCGCCACCGGCTACTGTTCGTTGTCCCTGCGGACCGCTGCGGAGGTCCTCACTGGAGGCCGCGGGACCATCGCTGGTCTGCTCTGGGTCTGGTGCGGGCCCCAAGAGCCAGCGATATCGATGCAGCTGAAGCTGGCATACGATCCTGGCGACGGATATAAGTACGGCTTTCAGCTGGATCTCGAGCTGGCGCTGGGCGGCGTTGACCTGCAGGGCTTCGCTGGCAAGGGAGGCACCACGCTGCTCACCGGCAACCTCTTAGGGGGGCAATGGAACGCGGTCGCTTTCCGTATCGGTGAGGACGCCATCGAGCTCCAGATCAACGGCTACAGCGCCGGGCCAAAGGCCTCCCCGCAGCTCGGCGCAGGGCTCCGGTTGCTGGCCCGCCAGGCGCCGAGTCAGCCCGTGCAGTGGACCTGCTCCGGCAAAGACATCGCACCGGTATTGCTGGCTTCAGCGCGACTCTGGAACGATCTGACCGTCAGCTTGAGGGATCGCCGAGAATGCCTGGCCGTCGCCGGCTCGCAGCGTCTGGAATTGACTCTACCGGCCGGGACGTTGGATCTGAGCGCCCTCGCCGTGTCCACCGCTGCCGCCGACGACATCACTTTTCCGGGCAAGCGCTACGCCGATCTGTGGAGTGCCCAGGGAAAGAGTCTTCCGGGCCACGACTGGCTCTGGCTGTGGCGCCAGGGCGAGCGCCAGCTGGCACCGGGAGAATCGATCGATGTCGTCCTCGACGGTCTCCGTGGGGCTGGGCCGGCACGTGGTCTCGCGGTCCAGTTGCGCGGTTTCGCCGCTTTCGCGGACGGCCGGCCGTTGACCGGTAGCCGGCATCACTTCCTGTCCGTGGTCGAAAAGGATGACCCGGCGCTCCATGCCGATCTCGATCGACTGGGCCCGGACCGGGAGCGGATGGCTGGCGAGGCGGATGCCAGCGTCACTGGCGTTCGAACCGACGTCGACGGCGTTGGCGATCAGCTCCGTGCCCTTCAGGATCGCTGGCAAACGCTTGAGCAGCGGGTCGAAAAGCTCGCCCAGCGAGCCGGCGACACCGCGCACCTGCTGACCTGGTACGAGGACCGGCTGCTCCTCGCCCAGGGCCGGCTCGGGGCGCCGCTGGTCCTCGGGCTGGTACCCCCGGCAGTGCTCGAGGAGCGTGGGGGCAGCGCCTCTGGGCCGGCGACCTCCACCGCGACCGCCGGCCCCGTCGAGCCGGTCCCGCTCGCCACCTGGCCCGAAAGCGACGCCGTCCTGGTCGACGGGCAGAGCCACAACCGCCTGCGCTTTCGGCTCGAGAACCGCGGCCCCGACGGGCTGTGTTTCCGCGTCGCCACCACCGGCGCGAAGCCGGACCCGGGCGCCTGGATCGAGGTTTCCTGGTGGGCCTGGGACGCGTCGACCGCCTGGGGCCTCGCCCGGCCGTCGGAGCTCAGTCAGGTGGCCGTGGTCGGCGCCGGCGCGCGGGACTCCGGCCCCTGGGTCGAGGCTCCTCCCACCCACGGTCTCGGCGTCGTCCTCAAACCGCGTTCCGCCGACGTGACCCTGGCTTCGGCCCAGGCTCTCGAGTTCGAGCTGACCGCGATCACCTCAAGCGCCCCGCCCGGAGTCGCGCGCCTGCGGGTGCGTTGCGTCAACGTGACCTTCCAAGGCCAGTCGCTCGCCGCGTCGAAGCGCCAGCCCCTGACTCACGGCACCGATCTCCTGGTTCGCCGCACGGTGCTCGGCGCGACTCGGAAGGGTTCCAAGGTTCTGGCCCGGACCCAGGCCTCGCTGGCCCTGACCAACGCTCCCCGGCTCGGCCTTCACCCCAGCCCCTTGCACGAGACCTCCGCCGACTGGACCCCCAAGGCCGCTGTCGGCTTGCCCACTGCCGGCGCCCTCGAGGCGAGGGCTACCAATAACCTCCGGTTTCGGCCCGACAATGCCGTGGAGCCGGCGGCCGTCGTCCAGGCCGGCATGATCCGCTCCCAAGCGCAGACGACACCGGCGACGCCATCAGCCGACCTGACTGTCTACGGCAAGGCCAAGGTCGAGGGCGACGCGACGGTGCGCCAGGACGGGTTGAAAACTCCCCTGACGGCCCGGGCCGGCAACGTCGACGTCCAGGGCGAAATTCGGGCCGACGGTCCGGTCTACGGCAAGGGCGGCAACCTGCTGCCGCTCAACGCCGTGCTCATGTGGTCTTCGGAGAAGATCCCCAAAGGCTGGGCGACTTGCGACGGCTATAACCGCTACGTCAAGGACGGCGAGATCTTCGCCGTCGACGTCCACGGCAAATACTTCAAGCCGGACGGCAAGACGACGGTTCCGGCCTCGGATATCAGCGGCCTGACGGCCTTGCCGACGCCGGATCTCCGTTCTCGCTTCGTCGTCGGCGCGAGCCGCACCGGCGATTCGCTGTCGTTGACCAGGTATCCCTGGAAGGCGTCCTTTCCGCCGCTGCCCGGAAGCCCCGACACCGTGCCTCAGGACACGCCCCCGGTGGACAGCGACCCCAAGGTCGAGGTGCGCGAGAAAGTCCGCTTGACGAAGCAGCAGATGCGGAGCCATCGCCATTGGCTGGACTCCTCCTCCTCTGCACATACGCACTACTACGAAGTCAAGCGATATTCGTCCAGGAACGAGTACGACGACGACAACGACCACAGTGGATCCGTCGGCGACTACGCGAATTCGACCGAGACGTCTCAAGGCAAGGCCGGTTGGACGACCGACGACGTATCGGTCGAGGGCGGCAGGCTCAAGCCCAAGCGGGGGAATGACCATCGATCGGAGGACGAGCGCCGGCGCGACATCGACGAGTACGAAACCGTGCCGCACGAGAACCGTCCGTCTTGGCACGCGCTCTACTACATCATCAAGCTCACCGAAGGGCCGCCCTGATCCGAGTCGGTTTGGATTGCCATCGGGTGGAGCACATGCGGGCGTGTGGACAAATCCTCGGCGGCCGGGCAAGGCACTGGGATACGGGGACAGCGATCTCAAGACGGGAACGTTACTGCTCACGCAGCGCGACGATCGGGTCCGCCGAGGCGGCCCGCGTCGCCGGGCTGGCACTGGCTAACAGCCCCAGGGCCACCAGGCTCGCGATGACGCTCGAGAGGACGGTCGGGTCGAGGCCTTCGGCACCGAAAAGCAGAGCGGCGACCAGCCGGGCGAGTGGTATGGCGCCAAGCAGCCCGAGACCGACGCCGATAGCCGCCAGCACAAATCCTTCGCGCATGACCTGTCGGAAGAGCACCCCGGGAGCGGCACCGAGCGCCAGGCGGATTCCCAACTCGTGCTCGCGCCGACTCACCGACAGCGACATCACCCCGTAGAAGCCGACCGCTGCGAGGAGTAGCACGAATAGTGCCATCGCCTAGAAGACTCGGCTCCAGAGGTGTGGGACAAAGAAGAAGCGCTGCATGACTCGCTCCATCGACATCAGGTCGTATGGCGGTACCGTCGGATCGATCTCCGCCAGAGCTCGACGCACCAGCGGCAGCACGTCAGCGGTCGCGGCGAAGACGAGGGCCGCGGTCTCGGGCGGCTTCCCGTGCGAGGCGATCGACGTGCTACCGGCCAGTGGCAAGTAGATCCGATGCTTGGGCATGGTTCCGAAACCCGGCACCATCTCCGCCGGTTCGATATCTCCCACGACGCCGATGACGTCGAGCCAGGCGTCTCCATGTGGACCCACCGGCTGGAGCCGACGCCCGAGCGGATCCTCGGTGGGCCAAAGGGAAGCGGCCAGGGAGGCGCTGACCAGCGCCACGTCAGCGCCTTCAGACACCTCACCCCGGGCAAAACCGCGGCCGGCCTGATGCGGTATCTGCAGGGTCTTGAAATAGTCTTCACTCACCCATTGAAAGATCACTCGAGGCTCTTCGTCCCGAGCGTAGGTCTGGCCTTGCGCGGCGATCGCAACGGCACTGGCGCCGATGTATTCCGTGATCGGCAAGCTATTGGACGCCGCAGCACCGGTGACGCCGGGCAGAGCCTCGAGGCGGCGAATCGCCCGCTCGAGGTAGTCCACCCGAGCCGCGCCGTCTTCATAGACCGTTGAGGTCAGGGGGATTTGCAGCGTCTGTATGCCCGCGGTCGTGAAGCCGCGGTCGATCTGCTTCAGCTGCGAGAAGCTCTTGACCAACAAGAGACCCGTGGCCAGGATCACCAGGGCTACGGCGTATTCGATGATCACCAGACCATGCCGCCATCGCCGTCCTCCGGAAGCGTTGTCGCCGGACGAGCGCAGGCTCGAGAGCCGGGCCGAGAGCCGACCGCTTCGGGTACTCAGAATCGACGGCAGCAAGCCTGTCGCCAGCCCCGCCCCCAGGGTGATCACGACCATGTAGATCAGTCCGTTGCGCTCGAGGCTCAGGTCGAACCAGTAGGGCAGAGGAATGACGATCAGGCTCTTGAGCCAGTGCGCGCTGAACAGAGCGATCAAGGTGCCCAACAGGCCGCCGCCGGCGGCGAGCAGCAACGATTCGGTCAAGCTCAGGCGGATCAACTGACCACGCTCGGCGCCGAGGGCGGCCCGCACAGCCATCTCCTGTCGTCGCGCTGTGACCCGGGCGAGCATGATGTGCGTGACATTGGCGCAGACGATCAGGAGCACACCCGCGAAGAGCGCCAGCTGGGCGATGAGCGCCTGCTTCTGGGCGCCTCCGACCGGGACCCAGGCCTCGCGCAACGTTCTGACATCGATCGCCCACCCCTCGTGGGACTCCGGAAATCTCGTCGCCAGGCGGTCGGCCTCCGTGCGCATCGCGGCTTGCGCTTCGGCCACCTCGACGCCGGGCCCGAGGCGGGCGATCACCGCCAGGTGCCGAGCATCCCGCGGCTCCAGGAGCGGATCGAGCTGTAGTGGAGATCGGAA
>JAAUYI010089589.1_pt1 | contig 14227 bp, 12 predicted proteins | sample 7278041 | NCBI WGS metagenome assembly JAAUYI01 (sample SAMN14350216, study PRJNA611818) | marine sediment metagenome | isolation source: surface marine sediment (0.6m) | place: French Polynesia: Moorea | collected 2018-08
AATGTTATTATCAATTTTGGGAGCAGAAGCTTTATCTGGCATTGTTCTAGTGAAAGTCTTAACTCTGCCTCAAGTTACCCTTGGCTCCGATCCTAGTAGATTTGTCAATTCAGTAGACCTTTTAATTGTACAGGCCAATACCAATACGATCGCTGCTCACTTTGCTGGTATTGTTACTTCTTTAGTATTACTCGATCGAATTACTAAATAGTATTTATTATTTTGCTTAATAATTATGAAAATCGCGATCGCACAACTTAACCCTATCATCGGCGATATTACCCATAACGGAGAACAAATAATCTTAGCAGCACAACAAGCAGCAACTCAGAATACCCGCTTGTTACTGACACCAGAATTATCTTTGTGTGGTTATCCTCCCAGGGATTTGTTACTCTATCCGCGTTTTATTGATTCGATGAAACAGGAACTGATAGCGATCGCTCAAAATATCCCTCCAGCAATGGCTGCTTTAGTGGGTACAGTAGAAGCTAATCCTCATGCAGGGGAAAAAGGACAAAAACCACTATTTAATAGTATGGCGTTATTGGAAGGAGGCAAAATACAACAAATCTTTCATAAACGCCTTTTACCTACTTATGATGTTTTTGACGATGATAGATATTTTGAACCAGGATATCAAAGCAATTGGTTTACAATAGATGATCTTAAAATAGGTGTGACTATCTGTGAAGATTTGTGGAATGACGAACAATTTTGGGGACGACGTAGTTATGAAACTAATCCCATCGCCGATCTAGCAGAGTTAAAAGTAGATGTAATAGTCAATTTATCTGGTTCTCCCTATAACGTGGGCAAGCAAAAACTAAGGGAAAGAATATTGCGCCATGCTGCAAACCGCTATCAAATACCTATTTTATATGCTAATCAGGTAGGGGCAAATGATGATTTGATCTTTGATGGGTATAGTGTAGCTTTTAATTCTCAGGGGGAAGTAGTTGCTCGTGCTAAAGGGTTTGAATCAGATTTAGTTGTAGTTGAATTGGATGAAGAGAAGAAAGATTTGACACCTCTGTCTACCTCCCTCAATCTTTCTTACCAGGAGGAAGGAATAAGCAATCGTTGTTTTATCTCAGAGAGTGAAGAAGACTCAACAGAAGAAGAAGAAATATTTTCAGCTTTAGTTTTGGGAGTGAAAGACTATGCTCGTAAATGTGGTTTTTCTCAAGTAATATTGGGTTTGAGTGGTGGGATTGATTCATCTTTAGTTGCTGCGATCGCGTCTTGTGCTATGGGTGCAAATAATGTCTTAGGCGTATTAATGCCTTCTCCCTATAGTTCAGATCATTCTATTAGTGATGCTTTAGCTTTAGTTAATAATTTAGGGATTAATAGTCAGCAAATAGCTATTGGTGAGGCGATGAAAGCCTACGATCATTTACTTGAGCCGTTGTTTGCAGGGACAGAATTTGGCGTAGCGGAAGAAAATATCCAGTCAAGGATAAGGGGTAATTTATTAATGGCGATCGCTAATAAGTTTGGTTATCTCCTTCTCTCTACAGGCAATAAATCGGAGATGGCAGTGGGTTACTGCACCCTCTATGGAGATATGAATGGAGGTTTAGCCGTAATTGCTGATGTGCCGAAAACGAGAGTTTTTTCCCTCTGTCGTTGGCTCAATCGCCATGGTGAAGTTATTCCCGCTAATGTAATTAATAAACCTCCTAGTGCAGAATTAAAACCAGGACAAGTAGACCAAGATTCCTTGCCAGCTTACGAAATACTTGATGATATCCTCGATCGTATTATCCATCAGCATCAAGCGGAAGCAGAAATAATTGCATCGGGACACAATTCAGCAGTAGTGAAAAAAGTGATGAAATTAGTCACTCGTGCAGAATTTAAACGCCGTCAAGCACCGCCAGGACTAAAAGTTACCGATCGCGCTTTTGGTACAGGTTGGCGAATGCCTATTGCCAGTAAATGGTTGAAATAAGGACGTTGCTGATTTAGTGGATGGGCACGGTCTTCGTTGAATCTCTTCGCCGACGCGGGGCGGAGATTCTAGTTATTAGTTCTTAGTTCTTAGTTCTTAGTTCTTAGTTCTTGGTTAATCGGTCTGAGGTCTGAGCGATAAATAAAACTAAAAGCGCGTGAGATGCGCGGACGGGGCGTACAAGGGTCTGAACCAAGTTCAGACCACAGCCCCTCAGGTTTCCTCCGCAAGCATAATCACGTAAGAAACTAACTACTAACTACTAACTACTAAAGGAATGCCCGCGCATGGCAGGGCTTGAAACCCCCGTTCACAAGGGTCACTTGGATGCAAGCCCCAAGTGCTGCGAAGACTTAGTCTTGGGCGACTCGTTCAAGAAAAGTATTAAACCGATACTCATAATCTATTCCTAGCTTTTGGCTTTTTATTGTTAGCCTCTAGTTTATTTCCCAAGCGTATTGTAAGATAATCAATCTACTTTTCATATCCTGATTCAGCAACGCCAGGATTAATAGTGAACAAATCTATCTTTTTATAATTGACCACTTGCTAAGGTCATTAATACTATTACACCTAGACTCATTAAAGCTAAAACTATAGCGAATGCTACTGATTGTCCTAAATGGGGTTGAGTCGAAGTCTTCATAATTTTCAATCTCTTGAATTAGTTTTTTTTTATTTAGCAATCTGCACATAAAGTACTAAAACAACGATTAAAACCATCAGGGATCAATCGTATTAGATGAATTACTATTATTTTATGTTTAGCTTATTGCCTCAATAGATTATAATTTTATCGAAATAAAATTGATTAAATCTAATAAAAGCAATGTAAGTACATCTAATTTAATTCAACTTAATATTATTGGTTCAAGATACTTTACAATCCTTTACCAGCAGTAAGTTTTAGGGTGATCGCTTGACAACTAATTTTGACGGCATTTGATTGTTTAATATTACTAGTCCTCTACCAAGTTTGAATTGAGGGATAGCTCGATCGCAGTTTCTACCTTGTCCCCTTGTCTTCCTTGTCCTCCTTGTCTCATCTCAACCTATCATTTCAAAATTGCCAGACTACTAGATCGTACTGTCGGACTTAAATGGCGATCGCAGCAAAAATCTCAAGTGGTTGATTGGTTTCGGATCTTTGCGACTAGTCATGATTGGGAAGTTTAATTATCGGAGTTACCAAGTTAAATTATCATGTTTATTTGCCTAAAAACTTTGGCGTTGTTTTCTCGAGAAAAGCTCCTGTCCCTTCTCGAAAGTCTTCTGTCGAAGCGACCAAGCCAAAGTAATCCGCACCTAACATAGCCGATTCTTCTAATGTCATATTCAGACCACGATGCAGGGCTTCCCAGGTTAAAGCAATAGCGATGGGAGCCTGATTAAGAATATCGTTGAGCAGAGATTTCGTTTCAATTATAAGTCGATCGGCTTCTACTATTACCGATTGGCATCATAATCGATCGACTTACATCAATTAGTTAATCCATGTTTTAGCGCAAAACGCACTAACTCTGTTCGGCTATTAGTACCTGTTTTACTAAATAAACGACTAACATATTTTTCTACATTTCTGACGCTAGTTTCTAATTCACGGGCAATTTCTTTGTTCATTAAACCCTGAGCTACTAAATCTAAAACGCTCTGTTCTCGTGGAGTTAAGTCGATTTTAATTGGGGAAGGAGTTTGTTCAAAACGGGGATTTTGTCCTAATCTTTCATCTAATTTACCTTTAATTTCTTCTAGTTCCCGCGCAATTTTTTCTAATTCAGAACTACTATTATTTGCTGTGGTAGTAACACTAAGTCTTGCTAGTAAATTTTTAACGATCGCTTCCAATTCTTCAGGATCAAAAGGTTTAGCAATGTAGGCATCGCAACCTGCTTCATAACCTTCAATTCTGTCTCTGGTCATCCCTTTAGCTGTTAGAAAGACTACAGGAATGGCTCTATAACGGGGGTCTTCTCGTAGCTTTTCTAAGAATTGATAGCCATTTACTTGTGGCATCATAATATCAGAAATAATCAGATCGGGGGTTTCTTTTTCGAGCATTTGCCAAGCATCATCAGCATTGGAAGCAACTTTAACCTGAAATTCTTCATTGTCTTCCAAATAAGCTTGTACTGATTCTCTGATACCAGGTTCATCGTCTACCAATAATAGTTTTTGTTGTTTCGACATTAGCTTTTTTCGGATATTATCTATTATTCTATAATTGATAGCATAGGCAAAAGTTAGCCACCAATAATCACTTCCACCTTTGATGAATCTAACACTATTGCTGAGTTTAGGCTTAGTCTTGTGAGCAGAAAGTTAAAGCCTATATTTTGACTATATCATTTGTATAGGCAATTCATTATAGATCTCTGTCTAAAGTTAATACAAAATCAAAGCGATATAAAAGCGATCGCGCAATGACAACTTAACTGATATCCTTCTACTAATGCGTCAAGATTATTGTGAGGGATAAATTATTAAAAGATCTTTTTAGCTACTTCCCCCTCTTCCCAAACTTCCCAAACTCCCCACACCTATCTCAATCCCTCAATTCAAAGTTGACAGACCACTACCCCCAAGACCATAAACCGCTACAATCATTATGGTTCACTCATACTAAACTTCTAGTGTGAATTAGACAGAAAAAACGTTTAAAAGTTTTCAGCTATTAGCTGCCAGCTATTTTTTTAGCCCATAAAAACCCGATCTAAATAGAACTTTCTGTTTTTATGTCCGATAATTCCCAAGACACAATTCGTATACGCGGTGCTAGACAACATAATCTGAAAAATATTAACCTCGAATTACCCAGAAATAGATTGATTGTCTTTACTGGTGTATCTGGTTCAGGTAAATCTTCTCTGGCTTTTGATACAATCTTTGCGGAAGGACAACGCCGATATGTAGAATCCCTTAGTGCTTATGCACGGCAATTTTTAGGACAATTAGATAAACCCGATGTAGATGCGATCGAAGGCTTAAGTCCTGCTATTTCCATCGATCAAAAGTCTACTTCTCATAATCCCCGTTCTACTGTAGGTACAGTTACCGAAATCTATGACTATCTAAGACTATTATTTGGTCGGGCAGGAGAACCCCATTGTCCCCATTGCGATCGATCCATAACACCTCAAACTATCGATGAAATGTGCGATCGCGTGATGGAATTACCAGACCGTACTAAGTTTCTGATTCTTGCTCCTGTGGTACGGGGGAAGAAGGGAACACACAAAAAGCTTTTATCTAGTTTAGCTGCTCAAGGTTTTGTCAGAATTCGCGTGAACAATGAAGTAAGACAACTGTCTGACAATATCGAGTTAGATAAAAATTATACACACAACATTGAAGTGGTTATTGACAGGCTGATCAAAAAGCCAGATATACAGGAGCGTGTAGCCGACTCCCTGAATACCTGCCTCCGTCTTTCCACGGGAATTGCAATTATCGAGGTATTAAATGATACACTTGGGGGGGTATCCGCGTCGCGGTCTGATAGTAAGTATATAACAAAAGGCGAAAAAAATGGGCATATTTCAGAACAAAAAATACCCCACGAAATAGTCTTTTCCGAAAACTTTGCTTGTCCAGAACATGGTGCAGTAATAGAAGAATTATCACCGCGTTTATTCTCGTTTAATTCACCTTATGGAGCTTGTCCTCACTGTCATGGAATTGGCAGTATGCGGACTTTTTCTCCTGAGTTAGTTATTCCCGATCCTAATCAACCACTTTACAGCGCGATCGCACCTTGGTCAGAGAAAGATAATACTTACTATTTATCCCTTATTTATAGTGTAGGGCAAGCTTATGGTTTCGATATCCAGACTCCTTGGCATAAATTAACCGACCAGCAACAACAAATACTGCTCTACGGTAGTGAAGAGCCAATTTTTTATGAGGCTGATTCTCGTCGGGGAGAATCGAAAGGTTATTATCGTCATTATGCTGGCATTCTCAAGATGCTAGAGCGTAATTATCAGGAAACAAACTCTGATGCAACTAAACAAAAACTGGAACAGTATCTAGTTAATCAAACTTGTGAAGTTTGTAGTGGTAAGCGACTCAAACCAGAATCTCTGGCGGTTAGCTTAGGACGATATCGCATCAACGATTTAGTCAGTGTTCCTATTCACGAAAGTTTGCACAGAGTAAATAATTTAGAACTCACCTCTCGTCAAGCTGTAATTGGGGAGTTAGCTTTAAAAGAAATAAAAGCTCGTTTACAGTTTCTCTTGGATGTTGGGTTAGATTATCTGACTCTCGATCGTGCTGCTATGACTCTTTCAGGAGGAGAAGCACAAAGAATTAGGCTAGCAACTCAAATTGGTGCTGGCTTAACAGGGGTTTTATATGTTTTAGATGAGCCTAGTATCGGTTTGCATCAAAGGGATAATGACCGACTATTAAATACTCTCAAAAAATTAAGAGATTTAGGCAACACTTTAATCGTAGTAGAACACGATGAAGATACTATTCGTAATGCAGACCATATTATTGATATTGGTCCTTTAGCAGGAGTTCATGGCGGAGAAATAGTTGTACAAGGAGATTTTAACAAATTACTTAAAACCAAAAAATCTCTAACAGGAGCATATCTATCAGGGAAAAAAGTTATTGAAACTCCACCAAAAAGAAGACAAGGAAAACAAGTTTCTCTTCATCTACAAGATTGTTATCAAAACAACCTTAAACATATTGATGTCGAAATTCCTTTGGGTAAATTTGTCTGTATTACGGGGGTTTCGGGTTCAGGAAAATCCACTTTAGTTAATGAACTTCTCTATCCTGCACTACAACATCATCTCACTCGCAAAAAACCCTTTCCTAATAACTTAGGAGAAATTAAAGGACTTAATGCGATCGATAAAGTAATTGTGATTGACCAATCCCCTATTGGGAGAACTCCTCGTTCTAATCCTGCTACTTATACAGGAGTTTTTGATGCTGTTCGGGCAGTATTTGCCGAGACTATTGAAGCTAAAGCTAGAGGATACAAAGCAGGTAGGTTTTCTTTTAATGTTAAAGGAGGACGTTGCGAAGCTTGTAGCGGACAGGGAGTAAATGTAATTGCTATGAATTTTCTTCCTGATGTTTATGTTCAATGTGATGTGTGTAAAGGAGCAAGATATAACCGCGAAACTCTACAAGTTAAATATAAAGGATATTCGATCGCTGATGTTTTAAGTATGACTGTGGAAGAAGCTTTAAATGCATTTCAAAATCTCCCTCGTGCTAAAAGTCGCTTACAAACTTTAGTAGATGTGGGTTTAGGTTATATTAAACTCGGTCAACCAGCCCCTACTTTATCAGGAGGAGAAGCCCAAAGAGTAAAACTAGCTTCAGAATTGTCTCGTCGTGCTACTGGCAAAACTCTTTATCTCATTGATGAACCGACTACAGGTTTATCTTTCTATGATGTGCATCATTTATTGAATATTTTACAGAGATTAGTAGATAAAGGTAATTCTCTAGTCGTTATCGAACATAATTTAGATGTAATTCGCTGTTGTGATTGGATTATCGATTTAGGTTCAGAAGGAGGAGACAAAGGTGGGGAAATTATCGCGGTGGGTACTCCTGAAGAAGTAGCAGAAAATAACAATTCCCATACAGGAAAGTATTTAAAACAAGTTCTGCAAAGGTATTAGTCTGTCAAGATTGATTTGATGGATAGGAGAAAAGTTCGGAATTCGGAGTTCGGAGTTCGTAATTAGAAGATTTAACCCTCATTTCTAACTTGACGGAGTAGTATCCTGTATCCTCAGTAGTTTAAAAAGTAAGCAAAACCTAACACCAGTAAGATTTTATTGAATTTCATGGTTGATTCATGGAAACATAAAGATTAAAACTTCATATCTTCTAGAATTCCCATTTTTTCCTAGTGCAATACATCGCAATCGAGCATAGATGCCAAGATAAACCGCGTCCATATAGAGAACTGGAGTTTTTTAAAGAAGCAATTTTTATTTCCTACTCCTGACTCCCTAAAAAAGTTATCTAAAAAACTACTGGTTTCAAACTAGACGCGGTTTAGCTTATCAATGGACAAATTTTGGATTTTTAGTTGTCAATTATCCGTTGTCCATTATCAATTATCAATTGTCCATTGTTAAACTTATCGGACTCGATGCCCAATATCTCGACGATAGTACATTTTCTCAAACTCTATACATTCTATAGCTGAATAAACTTGAGCGATCGCGCTACTAAAATCTTTACCTACTGCCGTAACGCCTAAAACCCTACCACCATCGGTAACTACCTTGCCATCTTCTAGTTTTGTTCCCGCCTGGAAGACAATTGCATCTTTGTCTTCTGCTTTCTCAATTCCTGTAATAACTTTCCCTTTTTCATAGGCATCGGGATAGCCACCAGAAGCAGCAACTACACATACAGCAATACCATCTTGCCACTTAATAGGAGGATGTTGGGCTAATTTTTGTTCGGCACAGGCAAGTAATAACGAGTCTAACGGTGTTTCTAAAAGAGGTAATACTGCTTGAGTTTCAGGATCGCCAAAACGACAATTAAATTCTAAAATTTTGGCTTTTCCTTCAGGGGTAATCATCAAACCAGCGTATAATACTCCCCGATAGTCAATACCCCTTTTGCGGAGAGTGGCAATAGTGGGTTGAAGGATTTCTTGCTCTATTTGCTGCATTATAGCTGGAGTGGCGATAGGTGCATCTGCATAAGCTCCCATTCCCCCAGTATTTTTGCCTGTATCTCCTTCACCAATACGTTTATGATCTTGGGCTGGTAATAGGGGGCGAATAGTAATACCATCTGTTAAAGCTAAAACAGAAACTTCTTCCCCCTCTAAAAATTCTTCGACAACTAGTTTGCTAAAACCTTGGGTAAATAACTCTTCTACGGCTGCACAAGCTTCTGCTTCTGTGGTAGCGACAATTACCCCTTTTCCTGCTGCCAGTCCATCTGCTTTAACTACGATAGGCGCGCCTTGTTGTTGAATATAAGCGATCGCAGCTTGTGCTTCGGTAAAGGTTTCCGACTCGGCGGTGGGTACTCCTGCTTCCTGCATTAAAGCCTTCGCCCAAGATTTACTTGCTTCTATTTGTGCTGACTCTTTATTAGGACCAAAAACTTTAATATTGCGTTGTTGTAAATAATCGGTAATCCCTAAAGATAGAGGTAATTCTGGACCAACAACTACCAAATCTATACTATTATCGGCTACAGCTTGAGCGATCGCCGCAAAATCATCTACTTTGATGGGTAAATTCTGACAATTTTGAGTGCTTGCCGTTCCACCATTACCAGGAGTACAAAAAACCTGTTCCACGTTAGGAGAGCGAAGTAAAGCCCAAGCTAAAGCGTGTTCTCTTCCCCCGTTACCGACTACTAAAGCTTTCACTAGTTAAGTTTGTACTCCTGAAATATTTATTTATAAACCGAGAAACTATTATAGGATACCAGCATTGCCTAGACCCAAAATTATACCAGCCCCGATAATATGACCTAAACTAGTAGTGGCTAATAATTCCGCTAAACCAAAACTACTCCATAATTCTGGCTTAGGTACAGGTAGATCTGGCCCTTGTCCTGGTCTTTGGATCGCATAGCGACCGATCGCGATCGCAAACAAATTACAGAAAATCATTATTATAGCCACCGACGTATTCCACTCGACAGTTGAAGGGGTAGTATTAGCAGCCAAAATTAAAGTAGATATCATCTAGATGGAAACTCCTATATTGCTAAACTTATTTATGATTTACACGAATTATAAAAATCTCTTTGCCAAAAACTTTATTTTGTCTTAAATACTTAACAGTACTTCAAACTTAGAATCAGAAAATGCGGATTAAAATCTGCGGAATAACTAAACCCGAACAAGGAAAAGCCATTGCAGCACTGGGGGCAACAACTTTAGGCTTTATTTGTGTAGATCGATCGCCTCGCTATGTAACTCCTCAACAGATTGCTTTAATTACAGAGCATCTACCTGGTCATGTAGAGCGAATTGGAGTTTTTGCCAATGCTAGGGAACAGGAAATTGTTGGCACTGTTACGGAGGCTAGTTTAACTGGAGTACAACTCCATGGAGATGAAACTCCTCAATTTTGTCAAAGTCTACGGAAACTATTACCTAGTAATATTGAATTAATTAAAGCGTTACGAATCAAAAATTTCGACTCTTTAACTAATGCCCAGATCTATTACAGTTTGGTTGATACGATCCTTTTAGATGCTTACCATCCTCAATTATTAGGCGGGACAGGAACAACTCTTAATTGGCAGGATTTAACTAATTTTCAACCTCCTCTTCCCTGGTTATTAGCTGGCGGATTAACTCCTGATAATATTTTAGAAGCTTTAAGAAAAGTAAATCCTCAAGGTATTGATTTGTCTAGTGGAGTCGAGCGATCGCCTGGAGATAAGGATTTAGATAAAGTAAAACAATTGTTTCAACAGCTAAGTAGGGAGCAATAGGTAATAAAAATACAACTAATAACTAATAACTAATAACTAATAACTAATAACCAATGACATCAAAACAAACAGTTTGGATTGCTAGACATGGAAACCGCTTAGATTTTGTTAATCCTGAATGGTTTAATACAGCAGAAAGACGTTACGATCCTCCCTTATCTGAAGATGGTTTGATTCAGGCTAAAGAGTTAGGTCAAAGACTCAAACAAGAAAAGATTAGTCATATTTTTTCTTCTCCTTTTTTACGCACAATTCAAACAGCTCATGAAGTAGCAGAAATCCTCGATTTACCTATTAAATTAGAAGCTGGCTTAAGTGAATGGCATAATCCCCATTGGATGAGTGAGAAACCTGAAATTCATCCGAGGGAATTATTAGTCAAAAACTATCCTCGTATTGATTGGAATTATAGTTCTTTTATGATTCCCAACTATCCTGAAAGTGAAGAAGAAGTCAACCAAAGAACAGGAGAAGTAGCAAGAAAATTACTTGCCAAATTTAGTACAGATATTTTATTAGTAGGTCATGGTGCATCTGTATTAGGAACAACTATCGGCTTAATCGGTAAAAATGTCACTGTTAATGCATCTCTTTGTTGTTTAGTCAAAGTTGTGAAAAATGGTAGTACTTGGGATCTGGAATTGAATGGAGATACATCTCATCTTAGTCAAAGAGAAACCAAAGTCAGATTTAATTAAATAGAGAAATGCTTATTCTTAACTCTCTGCCGAAAAAAAAGCTTTTGTTAAGATTAGATAAATTTTCCTTGTAATATTGAATTTATGTAAACACTATATTGATTTATCAGTGATAATAACTAGGTAAATATATAGTGTTGACAGATTTGTGTTCCTCTTATGTTCCATAAATTCTTCCAGCCCAAAAGAAACCAAGGTAAAAAAAAGTTTAATATTTTGATCTCAGAACAAGATAAAGGCTATAGGGAGTATTTAGCAAGACTAATTAGGTACAATCGATCTACCTATAATATATACACGGCTACTAAATTAGAAAGAGTATTTGATTATATCTATAGTGATATCGAGATCGATATAATTTTTTTTGATATAGAAGCAGAAAAAAATGCCAGCAATTTAGCTATTATTAAAGCAATTAAGCCGAAAACTCGTTTGATTAATTGGAGCAATTGTAGACATCCTGAAGTAATAGAAAATCTTTACTCTTTGGGTATTAGAACCTTTTGCTTGAAAGACAGTCAGCCTCAAGTTATTTTTAATGCGATCGACTATATTAACAATAATCAAAATATTCTCTATCTTGATAAGCAATTAAATAACTGTCTCTATTTACTTAATAGTTAACTAAGAGGAAGATCGGGGAGTGTGGGAAATGTGGGTAGAAATTTCCCCTTTATCTTTCTTGTCCTCTTTGTCTCCTGTGTCTTCCCTATCTCCCCTGTCTTACCCCTCCCTTAAATTTATTTATCAAGAGATCTAATAAATTAAATGCGCAGGCTCTTATAACTAATCCCCAACCTGTGCAATAATATTTCGTCTACTATCATAAAAATTTCTTTACTGATTATGAATGAGACAAATGCAAATAGATCTAATGGGGATAAGCCAAGCGGAGCAGTTTTGTCCTCATCTTCGGAAGAAATTATTGCTGCGTTGGAAACTCCTGTCGATTTTAACTTTGAGTTACCCGATCCAGAAGATGAAGAAATTAAGGAATTCGATTTCCAAAAACAAGTAGAGGAAATTTGGCAAGTTTGCGATCGCTTTGATTTACAAACAGATATTTGGCGGGGACGGATCTTAAGAGCCGTCAGAGATAGAGAAAAGAAAGGTGGTGATGGTAGAGGTTCTGGTTTTCTTAATTGGCTCAAAAATAGAGAAATTACTAAATCTCAGGCTTATGCTTTAATTCAATTAGCCAATAGTGCGGATACTCTTTTAGCAGAAGGCACATTAGACCCCGGTAGTATCAATAATTTCAGTAAGCGGGCATTTGTAGAAACAGCTAAATCCAGTCCAGAGATACAACAACTAGTTAGTGAAGCTGCTCAAAAAGGCGATCGCATTACCAGAAGAGAAGTTAAACAATTATCTGATGAATGGACGGCAATGAGTTCGGAATTGTTACCAGAAGAAATTAAAGAAAAAGCTTCCGAAGGTATCTTACCTGCTCGTCACCTTGCTCCTCTAGTCAAGGAAATGGAAAAATTACCCGATATCCATTTGGGAGAAATTCAGAAAGAAATAGCCGAGTCGCCAGATATTGATACGGTTAAGCTAATGACAACAGAAGCAAAAAACTTGGCTAAATATCTGGATGCTGCTGCCCAAGTACAAACCCTGAGAGAATCTCCTGTAGATCTAGAATTAGCCTTAGAAGAAGCCATGCGCTTACAATGTATTAACACCGCAGCAGATTTAGTTAAGCAAGCTAATAATTTAGAACAAACTGTCGGTAAACTCTATACTACCTGGAAACGAATGGGCAGTTTAGCCGATCGCTTGTATGTAGAAACTGGTGCTTCTAACCCTCATCTGCGATCTTTACTTAATTGTTTAGATACTCTTACTAATGAAACCATTGAAGTTCATTTAGATGAAGGAGGCGATCGTCTAATCCGTTTGAAGATCATCTCAGAAGGAAATAACGTTTCTTCTCAAGTTGATTAGAGCAATGAACTACCGACACTTGCTACCGATTGTTTAGGCAGTTACTTTGTTTTTTAAAATACTGCTAATTTCTCGGATAACTGTTTGGCTTTGCCAATAGCTATCATGAGCTTGTCCCCAACGTAAGAGAGCGAATATTGTCTGACGTAGTGGTTGTGTCAAAAAATCAAGGAATTTAGGTTCTTGAATAATTAAATCTTGAAAATCGATATATTTTTCGTCCTTATCTATCATATCTTTCATTAATTGTTCCAAAGGAAAAGCAATTGGGTCTCCTAGATGAACGAAATTTCTCCAGGGCAGCTTTTCTCCGTTTCTTGCTTGGTAGAGATTATTTAATAGTTTTTGTAAGCATAGTGTAATATTGTGACTGCTAGAATCAGGGGTCGATTGATTGGGGTCGTCAGTAATACTAGTTAAACTAAAAATTGCGATCGGCGAACCCATAGTGTTGATACTAGCTAATCGAATTCCTTGATGAATACTGTCATCTTTTCCAGATAAGCCGAAAATAACGTCTCGAATTTGCAGCACTTCTTCATGACCAGGAACGTTTGGATCATCCCAACGAGTGGCAAACAAAATGTCAAAGAGGATAACTGTACCCCAACTATGAGTGACTAAGTGTAAGCAATCATTTGGTTCAGCATGCTGTAACACTTTAAGAGCATCAGTTTTTAATCTTTTGACAACTTTATAGCCAACATGACGACTGATATAAAGAGCAGCATCGCCAGCAAATTGTAGTAACTGCTTTTCTCGGAGGCTTCTAAACCACATCCGAGCCCATAAAGGAGAAGCTTGTAATCTTTCTAACAGCTTTGTCTCTGCTGCTTCATTGACATCACCCCAGTACAGAGGTATGTCAACAAACTCTATAGACTTAGATTGAATGCCTTCAATTAAATCTTTGGCGTATTCGGGACTTTCTCTTCTTTCACGGGTGCTTACTCCGTGTATAAATAAAATGTAGTCAGTAGCCATATAGTTACCTCCCAGTTATTTGACTTCATTAAGCGAATTTATATTTATAGGGTCTTTTAATTACTTCCATAGGATTAAACTCTTTCTCTCTCTTACTATGTAGATGTGGTTGCGGTTAAGTTATGCAGTATTATCAATATGCTTATGAATGAGAGTAGAGTCAGAAATACGTCTGGAATTC
>JAAUYI010236174.1_pt1 | contig 14227 bp, 10 predicted proteins | sample 7278041 | NCBI WGS metagenome assembly JAAUYI01 (sample SAMN14350216, study PRJNA611818) | marine sediment metagenome | isolation source: surface marine sediment (0.6m) | place: French Polynesia: Moorea | collected 2018-08
CGGGGTTAATAAGTTAAGAACACAGTTTTTGCTCCCCCCACTTCCCCAACTTCACCCACTCCCCCACCGTCCCCCTATTCCCCCTCTTCCCCTCTTCCCCCACACGGCCTGTACCCGGCAATCTTGGTTTGGTCGAGTACTAGGGTTGGGGTTTCCCCCCGGAAGTGGAGAGATTAGGGATAACCTCGTGGTTACCCTCTGGGGAGAAATAATAACTCCTTTCCTCCTCCCTCCAAACTCCTTTCCTCCTAACTCCAAATTCCTTTTCTCCTAAGGTACAAGCAAATTAATCTACATATCTTACTTTTACCTTTTTACTATCTTCCTTGCCAGCGTTGAATTGGAATACAGTCAATATCAAATTGATCTAAAGCCCTAGCAACAACAAAATCGACTAAATCCTCAATTGTTTGGGGATTGTGATACCATGCCGGAATCGCAGGTACAATTGTGGTTCCTGCTTCTGCTAAGGTGGTTAAGTTGCGCAGGTGAATCAAACTAAAAGGAGTTTCCCGGGGGACTAAAACTAGCTTTCGTCCTTCCTTGAGTTGGACATCTGCTGCTCTTTGCAGTAAATCAGAACTTAACCCAGCTGCCAGTTTAGCTACTGTAGCCATACTACAAGGCATAACTATCATTCCCAAAGTGCGAAAGGAACCACTAGCGATATTAGCTGCAACATCACCCCAAGGATGACACCGTAATTTCCCTGCAACTTCTACTCCAGCTTGTTCTCGCCAAAATTGTTCTTGTTGAGTGGGTTCTACTGGTATCCGTTGATTCTGTTCCGATTGCCAAACCATGTAGCTTGACTTAGAGGCTACTAAGTCAATTTCATAATCATCTGCGAGTAAATACTTAAGGGCACGAACGGCATAAATCATACCAGATGCCCCTGATATCCCTAAGATAAGTGGTTTGATTTGATTGGACACTTTATTAATTGTGGTGTTGACAAAGAATTAGGGATTAGACATTGGGAGGTGCCCAATTAGGAATAAAGAAGGCACAAAGGCGCGGAATTAAGAATTAGGAGGGCGAGGAAACCCTGGGTGGGGAAACCCTGGGTGGGGAAACCCCACCCCTACATTCCTGTGCAATTAATCAATTGGGAATTGCGTTATTCTTCATCATCATAGGTATCAAAGTCATCAGAGTCTATATCGTTGTTTCGTAAGTAAAAGTCGGAGTCGTCGTTATCTAAACTACTTTTACCAAGAGGTAAGCCATCGCTACCAACCGTTACCAAATCAATTTGTTGACGGTAGTAATCGACACTTTTCACTTGTACGGATACGCGATCGCCCAATCTGTAGGAAGCGCGATTTTTTCGACCGAAAAGTGCTTGTTGTCTAGCGCGATACTCGTACCAATCGTCTTTTAAGGAACTAACGTGTACTAATCCTTCCACCCGCAGGGGGACGCTATTTGCTTGGGAGTCTTGGGGTGGTACTTCAATTTCCACAAAGAAACCGTAGGATTGAACACCAGTAATAACACCGCTGAAAACTTCACCAATGCGCTGTTTCATTAACGAGGCTCTTTGCAAACCTGCTAAATCTTCTTCGGCTTCTTGGACTTCTTTTTCTCGATCATTAATTTGGGTGAGAACTCTGTTTAAATCGGTTTGCAGTTCTTGTTGTAATTCCGGTGCTAGAACATTCCAGTTGATTTCACCGTGAGAGGTCGAAGAATGCAGGTTAACCCGCTCTTTGACTCTAGTGTTGCGGCGATCGCGTCCGTGTTCTATAAGAGTATGATATACCCTTTGCATCAGTAAATCTGAGTAGCGGCGCAGGGGGGCAGTACAATGCACATAACCGTCTGTTAATGCCAGTCCAAAGTGTGGTCCATGGGTGGTAGTGTACACCGCTGGTTTTAGGGTATCCTGTAATAAATAAGTCAAAACCTGTTCAGATGCTGAATCTGCAAACACCTTAGTTAAGTGTTGATAATCTAAAGGTTGAATATCTACTTCTGGGTCTAATGTTAGTTCTACCCCTAAGTTAATTGCTAATTTTAGCATTTCCTGGACATCTTCGGGGTCTGGTGCCCCTTGCACTCTCCAGATAGCAGGAATTCCTAAAGCACTCAAGTGAGTTGCCATTAGTTGATTTGCAAGCAGTACAAGCTCTGTCATTAAGGAATTAACTGGTGAATCTTGTTCTACCACACATCCCAGAATGCCCTCATCATAGTATGGGTTTTGGTTGCTGGGTAGATTTAACTGCAAGCTACCGCGATACAAACGTTGTCGTTTTAATGCCGCACTAAAGCTATAGATTTGTTGCAGAATTTCCAAAACTTCTTTTGAGGACTTTTTGCTAGGATTACCGTCAATAATTGCTTCTGCTTCGGTGTGACTGAGGGAGATATCTACATTGATGACACTGGGTTGAATTTCCCACTCTGTTACCTCTCCAGATTGAGGATCAATAGCGATTAAAAATGAAATGGCGAGACGATCGCCTTTAGGCACCAAAGAACAGCGTTCTGCTACTGCATCCGGTAACATTGGCAGTACCAAATCTCCCAGATACACTGAACGACCACGTTTGAGAGCTTCTCTGTCGAGAATTTCATCTGGTTGGATATAGTGAGAAACGTCAGCAACGTGAAATGATAACAGCCATTGTCCCTTAGTGGTTTTTTCCCAACTTAAGGCATTTTCTACTACTTTGGAGTCACCATGATCTCTACCAATACTGAAAGTCAATAAATCTCGCAAATCTTGACGACCCTTGAGGTCTGCTTTTAATATTCTTTTCGGTAACTTAGTGGTTCCTTCTTCTACTGCGGGTGAAAAAGTGCGGGAAAGGTCGTGCTTACAAGTTACTAAATCAATATCAGCTGCTGCTTCTGCATCGCTACCCAGAATTTGCACCACCTTTCCCAGGGGGGGATATTGTGCCAAGGGATAACGTAGAACTTCCACATGTGCCAGATGGTCAATTGCCTGATCTAATTCAATCCCATTTTCTTTGATTTTGAGTTCAAATAGTAGGCGATCATCTAAAGGAACAGCTCTATATCCCCCTTCTACCTGCTTTACCCGTGCTAGTAAAGTGTGATTCGACCGTTCTAAAATCAGCTTTACTTCTCCTTCTGGAGATCGGCGACGGCTGCCCTCCTTCATTACTTTTACCAGAACGCGATCACCATTCCAAGCATTAGAAAGATGACTCTCGCGGATATAAATATCCTCTGCCCCTTCCACATCTTGAATGGCAAAGCAAAAACCTTTACTAGAACAGCGTAGCTTGGCTTCAATCAGTTCTGACTCTTGGAGACGACGATACTTTCCCCGTTCTTTCACCAAAATCCCGATTTTTTCTAGGACTTCTAAGGCGACGTGAAGTTTATGTAAATTCAGTTCATCTTCGCAGCCAAGTTTTTTTTCTAAAAGTTTAGGAGCAACCAATTTATCATCGGTGAAATTGGCGAGTAGTGTAGCGATTGAAAATTCCATGTAGTGATCCGACCTTTGGTCAAAACATCATTTTTTGTTGATTCTGGTTCATTGTGATATACCCTCACAACCTCTTTGAAACTAGCTGATGGTGAATTGCTCTGGGGTGGGGTTAGGGAAGTTTTAGCACCTTCAGTCTTTATGGGAGACATTGGTACACCACCACCGAGCTGTTTGGCACTTACAAATATTCCTCGATAGGAAGGTTTCAGAGTTATCTGGCTGCAAGTTCCAAAAAAGCTAGTCAATTAAATTGCACAGGCTGTAGGAGTTTATTTTACCCCTAATGGACGAACGCACAATGGTTTTGAGATCGGCTGGATTTGTTGGGATAACTCTCGACCATCTTCAAAAGCGCTCTTGGGAAGTGTTGGATTGTCTAGCTTTAAGGTACTGTTACGCCATCAGAGTCTGATTTCTACTCAGAAAAACTGCTGACTAAACCCATTACCTCAGATGTAGAATCGCTAACAATTCAGCAACCAGGTTAACAAGCAGTGAGGGTGAACCTTATCTTCATGGAAACCTGCTTTTTGGCACAAGTACCAACAAGTCTTACAGTCTCTCCACAAGCTTGAGATCCCGTGTGTCCCACGGTACTAAAATGTTTTGGTTTTCTTAGTTACCTAGCAATGCCGTTTGATTTTTGCGGCTACAGGTGCTTCAGTTAACTCCTAGCATTTTACTACAAATAATGCCCGCAATTCTTCTCACCAAGTCTTCCAGAAAAATTAGAACCAGACCTTACCTAGAAAAATTGTTTCCCACAAAGTCCTCCGGGTGCCTACGAAGCAAAGCCCAAATTGTCAACTTTGGGGAATTTTGTCCAAAGATTTGGTTACAGTTTCAAGCCCCATACAGGCAACAGGGGAAGCTATCGTAGAGTAGACCACAGTGATTCACCAATTACCAATTATTTGGTCAATATAGCACTGAACAAAACATCACCGAAATGGGGCAGTCGGGAAAACTCTCAATACCCAACCGATGCTACAATTGGCTACATGCCCCCAATACCAGTAACCTAAATCATAGACATATGGTGTCAGATAATATTAGAAATGCTGGTAAATAGTGTAGACAACCGTAAGGTGCTTTGCCCCAGGCTATGGTAAATGGTGACATTACCTTTTACTCTTTACCCAATAGGTTTTCTGTAGATTTACATTGGTAGCAAGTATCATGTTAGCTCAATTTCAGAGCAAGTATCCCACAGGCAATTTGACTTCCGAACTGGTGCAAATTTATCATGGTAAATATATAGTCCTCTCCAGCGTACAGGTAGATGGTGTAACCCGTGCCACTGGTATGGCAGCAGCAGAAACACTGGAAGAAGCAGAAGACCGAGCCAGAAATAGGGCATTGATGGTATTAGGAATCACTAGCGATTCCCCTGAATCTGTAACTTTGCCCCCACAATCATCAGTGAGAGTTACTCCTGACTCTCACCAGTCTAGTTATTCTGTTTCCCAAACACAACCAACTGCTGTAACAGCCAACAACAATGCTAATCTTCCAGATTCAGTTCACCCTGCCTCTGTGACGATTAATCAGGAACCACCATTGACTACTCCAGGGGAAGATTGGGTCCAAAGTTCTGCTAAAGGAGCCGAAAATTACTCCTTACCAGAGATGATTACTAGTAATGTTAAGCAGTTCCCCCAACGCAGTTATGATAGTAACCCCCAAGAGGATGTCAAAAACCCAACAGCAGCGAAGAGAAAGAAGAAGAACGAACCACTGGATCACTCCGATGATATAGCTAAAATTGGCGTGGAAATGGAACGCTTAAACTGGACAACTGAACAAGGAAGGGATTATTTGATTCAAGCCTATGGTAAGCGATCACGCCATAAACTCTCCCCGGAAGAGTTGCGTGATTTCCTCACATACCTGGAATCCCAGCCTACACCCATAGATCCGTTAGCGGGATTTTGAAATTTAGGTAATGGGTAATGGGTAATGGGTAATGGGTAATGGGTAATGGGTAATGGGTAATGGGTTCACCATTCACCATTCACCATTTACCATTGACTAAACCACAGCTACCGGACGACTACCAGCAGCGTGACGATCAATTACTTGGTCAATTAAACCGTATTCCTGAGCTTCCTGTGGGGACATATAGAAGTCCCTTTCCGTATCTTCAGAAATGCGTTCTATGGGTTGACCTGTATGTTCGGCTAAATACTCATTTAAGCGCTGCTTGTGGTAGATAATCTCTTTAGCTTGGATTTCAATGTCCGCCGCTTGTCCGCGAGCACCTCCTAAAGGTTGGTGAATCATAATTCGAGAATGGGGGAGACTCATCCGTTTACCCTTAGTACCAGCACTGAGAAGAAAAGCCCCCATACTTGCTGCCAGCCCCGTACAAATTGTACAGACATCTGGACGAATTTGCTTCATAGTGTCAAATATCCCCATCCCAGCGTACACAGAGCCACCAGGAGAATTTATGTACATGTATATGTCTTTCTCCGAGTCGTCAGCATCCAAAAATAGCAACTGGGCGACAATCAAGTTGGCGATGGTGTCGTCAACCTGTTGTCCTAAAAAGATAATGCGCTCGCGCAACAACCGTGAGTAGATATCAAAAGCGCGTTCGCCGCGACCGGATTGTTCGATGACTATAGGAATCATGCAGCCTGCCTTGAGTTATTTTACGTACATTCATTTTATCGATTACAGCCAATGATTGCTTCGTAAACCTAAATTTAACCCCTATTTTCGCTATTTTTCCGTATTTCTACTTTCAATGTGGTGGATAGTTTGCTTACTCATCTCAGTAAAAGTTACATCAATAACTTTGTTCATCGAAAATTTACGTGTTTATATGTATGTTTTCACATCTTGCACCACTGTCAGAAACTGGGTTAATTGCCAAATACTGACCTGCAATTAATCCCAATTGTTCCTTGATTAATCCGGTTTCTCAGTGCTTGTTGCAACTGGTGCAAGATGTCAGTTAATGGACTTGAACTAGTACAGTTTAGCAGAAATAAATAGACCATTTATAAAAGCTAAAAGCAGGAAAACATAATACTTTTGTAGACGTGTCAGCGGAACCCCCACTGTTATGGGTGACTTACCCTCCAAGAAGCGGCAGTGCGTGCGTCTATGACTTACTTGGTAGCGGTACTAGGGATAAATTCACAGATGAAGGCATTAGGCATTTTCAAAATTTTAGTTGTTGATGTAAAAAAAGAAGTATACACATATGTATAAACAACAGAACAAACAAACTACCATGTTAGAAAAACTGGTGCAAGCAGTAATCATGACTTTTTTGCTACAACTGTTAGCAGGATTAAACACAACTAACACCAATCAAACACAAGGAAGCATTGTTCCCACAAAATTAAAGCCAATAGTCATGTGGCTGCGTAAACAAAGCACTATTGTCACAAGAGAAAGCAAAAACATTAAAAAACTAAAATTGTCAATCTCGAATTCCAACAAGGTAGACTGGGCAGAGAAGGTAAATACCTACAGCTTGTCATGACTAATCGCCTTGCACAATCCAAAAGTCTCTATTTGCGCAAACACGCTGAAAATCCCATTGATTGGTGGTATTGGTGCGATGAAGCCCTAGCAACGGCAAAGTCACAAGATAAACCTATTTTTCTCTCCATAGGCTATTCTAGCTGTCATTGGTGTACTGTCATGGAAGGAGAGGCGTTTTCTGACGGCGCTATTGCCGAGTACATGAACGCTAATTTCCTACCCATCAAGGTGGACAGGGAAGAAAGACCGGATATTGACAGCATCTACATGCAATCTTTACAGATGATGAGCGGTCAAGGAGGATGGCCCCTAAATGTCTTTCTGTCTCCAGAGGACTTGGTGCCTTTTTATGCAGGGACTTACTTCCCCGTAGAACCGCGTTACGGTCGTCCGGGATTTTTGCAAGTTCTGCAAGCCCTGCGGAGTTATTATGACACAGAAAAAGCAGATTTACAGAAGCGTAAAACAATTATTTTAGAATCTTTACTTACTTCTGCTGTATTGGGTGATAACGGCGTTGTCAATGCTGAGAATCAAGAATTACTCAAGCAAGGTTGGGAAACATCTACGGGGATAATTACCCCCAATCAATACGGTAACAGTTTCCCTATGATTCCTTACGCAGAACTAGCGCTCAGGGGAAGTAGATTTGAATTTGCATCCCAGTATGATGGGAAGCAAGTGTGTCGCCAACGGGGTTTAGATTTAGCCCTTGGTGGTATTTATGACCATGTAGGTGGTGGTTTTCACCGCTATACGGTAGATCCCACTTGGACGGTGCCCCATTTTGAAAAGATGCTCTACGATAATGGTCAGATAGTAGAATATCTGGCAAATCTGTGGAGTGCGGGAGTAGAAGAACCGGCTTTTGTGAGAGCTATTGATGGTACCGTACAATGGCTAAAGCGAGAAATGACCGCAACCCAAGGGTATTTTTACGCAGCTCAAGATGCTGATAGTTTTACTGACGCAGATGCCACAGAACCGGAGGAAGGAGCATTTTATGTCTGGAGTTATGGCGAATTAGAGCAACTTCTAACTCCCGCAGAACTAACGCAATTACAACAAGAGTTTACTGTCACCGCTAACGGTAATTTTGAAGGTAAAAATGTGTTGCAAAGACGTCATCCAGGAACGTTAAGCGCAAGTTCAGAAAGTATATTGGATAAGTTATTTACAACCCGTTATGGTGCGACAGGGGAATCAATAACAACCTTTCCACCCGCTGGTAACAACCAGGAAGCCAAAACCGGAAATTGGCAAGGAAGGATTCCAGCGGTTACAGACACCAAAATGATTGTAGCCTGGAATAGTTTAATGATTTCGGGTTTGGCAAGAGCCTATGGAGTATTTCAGAAACCAGAATACCTGGAATTGGCAACAAAAGCGGCAAGATTTATTTTAGAGCATCAGATTGTCAATGGACGGTTGCATCGACTCAATTATGAAGGTGAAGCCACAATCATGGCTCAATCTGAAGATTATGCTTTATTTATTAAAGCACTGCTGGATATTTACAATTGTTGTCCCCAGCAGCAAAATTGGTTAAAATCTGCGATCGCTCTCCAAGAGGAATTTGACCAATACCTTTGGAGTGTAGAATTAGGAGGTTATTACAACACTGCCAAGGATGCCAGTCAAGATTTAATTGTACGGGAACGCAGTTATGTAGACAACGCCACACCCTCAGCCAATGGAATCGCGCTGTCAAATTTGGTACGTCTTGCCATGGTTACAGATAATTTGCATTATCTAGATTTAGCCGAGGGGGGATTAAAAGCCTTTAGCAGTGTTATGAATCGCTCTCCCCAAGCTTGTCCCAGTTTGTTTACAGCTTGGGATTGGTATCGCAACTGTACCTTAATTCGCACCACCAGCGAACAAATAAATGGCTTCAGGTCTAAGTATTTACCGACAGTTGCGTTTGTAGCAGTATCTAATTTACCAGAAGCAACTGTAGGGTTAGTTTGTCAAGGTTTGAAGTGTCTCCCTGCACCAGATAACATGGATCAGTTATTGCAACAGGTGCAGCAGAGTCAAACCAGGAGTAGGTAATCGGTAATACTCCCGCTTTGCGCGAGGAGTCAGCTACTTGATGCTACCCACTCTGTAGAGGGATGGAGATTAGGAGGCTGAGCCTCCAAAGCCTAGTTACTAGGCTGAGCCTAGTAACTAGAAAACTAGAAAAATCGGTAATGGGTAATGGGGGGTGAACGAAAAAAGATGTGGGAGAACTAAAATACTTATTACTTATTACTTGTTAGTTATATTTCTTGTGTCTCCAACTCAATTGCAATCCGCTATAAGCGCCATAATATTAGCAGGTGGTAAAAGTTCTCGCATGGGGAGGGATAAGGCTTTAATCCCTATTCAAGGAGTACCCATGTTACAACTGGTTTACGAAATAGCCGCAGGTTGTGCTGATAAAGTCTATATAGTCACACCTTGGCAAGAGAGCTATCAACATTTACCACTCCCTAATTGTGAATTTATCCGGGAAGTACCTTTACCTGGAGAAACCGGGAACCACGGACCGTTAGTTGGTTTTGCCCAAGCACTAACGCAGATACAAACAGAATGGGTACTACTGTTAGCGTGTGATTTACCCCGATTGCGGATAGAGGTATTGCAAGAATGGGCAAAGGAGCTTGATAATGTCGATGATCAGGCGATCGCCACTCTTGTCCGCAGCGATCAAGGATGGGAACCCTTGTGTGGCTTCTATCGACGTTGTTGTTTGCCACAATTAATGGAGTTTATTCAGCAAGGGGGACGTTCCTTTCAAGAATGGTTGCAACAACATCCTGTGCAAATATTACCTTTAATAGATATGCAGATGCTATTTAACTGTAATACTCCACAAGATTTGCCATAAATTGAGATGAGGATTGAAATCAGTACAGGTTTTAAGTTTAAATAGTAATTCACTATCTGCAATAATATCCAGCAGTATGTAAACCGCAGCCATTGGCTAGGTCTATTGCCAAAGATGAAACATACCCTTTCAGTACTCGTAGAAGATGAAGCCGGGGTTCTCTCCCGCATTGCTAGTTTATTTGCTCGTCGTGGCTTTAATATCGAAAGCCTCGCTGTTGGTTCAGCCGAGCAATTAGGGATTTCCCGGATTACCATGGTTGTACCCGGTGACGATCGCGTGATTGAGCAACTCACCAAACAGCTTTACAAACTCGTTAATGTCCTGAAAGTACAGGATATTACTGAAATTCCTTGCGTTGAGCGAGAACTAATGCTACTGAAGGTGAATGCAACTAGTAGTAACCGTTCGGAAATAGTGGAATTGGCTCAGATTTTTCGAGCGCGAGTGGTAGACGTGGGAGAAGATGCTGTCACCCTTGAAGTTGTAGGAGATCCGGGTAAAATGGTAGCCATCGTCCAAGTATTGCAGAAATTTGGGTTGCGGGAAATAGCTCGCACTGGCAAAATTTCCTTGACACGGGAGTCTCGCGTTAATACTGAGTTCCTTAAGTCAGGAGAAGCGAAGGTTAATTAAATTCTGGCATTACTGAATTAAGGGATGAATATGAGTGGAGTAGGTATCTTGCCTGCCTCAAAAATATAGAAAACGGGCAGGGATGCCCGTTCCACAAACCAAGATGCCAATGCCACAAAAGTATCAAAGTCATCTCACATTTATGCAACGCCTAAATTCTTGAGCGCAAACTTCACCCCCTCCGACCGATTCCCCTCTCCTACCCTACGGGTAGACACGAAGTGGCTTCTGAAAGTAGCCACTCCGTGTCTATAGTAAGGAGAGGGGTGTCCGCAGGACGGGGTGAGGTTTCGAGTGTATTGGACACTCTACGAGAAGGCTAAGCCTACAACTGAAAAGCGCTATATAGATAGCTATGAATTCATGTGTTCCAGAGGTTGTATTGCAATGTCTGGAACAGATTTTTTCGCGTGTTAAAAAAAGACCAAATCAAAAAATGTTTGCTACAAATCAATTATATGTCGCATTCTTTTTTCAAATTGGTATTATAATTCATTGCAAAATTCAGCAACGCCAAAACCGCTATATAGCTAGGGGCTAAAAATATGGTGCGTTATGACTTTAGTCTAACGCACCCTACAGATTTGGAATAATTTATTTTTTGGAATTCCCAAAAACGACTCTAGTTATTAAATTCGTTAATAAAAGGCATACTTAGTTAATAATATCGTTATTTTTTGCTTCAAAAGTAAAATTTTGTAAAAAAATGCCAGTATGGCATCGTCTCACTCACAAAAAGTGATAATTAAGATAGGTAAGTAAAATTTATTTAAAGAAGGATTTTCATTTAATTACCTAGTAATTGCCTATTATCTACAGTTGTAAATCTGACTTAGCAAGCAATATATAAATAAACTAAAGCTGTAAAACAAGCAAGGAAATAACTTGGATTGAGCTTGTTAGAACTGATTTTTGGCATTGGCTATTGATAAAAAATTACTCTAGTTCGATAGAGATTCACCTCCACCATCCATTTCCTTGTCAAATCTGGGATTTATCCAAGGGTGAACGTTTAAATAATGACATCAACCGGGAGCTTGAAAACAGGGAAACAGTCAAAAAAAAGGTCATGGATAATGATATTCTCACTCCTGGGATGAAATTTGTGCTTTTTTTATTCCTTGGGGTCAAAAATAGGTATCCTAATATAAATAATTGCTTATAACTACGAATTTGTAATCTTTAAGACATTGTATTAAAGGGCACTTGTATAGTTATAAATACCGGAAAAAGCCTTGTAATTTACACAAAATATATATTTTTGAAACAAAGGCTTTGTATTTTTTTTCACGTATCTTTAATATTTAATGATTGAATATAAATACGGGTAGATATCTATAATAAAACTTTAAAAATGAATCTATGGAAATACGGAAATCTATTGTATACTTTGATAAGTGTAAGCAAGTAGTAAAGCGTCGCTTGACACCAAGTTTAGGAGTATTTTTTCCAGTATTCCTAGTTTCAATTTTGACTTCATTTTTGAGAGAACCTATATATGAAGCAGAAGGAAAGTTACTTTTTCAAAGGATAAATCTTATTTCTTCTTCAACAGAAGTAACAGGAGTAGGACAAGAGATAGACAGCTTACAACAGGTCGAACAGCATAATCAAAACAATATCTTAAATACAGAAGCACAGATTCTCACATCCGACCGTGTTGTACAGAAGACCATAGACAAACTGAAGCTAAAAGACAACAAAGGGACACCTTTAAAGATCAAGCAATTTATGAACCGGCTGACTGTCAAAGATATAAAGGGAACCGATGTGATCAAGGTTTCCTACAAGGATAAAGATCCTCAAACATCTGCAGAGGTTGTCAATACCCTGATGACTGTTTATTTAGAGGAAAACCAATCTCCTCAAACAGCACAAGTAGAGGCTGCACAGAATTTTTTGAAGCAACAACTACCAAAAGCTGAGTCTGGACTGCGTCAAGTAGAAGCCGAGATCGCAGAGTTTAAACAAAAGAACAATATAGTTTCCCTGCAACACGAAGCCACAAAAGCAGTGGAAATGATTACCGAATTGGACAAAAAAATTGCTGATGTTAAGTCACGAATCGCCAATATTAGTGCCCAAGCCAAAAAAATACGCGAACAATTGGGGATGAACTCCCAACAAGCGGTAGCGATGACTTCTCTGAGTCAGTCCATTGAATTACAAGGTTTACTCAAGGATATTCAGTGGTTAGAGTCTGAGATTATACATAAGAGGGCTATTCTTGAGGATAATCATCCTGAAGTTCTGCATTTACAAAATCAGTTAGAAGCCTTAAAACAGTTACTAGAAGAACGAGTCAAACAGGTTCCAGGATTTCAGCAAGTAGACGACATTAATGGCAAATGGCACCTAGCACAACTACAGCAGCAGCTTACTGCTAGGCTAGTTGAATTAGAGTCAAACCGTTTAGGATTAGCTAGTGAATTGGCTACTTTATCGAGTTTGTCATTAGGCTACAAACAAAGACTCAATCAGATTCCCGAATTGGAACAGCAACTACGTCAGTTGGAACGTAAATTGCAAGCGGTTCAATCCACATATTTGCTGTTGCTACAAAAGCAGCAAGAAACTCGAATAGGGGGAAATCAAAATCAAAATCGAGTCCAGATTATTTCCCAAGCTCAAATTCCAGAAAAACCCAAGTTTTCTCCTATATTTTATTATTTAGTATCAGCTATTGTTAGTACCCTGGCTTCTTTGGCAACGATGTTGATTTTAGAGGCAAAAGACCAAAGTATCAAAACCATTGAAGAGGCAAAGGAATTACTAGGATTTACTGTATTGGGGGTAATTCCTACCTTTAAAAAAGTTCAAGCGGAAGCTAAGGGTAATGAACAAGAACCCCAATTGTATAGTCAAGGACTTGTGGTTAGAGATATTCCTAATTCTCTAATTACTGAAGCTTACCGCATGTTGCGGGCAAATTTAAAGTTTATGAGTGCTGGTCAAGATTTAAAAGTTATTGTTGTCACCAGTTCTATACCCAAAGAAGGTAAGTCAACAGTGGCTGCCAATTTAGCCCTTGCAATGGCACAAATGGAGCGAAAAGTATTATTAGTAGACGCAGATTTACACCATCCATCTCAACATCAAGTCTGGGAAATTTGCAATACTCAAGGTTTGAGTAATGTAATTGTGGAACAGGTAGAAATTATGGCAGCGATTAAGAAATTGACAAATAACTTGGATATTTTGCCTGCTGGTGTGATTCCTCCTTCTGCTGCATCTGTTATCGATACTAAGCGAATGACATCACTAATTAACAGTTTTGCTTCCTACTATGATTATGTAATTGTTGATGCTCCATCTTTAAACGTAGCTGCGGATGCTACAACTTTAGGACAAATGGCTGATGGAGTTTTGTTAGTAGTTCGTCCAGGGGTAGTTGATTATTTTAATGCTGTTATCGCTTCCCAATTGTTGGAAAAATCAGGTCAGAATGTAATTGGGCAAGTAATTAATGCTATTATCCCTGAAAATGAAAGTCATCACTATTACTTCCAAGAAGATTATTACTCACAAAAGACCAATTCCAATACAGTCGAATTAGTGAGAAATTGATTGAATTGGTAATTGGTAATTGGTAATTGGTAATTGGTAATTGGTAATTGGTAATTGGTAATTGGAAATAATAATTACTAAAAATTCGTGCATCTATCTTAACTACCAAAACAATTATAGCCTTTCTCAGTCTGGTGAAGTACAGATAAAATTACTAAAATTATTGTGGGGTAGGC
>JAAUYI010164198.1_pt1 | contig 14181 bp, 11 predicted proteins | sample 7278041 | NCBI WGS metagenome assembly JAAUYI01 (sample SAMN14350216, study PRJNA611818) | marine sediment metagenome | isolation source: surface marine sediment (0.6m) | place: French Polynesia: Moorea | collected 2018-08
CGATAAAAAACCCAAGAATTTAAGCAAAACCCCCTATGAGAATAAGCAAAATAAACTCAAAACTCATGTTATTAGGGCAATTGGTATTGCTACGGATCCAAAGGAGTCAATAGTGCCATCGCACGACTCCGCAAGACTCTCTACCATGAAGAAACCCCTTGGACTGCGTGCCCCCAAAAGTGTGCGGTTACCAAGACTTGAACTTGGGACCTCAACATTATCAGTGTTGCGCTCTAACCAACTGAGCTATAACCGCAGGATTGTGGAGGCTAGGAGAGTCGAACTCCTGACCTTCTGAATGCAAATCAGACGCTCTACCAACTGAGCTAAGCCCCCGTGCAAATAGAAGCAGGACTTAGAATATACTGGATCTATCAATAATTTTCCAATAAAAATCCCTGATCTATGCAAAAAAAACTACCAAAGAAAGGAAGAAAATAAAAATTTTTCCCTTTTCTTTAGGGCGTAGCCGTCTTCTCAACAATTCAACTTGAATTGTACATGCTTTTGTTACCCCCACCAGGGCTTGAGCAGCTCAAATAGAAGGAGTATGTATCGGCTTAAACCCGCTGCTTTCTTCAATTGAGTGGATCTACTCGAGGCGTTTTTCCAGCAATACTTCAAAAAATCAAGATGACGCTGCAAACAACTTTACTCGACGTTAGAAAATATCGTTGGTTTTTAGGGGGTTCCCGCACTTCTGCCAGAAGCATTTTTTATTTACGAGAGGTTTTTCTTTGACTTTCAGAGAGGACTTTTTTCCTCAGCCGAATCGTAGTTGGAGTGACTTCCACAAACTCATCATCTTGGATAAAGTCAATCGCCTGCTCCAATGTAAGAACGGTTGGTGGAGTCAGAATTAAACTTTCGTCTGTACCAGAAGCCCGCACGTTGGTGAGTTGCTTTTCTCGAGTAATATTGACAACGAGGTCATTATCGCGACTATTTTCTCCAATAACCATTCCTTCATACACATCATCACCAGGTTTGACAAACATCGTTCCGCGGCTTTGCAGATTAAAGCAAGCATAGGCTGTGACTTTCCCCCGGTTCATCGAGATGAGTGCTCCATTTTTCCGCCCTACAATTTCTCCTCGATAGGGGCCATAAGAGTCAAAAACTGATGTGAGGATCCCAAGACCCCGGGTGACAGTTAAAAACTCGTTCCGGTAGCCAATTAACCCCCTTGTGGGAAGGGAAAATTCAATCTTGGTGATCTTGTGCTCATTGGTATGAAAATTACGCATTTCCCCTTTTCGACGGTTCAACTCCTCAATCACAGTTCCTGAAAACTCATCGGGAACTTCGATATGGGTATGCTCCATAGGCTCATCTTTATTTTCTTTAAAGATCACTTGAGGTTTTGAAACAAGAAATTCATACCCTTCGCGTCGCATTGCTTCAATGAGAATTGAAAGGTGGAGTTCTCCTCGACCTGCAACACGAATAGCATCCTCGCGCCCTTTAATTTCTTCGACGTTTAAAGAAATGTTTGACTTTTTCTCATGTAAAAGGCGCTCACGGATTTTATTCATGGTAACGTGCTTTCCATCTCGTCCGACGAAAGGACCTGAATTCACCGAAATCTCTACAGAAAGAGTTGGCTCACCGAGTTCAATTAAGGGAAGTTGATGGATATGGTTAGGATCACAAAGGGTATCTCCAATCATCACATCGGGAGCCCCAGAAATGCTCACAACATCTCCTGCGCCAGCCTCTTCTAACTCCACTTTTTTCAGTCCATGATAACCGTCAATGCGTGTCACTTTATGATGCGTTGGATGACCACCCTTTTCAATGAGGGTGAAACTATTTCCTTTTTTGACCTGCCCTTCTAGAATTCTTCCTGTAGCTTGTCTTCCTAAGAAATCGCTATGAGAAATCGTACTTGCTTGCATCAAAAAAGGAACGGCTAAATTCCCTGGAGGATGAGGAACTTTATCGATGATCAAATCAAAAAGTGGACGCATGTTTTCTCGAGCATCCTCTGTATTCATAAAGGCATATCCCCCAATAGCAGAGGCATAACAATAGATAAAATCTAACTGTTCATCAGTTGCTCCTAGTTCGACAAAAAGATCGAACGTTTTGTTCAAAGCATTTTCTGGATCAGCGTGAGGTTTATCTATTTTGTTAAAGACAACAATGGGACTAAGTCCCAGTTTTAATGCTTGAGAGAGAACAAAACGGGTCTGAGGCATCGGTCCTTCTCCAGCATCTACAATAAGAAGAACTGAGTTGACCATTCCTAAAACTCTTTCAACTTCTCCGGAAAAGTCCGCGTGCCCTGGGGTATCGATCACATTAATTTTGTAATCATCGATGAAAAGAGAGGTATGCTTTGCAAAAATCGTGATTCCCCGCTCTTTTTCGAGCTCATAAGAATCCATTGCTCGTTCAGGAACTTCTTCATTTTCACGAAAGATCTCCGCCTGACTGAGCAAACAGTCCAGGAGAGTCGTTTTTCCATGGTCAATGTGAGCTATAATTGCAATATTACGAATCTTTTCTGGTTTATACATCTTAATTGAATCCTTCAGATATCACTTTTTCATCATAATGAAAAGATTCATTTAGTAACATCATGAAAAAAGTTTTTACGGTGAGGTGATATATTTTTTGAGGGAAAAATTCATTGGCAAAAAATCATTAGACAGTGTTCTCGATTTTAAGAAACCAGATTCCATCTTTCTTTTTCTCATTAAAAGTTTAGCACTTCAAAAATAATTCAATAACGCAATCTAGACAATAATCACAAAAATTGAGAACATCGAATAGAAAAACAGAGTGTGTGTATGGATAGAAAAACTCTCGGTGATTACTCGATCATTAAACACATTGGACAAGGGACATTGGGAAATGTTTACCTTGCTGAGCACCGCTTTGTAAAACAACAGTATATTCTCAAGGTTCTTCCCGAAGAACTTGCAACAGACCGAAATTTTATTCAGCGTTTTGAAAAAGAGACCAGAACCTTAGCAAAACTTGACCATCCACATCTTGTTAAAATCCACAATGTTTCCTTTGCAGAAGGATACTACTTCTTAGTCACTGATTGTATCGTTGATTGTTTTGGGGAAACGACAAATTTAACGCAATATCTTGGGGTCAATAAACAAAGCTTTAATGAGAATGAGATTCTCGAACTATTAACGCAAGTCGCTTCCGCACTAACGTATGCCCATCAGAGCCATTTTGGAGGCGAAAACTTGGCACATCGTGGGTTAAAGCTCAATAACATCTTAATTGGTAAAGGAGAAAAAGGGCTTCATGTCTATCTTTCTGATTTTGGTCTTTCTCATATCGTTGGGGAAGGGGCCATTTTAACACGGATGTACAAGGTTCTAGCAAACGTTCTTTCTTTAGACCTTTCTCGATCTACATTCACAAAACCTGGAGAAGAAAAGTACCTTTCCGGGCCTTTTGAGTCGAACAAACTCTCAAAACTGCATGCTTTATTTCTCCAAACCTATCATTTTTTAGCTCCTGAACAACGCATTTATCGTGAAAAGCCTGTAGGTCCTAAAGCGGATACGTATGCCTTTGGAGTGTTGACGTACTTTCTACTGATGCATTCGTTCCCCGAGGGAAATTTTCCCCGCCCTTGTGTTTTTAACCCCGACTTTAGGTTAAATTGGGATCACTTAGTTAACGAGTGCCTGAAACCTGATCCTACAAAACGTCCAGCCTCTCTACTGCGCCTTTTACACTCCTTAGCAAGCCCAAAAGAGAAGAGCTCTCAAAGAAGACAAGAAGAAGTAGACGCTATTCTCGATTGGGAGGAAGGGGCGGAAAAAAGAGAGGGGGAACAATTTGAGGCTGTCGGAAAAGTTGCGACAACGACCGAATTAGAAAAAGAGATTGCCCCTGCTCACACACAAATGTTGCAAGAAGTTTCTCGCATGGTAAAAAGCGATGCGAAACCTAGCCTGAAGCCCCAAGAAATTCAACGGCCTGAGTATGATCCTGACCCAGCTGCTGCTTTTCATGTGGATAGCACTGTCGCTAGATATATCCCGAAAGCAGAAGAAATCAAAGATATCGATCCCATTCAAACTGAAATGGAGTTGATTAAAGGTGGAGACTATTTCCGTGGAAGTGACGAGGGGGGACGCGATGAAAGGCCGCGTCATAAGGCTAAGCTTGACAGCTTTGCTCTTGATGTCCATCCTGTTACGAATGAACAATTTGTCCGATTTTTAGAAGTTATGGGGGGAGAAAAAGATTCAAACAACAACGATATTATCCTTTTGAAAGACTCTCGCATTCGACGGCATGGAGGAAAACTTAGCATTGAATCTGGCTATTCAAAACACCCAGTCATTGGAGTGACCTGGTATGGAGCGATTGCTTATGCCAAATGGGTCGGTAAACGTCTTCCTACGGAAGCGGAGTGGGAAGTCGCTTCAGCGTGCTGTGAGGAATTGCCTTATACAACTGGAAACAGCATTGAAAGAACCCAGGCGAACTTCTTTAGTTCTGATACAACAGCTGTTAAAAGCTATCCACCAAGTAAAATTGGACTCTATGATATGGCTGGGAATGTTTATGAATGGTGCCAGGATTGGTATGATTACAACTATTACGAAGTCGCTATGCAACGCCCGGACAATCCGAAAGGACCTATGCAAGGAGTCTATCGCGTCTTACGCGGGGGGTGTTGGAAAAGCTTAAAAGATGACTTGCGCTGCTCTCATCGCCACCGTAACAATCCAGGTGTTGTCAACCGAACCTATGGTTTCCGGTGCGCAGCCGATGTCAAAGAAGAAGCTACCTAAGGTCCCTTATGTTTTCATTGCGCAATTTGGGTAGTTCTTTTTTCCGTAATGCTTTTGATTGGATTGAACTTTTCAACGGATGATCCAAGATCAACCGTTTACCGATGAATGGTAGGGGGAGCGATTGGGTTAGGCGTATCAGGTGTTTTGCCTTGCTATTTTGGTTCATCCCGAAAAATGCAGTAGAGCGAAAAAGAAAGAAGGAAAGGATTGGAGTAGCGTCCTTAGGGCGACTAACCTGGCGCTTGTCAACTATGTGATTCTACCTGCTTGTGCGTTTTTCATGGTAAAAGCTGATCTATTAAGTGCTAGTCAAGGCGATGCAGCTGAGCAGTTTAACCTGGGATATTGCTACTATTATGGAAAAAGTGTCACGCAAAACCGCGAGATAGCTATCCAGTATTATGCTCTTGCTGCTGATCAAGATTACGCTAGAGGCGCAAATTAAATTGAGAGATTGCTATTTGGGTGTACAGAGATAGAATGGGCGCTTTTTGGAAAGTTGATGATAGTGGATATTTAGTTAATGATGCGGGGCTTCATAAAATCCAACCTGAATTTGTAAACCTTGTAGATATCACAAGTCGGGTGTTCATTCAAAACTTGGGAAGATCAATGCATAGCTGTTATGTAACAGGTTCAATTCCAAGAGGCATTGCGGTTAGAGGGCTATCGGATCTTGATGCATTCGCAATCCTCAAAAAGGGAGAAATTGATCCTGGAAAAAAGAAACTATATTAGGGTATCAGAACGCTAAATATTTCGGAAGTTACTGACTTTCAGCTTGAAACATGGGAATGGGCTGATTTGTTTAATGACAGAATGGACTCGGTTACCGAGTTTCAAGCCATACTCAAGCTCAATAGTCTGTGCATTTTTGGTGAAGATCTTTCAAAATACATAGCTCCAATAAAACCAGGGATTGCTCTAGCGAATACCGAAGTTTTTCAGTTTAGCACCGATGTAGAAGAGATGGTAAAAGCAATCGATAAAGATAGATCTTCTGAGAATATAGCGTATTGGTCTAAGCGTATCATAAAAAATCTTGTTCGCTCTTGTTTTCATATGACAATTCCAATAGAGAGTTGCTATACAAGAGACCTAAAACTGAGTGCAAAAATATTTCTGAAACATTATCCCGACAAACCCCAAATCCTGCATTTCTTGAAAATGTTAGACTTTCCTTTTTCTGATCCACTAGAACTAAAAAAGTATTTCAAAAAAGGTTTTGGGAAATGGGTACTTGAAGAAACAAAGAGATGGCTTGAGAACTATAACCCTAGAAAAGCTCCGTCTTTACCAAGAGACGTTTGCTATAAGCTCAGGCATTGAGACTTTTATTGAAACACGCCGTAAAACTTTTTTTAACAGTCTCTTTGTTTCATCTCTCACAACTTTTCTCGGTATTCTTGAATAAGATTTTTATAAGCAGACCACTTGGAATAGAGAAAGTTCCATTTAAGGGAATGTGCTTTTTCCCCCCACGTATTCGGCCGGTATTTTCGATGTAAAAGAGTCGTAAAGGAGGCGTCATGAGAACGAAGAAATGCAGTATAGATATCAAGTGTTTCGAGTTCTATTTGAGCAAACATAAGCCTTCCTGTTTCTGGCTCGATTCCTTTTCCTTTAACTTTTTCAAGCTCTTCAAGAGCGATCGCGCTATAGGACTCTGCTTCTTCAAGGCTTTTTCTAAGAAGAAGGAATTGTTCTTCGACTTTTCCAGGTGGAACCGAGAGAGGGTGGGTTTCAATCGCTTGATGAACCATTCCGTAGAGATCATAGGACTGAGAAAAGGGAATTTCATGAAGTGGAGTATGAGGTATATTTTTACATCCAAGCCCTCCTGAAGTCGCATTGATAAATGAAAATTTTGCATTATTCTTTGCGAAAGTACTGATCGTTGCACTCTCCATGACCCACTTAACAAGTGTAGCAATCGGCTTGCCATAGATGTCTTTTCGAGAAAGGAGTCTTTCAGAGCTGCGCACATCCTTCTTTCTTTTTTTGAGTCCAGCACCGTTAGATCTCACAACACCAGACATGTAAGCTTGATGATTGGTAAATGCAAGATCGACACCAACGAGAATGATGGGATTGCAACCATAGGTACAAGCGAGTTGGAGAGCCCCTGTTGTGACAGATAGAGCTTCTGTTGTAAATCCCATTTGAAGAGATGGTTGATCCAAACCGAGTTTATTTTCCATCCAGTATTCTGCCCACCCTCCCGTTTGTGTATGAAGGTAACCACTGGGACCATTACAAGTAGTAAAAATTCCTGGATGAACACGAGAAGCATAAAGAATGGGCGTTTCAAAACTACTTGCTGCCATGAAACGTTTCAACTCTTCTTCATTAGGATCGTAGGCAATCCCAAAATGAGGGATGATCCCCTGATTGCTAAGTGCAGTGATCGCCGATCCACCCGCAAAAATTAAAGCATTTTCCTGAAGAGAGCGCAAAGTTTCAATATCATTTGCAAGGGACGGGCCGGCCCCGCAAACAATCGCAGGAATTCCTTTGAAAGTATCTTTTAAACCATTCCCATCAAAAGAACTTTCCAGCCGTTGAAAGTTCGGAATAAAATTATCGATAAAATGATGATAGTAGCGATTTTCATGGAAAAGCGCATATGCAACAGTTGTTTGTCGATGGAGCTTTAGCCGAAGACGGTAAAACCGAGAACGGTAGTATTTTTTATAAGAAGCTAGAGCAATCACACCCACTTTTTCAACAGGAAAAGACTGAGCACACTCCTCTAGAAAAGTGGAAAGCTTTTTTTTATCAAGATTAAAACGAATATGGACTTGAGGGTGCGCAAGAATTTCTGCTGCATGCTCCATGTCTAAAAAGGTCTTTAAAACAGAAAGGTTTTCTTCCATAAAGATCAAATCTCTTTCTTTATTTTCTGCAAGCCACTTTTTGAAAGGAAAATAGTAATGCCCCAGCCCTAGCCCATAAATATAGACCACTTCAAGGGTTTCTAGTTTAAGGGATTTGATCGCCTCTCCGATTTCTTTGTCTAGAGGATCTTTATGGAGAGGGAAAGGAAGGGGGGTAACTTCACCTATTCTTAAAAGAAAAGAAAGACTCGGATACCGCTCTTGTAAAACATCAGTCTTCATGGTTTTCTTCGTTTTTTTCCAGATGAATTTTTCCGTTTATATCCCATTTCTTTACGTCATATTTTACAGGGGTATCATAACGTCTTTCTTCAAGAGGAGCTCCATTTTCAAAAAAACGGCGATGAAGGCCGACAGGATCTCCATTTTGATACTCCCCTTCATCAATAAGAGTTCCTCCAACGCTCCACACTCGATCAAAGGCGCTGCGCAGCCCTTTTTGAAAGCAGGTTTCTCTTTTTTTTAGACCGCTAGGCCAATAAAGGATCACTTCTCCATCCAAAGCGCCACTTTTATAATCCATTATGGTTTTAAGGGCTCCATTCTCATAGTAAAACTGTTGCTTGCCATGTAAAAGTCCCTCCTTGTATCGCTGAATCGATGCAATCTTTCCAGACAGAAAGCGTCGAGTCACTTTTCCCTCTTTTTTTCCTTCGAAATACCAGCTTTCTGAAAGACAAACACCCCCTTCACTAAAAAATCGGGAGGGGCCCTGAAGCTTTCCTTTTTGATAATAGCATTCCGATTCAATGGTCCCATCGAGATAATAAAAGAGGTGTTGCCCTTCAAAATATCCATCGACATGAAAAAAAGCGCGGAGAACCGTTCCTTTCTCATCTTTTTCCACTACCATTTCTGGAAGCTGAAGAAAGTCATTGGGAATCATCTGCGGAGCATAAGAGGCATTGATATCAATTCCAAGTTCTGGGTCTTGAATGACAAGATGTCCCTTTGTAAATTCATAAATTTCTTTCATGAATCCATCTCATTTTGATAAATCATTGGCAAATTTCTCAGTTAATTGTTGATAAAAAAGAATTTCCTGGAGCTTTTTCTCAAGCTCAAGGTTTTCCATAGATCGGATCACCGTGTCATTTTGGAGAAGATATTTCCATACTTCCCAGGTGGGAAGAAGGTAGGATTGATAAAAAACTTCCTCTTCTAAATAGCATTCATGAAGAACCATATTCTTTCCTTCAGTAAGTCTTGTTATATAATCTGCAAGAACGTCTTGAACCTTTTGTAAACTCTGCCGAAGCTCAGCGATTTTCTTTTGAAATCGCTCAAGTTTTACATGCGGAATTTTGATGATCTCTGCATGTATTTTTGAAGACAAATCAAAAGCGTTCACTGATGGTTCAATCTTTCCATCCGGAATCCCTTCGAGAAGAAGCCCAGCTTCTGAAGCATTGATGAATGTTGTCTCAGGATGATTTTGAGCAAACGCTTCAAGCCATTTTTTTGCCATTAAGAAGTCAGGGCGGGTTGTCACAGCGTTTCCGAAGCGATCGATTAAAATAAGAGGATTTTTTCTTGAGTCCTCGCCTTCTACCCCCTTTGCATAGGAAGCCTCTTTTGAAACAGAAAGATCCATTCCCACAAAATAAATGGGATTACAACCTAAAAGATGGGCAATATAAGTGGCAAATGTCGAAACATTCCACCCAGCATCGGAAGGGGGAAGATCTAAATCTTCTACTAACCAATTTTCTAACGGAAAGCTCCCACTTTCTCCCATACAAAGCTTAGGTCCATGATGACAATTTAGAAGAGAATGCGCTACTTGATTTTGATAGAATAGAGGCGTTTCAAAATAGGTTTGTCTAAAAAATCGTTCATAAGGGGGATCTGGATCGAGAGCTGCGATAAAATGAACCGAAACTTTTTCTTTTGAAAGAGGCCCCAAAGCAGATCCACTCCCCAGAATCAGCGCCTGATTTTCAACTGCTTTTAAGGTCTTTAAGCTTTTTTCAAGGGAGGGGCCTGCGCCGCAAATGATCGCTGGAATATTTTTAAACTTTCCTGCTAAAGCACTGCCATTTCTTACTTTTTTTTCATGACCTAAATTTTTGATGACATTTGAAAGCTGGCAAAGCCCATAGTCCCGGTAAAGAGCAAAGGTAAGTTCAACTCCTAAAATAGCGTCAGACAATTCTTTTTCTTCTTGCAGGGTTCCTCCGATTAATTCCCAGGGTTGATAAAGATGATCCCATACAAAAGAAGTGATGGAGTTGCCGATCTTTACCTGAGGGTGCTTTAACAACCCTAACGTAAGAAATCTTAAGTAGTAAGAGGAGTTAATAATCAGATAAACCTTTCTTTTTTGATCTATTTCAAGCCAATCAATGAGTTTTTCTTGCCAATTTTTCTGCCCTAATCCAAGAACATAAAATACCTCTGTTTTCTCTTTCGGAAGAGGAAACTTAGACAACTTTCCCACACCGTTTTTTTCTATTAAAAACTGAAAAGCAAGGAAAGGATTTTTCTTTTCAAGGGATTTTTGTTTCACCCATTCTAGAGGTTTCATCACATAACTCTTTATAATTGGGCAATCGATCTAGAGACATCGCCCGCTTTGGACCTTCCCATCCTAATAAGAATTCTCTATCATTAGCAAGACAAATAAGTGGGGCTTTAATAAAAGCATTATAGCCCATCAACTGAGCAAACATCTTTTGTTGAAGCGGAGTCCTTTTGCACTCGATCAAAAGGAGAGGACACAAGGTTTTAGTCTCACAGCAAAGAATGTCAAGTCGTCTGATCGGAACTTCTATTTGTTGAAGATGAGGGAGTTCGGAAAGTTTCTTTTCGATTGCAATGGCCTGCGGCGGATATCCGAGCTCATGCGTTAGGAGATGCAAAATCTTTTGCCGCACAAGCTCTTCAGGAATTGCCATCACCCATTTTTTTCGAATCGGGTCATAGATCTTTTTATTCTGGGTTGATGACACCATAGCTGCCATCTCGTCTTCTGTAGATCACTTTAAGGGCTTGATCTTCTTCTGAGCGATAGACCTTGAAATGATCATTAGAAAGTTCCATTTTCATGACGGCTTCATCGATTGTTAACGTCTTGAGAGGACGCTTTTTCTTTTTAATCACCTTTGGAAGCGCATAATCTTTTTGAAGATTAGCGTTATTCGCATCGATGATTTCCCGGTCAATAGCTTCCATTTCATGTTGAGCATGCTCTAAAATGTTGACTTCCATTTCAGTGACAGCGACCCCTTTATTATGATGGTCCTGAATACGACTTTTCCATTTGCGAAGCTTTGCATAGAGTTTTTCAAAAGATTTATCGATAGTAGAATACATATTTTCAGTGGTTGCTCTTACATTGACTCTGAAGTGAGAAAATTTTAGAAAAATATCGACCACATGATTGAGCTTTTGAACATCGAGGCAGACCTTTATATCAATAATATCTGTAGATAATGCTTCAATTTTAGCAATCTTCTCTTCGATATAATTTCGAATGGATTTTGTGATTTCGATATTTTTTCCAACAACACTCATCGTATAGTCTTGGTTGTTGAATTTTTGAGCACTTTTAGTCATAACAGCCCTTTTTTCTTGAGGCTTCACTCTAACCTAAACAAGAATTTTTCTCCAAAAAAAATTGTCATTTTTTATCGAAACACGCCGTAAAACCTCTTCCTTTAAGGCGCTTTTCTCATGTTGGAGTTTTTTGGCTCTCAATCTATTTCCTCCATAGAAAACAATAAGTTGAAGTATTCATAGGCCAAGAGTCTATTTTAAATAGGACCGTTAAGAAAGCATTCAAAACAAACTTTCAACGAAACTCAACAAAAACTACGTGATGATTGTCGCTGAAGGTTTGAAAATGAGTCATATCAGCAAATCCGCTAGCGGAACCGCAGAGCATCCAGGAAAATGTTCGTGGGAAATCAGGTCTTAAGCCGATCTATTTTAGATCGAGGATGGTCTGAGTTTAAAAGGGAGCTTAACTACAAGCTTGAATAGCCAGGATGAGTCTAAGCTGTAAGTGCATCCCTCACATACCTCTCAAAAATGTTGCTGTTCAAACATCGATAAAGAGAGCCGGAAAAGCCGAGAGAAGTTTTGTTGCATTCGTTGTGGGCACGAAGAGAATGCAGATATAAACGCTGCAAAGAATATTTTAGCGGCAGGACATGCCGTTTTAGCCTGCGCAGAGAAAGGCGTTAGCAGAGCCTCTAAGAAGCAGGAACCTCTAAACATGGGCAACCTAAGTTTAGCCTGAGTCATCAGGAATCTTTTTCCTTTATAGAGGAGAGGATGTCAATGATGCTAACCATGAGCATCATCAGATAAAAGAAGAAATTCTGACATGGAAAGAGAAGGTGCGCCCCGGGGGGGAATCATCTCTGGGCATAACTATGGCCGCAATCGACTCCCAGAAGTGAAAAAAGCGGTTGATGAAATTTTTGGGGATGACTTTTTTCTCGGCCGGGATGAAGCTTGGCTTCATATTAAGTGAGTACGCACCGAAGAGGACTCGAACCTCTAACCACCTGATCCGAAGTCAGGTACTCTATCCAATTGAGCTATCGGTGCAGCTTGTAAAAGCATAACAAAGTCCCACCATTCTTTCCAGAAAATTGTAAAGTGTAAAGAACGCGAAAGATAAACTACGGGAAGAATTCAATCTGTTACAGGAACCTACTCCAACTAAATCATTGATTTGGTAAAATGATTTTGCCGACATGATAGAATTTGTGACTTTTTTATGTTCTCAAGATTGGGCTGGAATATAGTATTATTAGTTTTTTGTGAGAGAAGATCAGCCTTCTCAAATCAAGCAAACTGTAGGGTGCTCATTCGGGATCCGTTCATACTGTGTGGTATGTGGTAAAACTTAAAGCATCTTAGGATGGCTGATAAGCAAAAATTCTTGATTTTTATTAATAACATAAGCGGTAGAACACAGTAAATAGTTAAGATTTTGCAACATTTTGAATATTAAGTTGGAATCGGTGATTCGGTTGATGGTTAATAAATTTTTTTTCTATTTGCATTAAAGCCATTTGTTGCCCAGAAAATTCTAGAAAACTCAAAGCTTTGTCTATAGACATCCACTGATATCTATCATCCAATTTTTTGCGCTGGAGACCTCTTTCTTCAGATGGAGGAGGAAAGCGCGATTTCCTATAGTTAATTGTACAAATAGCCGTCTACTTTTTGGATTAACCGGCAATATTTCCAGCTAATCCCTTGAGCACCTAATCCGTTAGTTGTTTTAATATCGAAGCTGCCTGAAAATCTCACGGAAACTCTCCCTGTGTATGTGCCTACTTTCCTGCCAGCAGTTACAATCGCCTTAACAAGATCACCAGTCACAAACCCTTTAACCACTTTACTTTTTTTCGCTGACGTTCTAGGAAAACCATATTTGTTCACTCTGCACATTTGGCGACACCCTCTACCTTTTGCTTTGATAATTAAAGGCTGAATTCCTTTTGGTATCGACACTAATTCACCTGATCTGCCAACGCAAACGGCATCTATCCAGTGATCTTTTGGATAGCCTTGATTTGTTCGATTAAATTTAGTTTGCCCACCTGTCCCGAATAAGAGCGGCAGCCTGAATTGCTCTAATCGCTCACCAATAGCAAAACGAATCGTATTGATTGCTGCTGCATCTTTTAATGGCGCTTTAATCTGTGACTTGATCTTTTTTAATTTTTCAGACTTTCCTTTAAGAAATTGATCAACGCTTAGATTTGATTTCTTTTCGTTGCAAGTGCGACAAGCAATGACAAGGTTGGTAACGCTATCACTGCCACCTGTAGATTTAGATACAACATGCTCTATTTCCAAGGGGACGTTTTTAGCATCACAATAAACACATCGATGTTGCCACTTGTGCAGTAGATATTCTTTAACCTCAAAGCCAAATAAACTACCCTGCTGGTACTCAACGCCGTCGATCTCAGGATTTCTAAGCTTTTGCATATCAAAGCGAACACGCTCACTTGCAATCCTATCAATCGGTGATAGCTTAATAAGCTTTCTTGTTAAGTTCTCAATATTATCAACGCGTGATTTTAATGATGGTGCCAACCACCCTTGTGGTCTGGTACGGTTCAAAAATCTTGGCGCACGATAACGTGTTTTGCGATTGCGCCTTGATTTTCTGATCGCTCTACGAGAGAGTAAAGAATCTCTAATCGCTTGCCCTCGGTGCTCTAAGTTCGCAGCCCAAATAACTTTGCAGCCATTTTTACCTTTCACGACTAAAGCAATCCCTGTTACTTTAGAACCAGCATCAAACTTAAGCTCCAAAGGTTGCGTGTCGCCATAATCACGTTCAAGCAAAACAACAGTAAAAGGCTTTAAGCGAAACACCGCCGCCTTACCTTTCTTAAGCAGCCATCTTGCTCTTGCTGGATGGCAAGGCATTAAAGGCTGTTTATTCTTGTCTAGTACAAATGCTTTTTGCATTTTAATCCTCTTTTTGTCAGTTACCTGACTCTCAGCCTAAAGCTGGTAAAAGTCTCCTC
>JAAUYI010107576.1_pt1 | contig 14179 bp, 8 predicted proteins | sample 7278041 | NCBI WGS metagenome assembly JAAUYI01 (sample SAMN14350216, study PRJNA611818) | marine sediment metagenome | isolation source: surface marine sediment (0.6m) | place: French Polynesia: Moorea | collected 2018-08
TAATCAAAAGATCATACAGCGGCAGATAACGCTAAAATATCCTCAAGGCTTTGATCCAAAACAGCTAGCACAGGTTTCTGATAAAGAACTCCAAACCCTTCTAAAAACATTCTACATCAAACATTCTAATGAGAACTATGAGCTTTTCTGTCGTCTTGTAGGAGGTGGGGGAGTCTTCTCCAAGGCTGAGACTACCGATGCGCGTCAAGAATCCGTTTGTAAAATGGCTGAAGACCAAAAGCAAGAGCTAGCAGAAGACAAAGCACTTCAACTCAAGCAATTCCTAATCGATCGCGATAGCTACCCCAAAAGCAAACCAGAAAATATTGATTTAGCAGGAGTCTATTCTAACATCGCTGAAAAGATCATGCAAGAGATCCAGGAAGAAGGAAACGAGCAAAAACTCCAAATGAATAAAAAGAACTTTGAGCGTTATCTCACCGTTACATTTGCTGAACTAGAAAATCAGCACCTAAGCAAAATCCTCTCCCTTATCGAAGAAAGATCCCAAGCAACACAAGTCAACCCTTCAAACAAGACTTTGGCAGCAGTTTTAAACAAACTTATTGAAGAGATCCATAATCTTTATAATGAAAAAGAACGGGTGAACCGATCCCAAAATGAACAAGAAGAAATCCCTTGTCTTCACAACTACCAAACGCGCATTTTGAAAAAGTGGATCCTAGAAATCGTCATTCAACAGCTCCATCCCGGAGAAGATGTCTCGAAATCACGTTTTTACCATAAAGTGGCACAGAAGCTCTCTAATGCTTGCGCTAAAGCAACAGACTCTATACCTTCTGCTATTGAAGAAGCCTTGAAAAAACTCGCTCCTCCTGCTCAGAAAGACCCATCAGCTGACGAAATAATCATTCCTTGGCATGAGTCGATCAAAACCCTAGAAAAAAAGCTTCTTCGTCAAATGCCCTGGCAGGAGTATACAACAACCCTTCTTGTCAAACACTACAATCTGATCACCGATAATGGCAGCAATCAAAACCCAACAGATACAACCGATCAGCTTAATAAAGAAAAAATCGAGCAGATTGTTAAAGGGTGTCTAGAGGTTTACGTAAAAAAAGACGAAAACATGACAGCGGATGAATTTGGGGAGTTGATTGTCCTAGGAAGGATCAAACACCATCTACAAGGCACCCCAGACCAAAACCAAGGGAGCAGTCAGTCCAAGACTCTTTTCCAGCAACTTTTAGCAAGGGTTATTACAGACATCAGTAAAGACGAACTATTTGAGCCTGAAAAAATCCAAGCTCTTGCTGTTTTAATTGGGCAAGTCGGATTCAAATCTGAACTCTACTGCTCGAATGACAACCTAAAAAGCTGCATTGATGTTCTTGAATCCCGAATCGATAACCTCCTCTTAATCTCAGAAAATGACAATCTTCATCTCTGCCTAGACAGCATAAACCTGGTTCTTAACATCATGAGCCTGAAAAAAGTCCGTGGTTTTAGAGAGTCGCAGCAAGAAGCGCTCCAACAAAGATTAGAAAGCCTAATTCCCACGCTGACTAAAAAAGGGCTTAATCTTTTAAAAGGAAATGTCGATCCTAGCTTGCAGTACAAAGCCGGATATGCCAAGGAAGCACTCAAGAGAATTGATCCAGAAGATACAGCCTACACAGCAAGAGAAAACCTTCTAATCAATACAGGTCCCATCATTTTAAGTATAATCTCAGATATCTATCAAGGAGATACAGAATCTTTTTCAGATGACTACGAAGAGCTATACTCTGCTGTCACAGAGTACTACAATGGTGCCGACAAAGACTGGTTTGATCAAGTCAACAAAATGAAAGGGCTGTCCAATGTAAATTTTGAGCTGTTCGAACAGGAGTTTTTTGGCAAAGAAGGGATTTTCAGCACCTTGATCAAATCTGCAGCCCCCCAGCTTCTTTTCTTCACAGCTCATCAGCTTGATCAAATCGCCCGCAACCGTCATCGCTCTTACAAAGACCGCAGAAGATCCATCGAGCTCCTCGGCAATCTCCATTCTCAGTGCTGGCAGTGGGATAACGATATCCGTTTTTGGATCCATCGTCAGCTGAGCGCACTGGCACAAAAACCGACAGAAGAGAGCGCTTCTTATGATACCTCCCTTAAAAAAGTTGCCCTTCAAACGATGCACAACCTCAAGATCACCCCACTGCCGATCAAACAAGAGTTTACGTTCACTGATCCCAAGCGCATAGTTGGCAACAGCCTCTTAAAAACCGCTCTTAAAAACCACCTGACACTCGATGCTGCCCTGTCTGAGCTGCAACAAATCAGCTACAACAACTACGAAAAAACCATCAAACCCCTCCACCTGATTCAAATCGAAGGAAAAGAGTACAGCAAAAGCGCTCTTCTAAACGATCCAGCGATCAATCTCCAAAACAGCGCCCTTCGACAGTTCATAGACCCTGAAAACAAAGCTCCCGTCTGGCTGATCCAAGGAAATGCAGGCACAGGAAAGTCGATCTTCCTCAAGCTGATCGAGAAAAAACTCTGGAACGACTATAAGCAAGGAAAATCTGCGTATATCCCCATCTTTGTGCACCTCCCAGAGGTAAAAAACCTCGAACGCTGCATCGAAGAAATGCTCCAAAACATGCATTATTCAAAAAAAATCATCCAAGAGATGAAAGAGCTTGGAGAGATAGGAAGGAGCAAGTTTCTGTTTATCTTTGACGGGTATGATGAGCTCAAAGTGCCCAAAAACCTCTACAAGAGCAACAAGCTGGAGGAATTTGGCGTCGATACAAAAATGATCATCACCTGCAGGGAAGAGTATCTAAAAGCTTACAGGAACTACCAGAAGTATTTTAAGCCTCAAAACAATGCACAGCTCTTTGAGCACCGGATTACAACTGTGACAACAGAGCAACGGGATGTCTATATCAAAAAAGCGGTGCAATTCAACAACGAAAAATACCGCTCTCTCGATAGCAAAGCCGATAAGCAAGAAAAAGAGCAGCTAAAGCCTTGGACCCAAATGCAAACCTACACCGATAGGATCAATAACATTAAAGAACTCAATGACCTGATCAAAACGCCTTACATGCTAAAAATCATCACCGATATCTTGCCCCAGCTGGGAGAACAAGGTGGCGGAAATATCACAAAAGCGCGTATCTACAAAGCTTTTACAACGGCCCATTTTGAGAAAGAGGCCAATCGTATCCTTGAAAACAATGCTGCAGAGATCCCTAAAGGTTATGACTTAGAGATGTCTTTCTATAACTATTCTAAGGATTTAGCGCTGCGGATGTGGTTACTCGATAAAATATCGGCTAAGTCTGAAAATGCCAATTACACCATTGAAAGAGGAGATTACGAAAAAATCGCGGCTAAAAAAGGGATGCGACAAGAAAATCTTCAAGACGAAGATTATTTTAACAAATTCTTTCGAAAAGATAGCAAAACCTCTTTGGCAAGAGCTGGGGCTCAGCTCATTGTCTTAAACAATCAAGCCCGTTTTACGCACAAGTCAATCATGGAGTATTTTGCCGCTAGGTTTTTATATGACGATCTCAAAAACTTCAAAACAAAGGAATATGAAGAAACTTTCAACATCAAACTGCTAAAAGAATCGTCTGAAACACAGCAAGAATCCGATGTTTTAAATTTCCTAGTCGGAATGATCAAAGACAATGACACCCAACAAACTTTAGTAAAACCCGACGATAGTTTTGATGAAAAGGGTGTGCATATCACAGAGCATTTAAAAGAGATCGTCCAAGATAGCGAAAAATTCCAAGGAGACTGCAATACTACCATGCAAAATATCTTGCAAGTCGCTATTCATTTCCCAAAACTCATGGCTGTTATTAAAGAGGATGCGAAGAAAGCGATTGAGAACAATGAAAACATTGATCCTTCACTCAAAGCTGATTTCTATAAAGCAATAACCTAAGAGTTTTATGCCAGGTTCTAATCATCCAAGCAAAAAGAAGACGAGGATCTATATAAGAAATATGCTCAAAAATCTCTCAACTACGAATTAAAAGGAACCTATTCTGGTCCTTATAAAATAGTAGAAAAACCGGTTTACAGATGGCAGATACCAGTGGATCTGAAAAAGAAGAAAGTATTACATTCCAAAGTGGGGATCAATATATTGGTTCTTGGCTAAATAACAAGTTTGAAGGTAAAGGAACGCTTACTTACAAAGAAGGGCTAACTTTTACAGGTGCTTTTGTCAAAGGACAAAACAGAGAGAAGATTCTTTTGAGTTTTCTGCTTGCGAAGGTGAAAAATGGAAAGGCGTTAAAGAATATAAAGGAGTCTGGGATCAAGACAACAGCAAATCAGGTTCTTTGATCTTTTTCCTAGAAAATGATTCAGGGTTACCATCTTCAAGTCACTCTGGTCAGCAGCCATTCTTTGAAGTCCAAGGAGAAATCAATCCCCGGGGCTTTAAACCTGTTATAGAAAGAGATTGTTCGTTTATACGAAGCAGACCAAGGAAAAATTTTGGAAAAGATCGTGCATATCTTATCAAATCCTTTCGAAACACAACGATTCCTGGAAAAAACTTCAAAGGGTGAAGAGGTTCGCTTAGCGATTGGTCTTAAAGCTTATCCAGTAAGGATGTTTTGGTGCTAAGGAATGGGGCACACTTTTTGGAAATGTTGGAGTAGAATCTCCATTACCTAATGACATTGGAAGAATTTTGGATAGCCCTTGGATATTCTGGCCCGATAAAAAGGTAAGAGAGACATATATGTTAGTTCTTACTCCTAATACTATTACTAGAAATCCCTTTCATCTCGACGCGCTCTCTGAGCTTATCAAGGAGCCAAAAGTAGGAAATAAAACTCAATATCGATTTTACGAGAAAGCTGTAAAAGAAAAGCTGAGAGGAAAAAGTTATCCATCCCATTGAGTTTTGATGACGCGAGATATCATCCCAGGGACTCAAGGTAAGATTTATAGAGATCAAAAATCTATCATTCAAAAACATGCTCAGCAAAGCGGCATACCTTATGAGCTCCCCACAGCTTTAGAAGCTGCAACTGCAATTTTACTGGAGCATGTTAAAACAAGAAAAAAACTTTATGATAATCATTATACCCTTTGCCAAGAAACGGTGACTAACAACCAACGACCAACAGCCATTGGGTCCTTTTCCGCCGGAGGGCTTGATATCAGCTACAGCGGCGGCTACCACGACAACAAAGACGGTGTGGGGTGTGTCTGCGAAGTTGTAGGCTATAGGTTTTTGGACCTTAGGCAATGGGTCGGAGCCCGTTGGAAAATAGCTATTGGGCCCCATAGGAGCTTGGAAGCGCCAAGGATGATTTTGCTTGGCGCTCGAAAAATAAGCAGTAAAAGGAGTGAGACAGCCATTTTGCTCGTACCCAATAAGCATTTTTTGGATCAGTTCTTTTAAAATGGTGGATCGACGGAATCAAAAAATTTTTGGATGTCCATTTTTAGAGAAAAACATTCTTTGGAGCCATTTTGGCTTACCTTTCTTAAAAACTGTTCTAATTTAGATCAAGAATATCTTTTTTTAAACCTCTTATTTTAAATCATCAGGGTAAAATTGCAACTATCTCCTCTTGTTGTAAATCTAGTTTTAGACAGAAAGCCCATTGTCGAAAATGGACCCCTTACCTATAATCTGTAATTTACCTTAACCCCATTTTTGAAGGTATGGCGAAAACAAAGCCAATCAAACATCCTATAGATTTTAAACGAACCGCTCAAAAAGATTCCTTGTTCATAAGCCCCGCTAGACAGCCAGCGGGGGAGGAAAATAAAGACTGTTCTGCTCTGAGCGAAAACCTCTTACGAAAAGGAGAATTCCAACTCTTTCATGACGACAAAAGGGGGATTGAATCTTTTGAAAGGGCGGCCAAGCTCGATCCCCAAAACCCCCGGCTTTTTATAAAGCAGGGACTTGCACTTTTCGAGTATGGAAGCGCCGAAGAAAATGAGGAAGGTCTTAGTCTTGCCAGTAAATGCTTCAAAATTACAACAACTTTAGATCCTTACTGCTTCCAAGCTTGGCATCTTTGGGGAAACACACTCCATTTCTTAGGAAAAAGACGACAAGAACCTAGCTATTTCTCAAATGCTCTTAAAAAATATGAACGGGCGGTTGAAATTTCTGAAGGACAAACACCCGATGTTCTTGCAGACCTCCATTGGGATTTAGGCGATTTATGGAGTGAACTCGCCAAAAAGTCTGGAGAAATTACCGATTATCACTATGCTGTTAAAGCGTATGAAAAGGCCTCGACTGCTAAGGATGATTTAGCTCCAGAATTCTGGATCAACTTTGGTAATACCTACCAAGTGATGGGGAAAAAAACCAATGACACACGTTTTTTACTTAAGGCTATTGATTGTTATAAAAATGCCGTCTCAAGCAAAATTTCTTTTAGCGAGGCTTGGCTCTTTCTTGCAGTTGCCTTGAAAACCCTCTACAGCTACACCCATGAGGAAGACCATTTTTCTCAAGCTAATGAGTGTTTTGCAACAACCCTCCAACTTTCAAAAAATGATGCAAGAGCTTATCTAGAATGGGCCCAGCTTCTACTAGAGTCAGGGACTCTTGTCAAAGATACGAAAAAAATACGCGCTTCTATCGATAAATGTTTTAAAGCCTATCAATTTGATAAGAAAAATCCTCCTATCACTACAGTTTGGGTAGAAGGCTTAGCCCTGTTGGGAAGTGAGACTGAACAATTAGGGCTGATCCATGAAGCCCTTGGAAAAATCGAACACTTGATTGAAGAGCATAAAAATCCAGAGACATTTTACGCCTACGGGATGTGTTTTTATGCCCTTGGGACTTACTACAAAGACTGTGACTTCTTCTACCAAGCATTAGAACAGTTTCAAGAGGGGCTCAGTATCAACAGAGCTCACCACCGCCTGTGGCATGCGATGGCTTCTAGCAGTTTTGCTGCAGCTCTTTTAGATCACGACGAAAAAAGCTACGAGCGCTCTTTCCATTTCTTCAAGCAAGCTCTGAATGTAAAGAGATCGAGCCTATATCACAGCCACTATGCAATGTGCCTCCTCAAATGGGGCGAGATCAGCCATGAAAAGCACATCGTTAAACGGGCGGTTTCTCATTTCGAAGAAGCCTTAGATCTGCAAAAAAATGCCCCCTATATGCACCTGGATTGGATTTTTTATTATGCAGCGGCGCTCGATCAACTGGCTGGTTTCAACGAAAGTGATCATCATTATGCGAAAGCAATCGATCTTCTCAATCACATTTTGATGCTTCGACCTGAATTTCCACACATTCATTTGCAATTGGCATTAACTTATAGTCACTACGCTGAACTTGTGAGTGAACCAAAAATATTCTACGGCGCTCTTTACCACTACCGCATTGCGCATCAAAAAGAAAAAGAAAATGATCAAATCATCTTAGACTGGGCACTTACCCTTATGAATCTTGGAGATCTCCTTGAAAAGGATGTGGAGTCGGATGAGCTTCTTCGTGAAGCTGAATACAAGATGATCCAAGCTGCTAAATTGGGTAATACTCACGCGTATTACGCCCTTTCTTGCCTTTATTCCGTGATTGGGGATCTCAACAATTCCCTCCGGTTACTAAGAAAAGCAAAAGCTTTTGATGCCCTTCCACCTATTGAGGAAGTTTTGGAGGATGACTGGCTCGAAAATCTCCGGGAAACACAAGGATTTCAAGCTTTTGTAAACGCGTTGAAATGTAAAAAGTTATCCAACTAAACCTTTGCGCCGATTTTTTTGACTACTTTGGTTAAGACTTTTTTAGCAGACAAGCGGGAATCCTCATCCCGTTTGGGGGATTGAAAGTGTCACTTAAACAAGTTCAATACCCCTAAAGAATCAAAGATCCCTAGTTTTTTTATCTTTTTTTTGCTAAGATAAGGGGCTACGTAACCCTAAAGGCGCTCTAAGAAGATGAACAAACGTTTTATATTTTTTGTCTTGGCAATGTCTGTCGGACTTTTCTGTATCAATCAATACTTCACATCAAAAAAACAAAAAGAATACGAAGCTTATCAACGCAGCCAACAGGTTTTGACCGAAGAAAAAAAACTTGCCAAAGAAATTGATGTTAAAAAGCGTATAGCCAATATTCAAGATTTACCCACAGCGCGCGTTTACCAAGACAAAAATAAAACGCAGCTGGCGACTTGGGGGGTCGAAATAGATCAAGGAACCTATCTAGTCACTTCTTGGGAAAAAGATTGGGCAAACACTATTTATGTAAAGGAAAGAGAAGCGCGCCTTCTTCAAACTGATGACCATTTTGCAATCTATAGTTCCAGTGAACAGGCCAGCATCACCTCAACCTATGTGCCTCAAGTCGGTTCTCATGACATGCAAGTCATCACCTTTACTGCGCAAGAAGACCCGAGGGTTTTTCTTGGAGAATATGATGAAGGACAACTCTTTTTCCCTGTGGCTGTTCCAGAAAACAATGGAATCGTTCTCTACTACGCCGAAGGAAAGTATTTTCCTGTTGGAATCTTTCAAAGTCGAACAAAAACATTTCTTCCTCTATCAAAGCTTAACAATTTTTCAACTTTTGTGAACTATCAAGTAGAGACAATGCCCTCCAAAGATTTTTCTAATCAAGAGTATTACGTACTTGAAAATGAAACGATGCAGGTTGTTTTCTCTAACTTGGGCGGAGCAATCGCTGAAATCAATCTTCCTTTTAGAGGTGAAAAAGATGGGGATAGCGTCGTTCTTCCTATCAACTTCGATCGCATCATGGATCAGAAGTACCCAAGCAATGCCCGCTTCCCTAGTCATCCTTACCAGGTCGTTGAAAAAGGTTCGAGCCAAACAATCAAAAAGGACACTGTCATTGGAGGATACTATCCCCTTCTAAGACGAGGGATTCAGAAAAATAGTGGGTACCCTCCACATAATGTTGCCCCGCAATACTATGCCTTTAATACCATCTCCGAAGATCCTGAAACCTCCACTACCTTTTACAAGCTCCTTCATTTCGATGATAAAATGATTCAATTTGAAGGTATTTTCCCCAACAGGCGGATTATAAAAACTTATAGCTTTCCTAAGGAAGGGTCTAATGCCCCTTATTGCCTCGACGTTTCGATGAAAATGGAAGGAGATACGCGCGGTCTTTGGATCACCTCAGGAGTTCCTGAAGTCGAACTTATTTCTGGAAATCCTGCTCCATTGATTAAATACAGCACCGTTCAAAATAGCAAACGGGTGGTTGAAAAACTCTCTCTTCCCAAAACCTCAACAATCATGAGCTCTTTTCAACCCGATTGGATTGCAAATTCTAATGGCTACTTTACCTTGATCATCAATCCAACAAACGAAATCGGGATGGGGTTCCAAGCTAACAACATTCCAGGAAACATAGACCCATCTCGTATTGTGATGATCGACTCCCAACATGATCTTTATCCCGCTAATAAATACCCTGGGTATGAAATTCAAATGCCCCTTAAAAGAACAACTGAGCCCATGAACTTCCGTTTCTATGCGGGCCCTATAGATAAAAACGTTTTAGCAAAAGTCGACGAAACCTATACAAACCCTGTGACTGGATACAATCCTCAATACACTCAAACCCAAAGCTTTCACGGCTGGTTTGCGTTTATTTCTGAGCCTTTTGCAAAATTCCTCTATTTTATCATGAACCTTTTCCATAACCTAACAGGTTCATGGGGACTTTCAATTATCCTTTTAACCGTTGTTCTTAGGATCATGATGTACCCGCTGAATGCTTGGTCGATCAAATCAACGCTTAAGCTACAAGAAATTAGCCCAAAACTACAAAAGCTTCAGGAAAAACATAAAAAAGATCCTAAGAAAGGGCAAATGGAAATGATGGCCTTCTACAAAGAGCACAAAGTGAATCCTTTTGGCGGCTGTCTTCCTCTAATGATTCAAATGCCTTTCCTCTTCGGGATGTTTGATCTATTGAAATCAGCCTTTCCTCTTCGTGGGGCAAGTTTCATTCCTGGATGGATTGATAACTTGACAGCGCCAGATATCATTTTCTCATGGAACTCTCCTATTCCTTTTATTGGTACGTCCTTCCACCTTCTCCCTATTTTCTTGGGGGTTGTGATGTTCTTCCAACAGAAAATGGCTGCAGCTCAAAATAAGAAAAAAGGGCCGCTAACTGATCAACAGCAGCAACAGCAGAAGATGGGAATGATGATGACCATTGTCTTTACCTTCCTCTTCTATAAATTCCCTTCTGGATTAAATATTTACTGGCTTTCTTCAATGGTGCTCCAAATTCTACAACAGTGGTATACGTCTAAAAGAAAGCAAAAAGGGGCGAAAAACAGCCATGAAATCTTAGTGAAGCAAAAAAAAAGTAACTACTTTGAATGAAGGCATGGAATGACCTCCTTAGTCTCTTAGATCATGAGCTCGGAAGTAAAACCGTTAACGAGTGGCTGCGCCCATTAAAAATTATCAAATTTGATGCGGGAAACCTTTATTTAGATGTTGCAAATTCTTTTCAAATCAATTGGTTTAAAGAATATGTTACCCCCTACCTCTCTAAGTATTTTTTAACAGCTAGAGGAAAGATTATCAACGTTCATTTCTCTATTCATGGCAAAGAATACTCCTCTCAAAAAAATCAAAAGGAGGCAAAAGAAAACTTTTATCAGCCTGATCCTCTAGAGCCACACGCAACTTTTGAAACATTTATTCAACAATCTGAAGAAAATCTTCCTTTGAATATTCTACTACAACTCGTTGAAGAGTCACTTCCATTAGGAAATTACAACCCTATTCATATCTACGGGCCTAAAGGAAGTGGAAAGTCTCATCTTCTAATGGCAACAGCCAAAGCACTTCAGGAAAAAGACAAGCGCTGCTTTTATGTCCGTGCAGACACTTTTATTGAACATGTCATCCGCGCTTTTCGCTCTGCTTCCCTCCAAGAATTTCGAAAAGCCTATCGAAATATGGAAGTCTTAATCATCGATGACGTACATCTTTTCTCTAGAAAAATGGCAACCCAAGAAGAATTTTTTCATACCTTTAATCGCCTTCATACCGCAGGGCTACAAATTATTTTAGGATCGAATCATCCGCCACACATGCTTGAAGAGATTGAAGAACGTCTCATTAGTCGTTTTGAATGGGGAATTACGCTTTCTACTTCTCCTGCTAATGAAATCGAGCGCATGAAGATTTTGGAATCAAGAGCTTCAGCTCTTCATATTCCGCTTAATGCTCCGCTTAAACAGTTTCTTCTAAAATCTTTTAAAAACCTCCACGCTCTTGTTCAAGCCCTTGAAGCCTTAGCTCTCCGTCTTCCTCGTAGTGAAACTCCTGCTGATCTTGAAATTGCTACATATCATCTAAAAGCTCTTATTGAAAAAGAGTCCGAGACGTTCCTTACAACGGAAAAGATCCTTAAAACTGTGGCTAACATTTTTGGAATCAAAATAGAAGATATCCTTGGTAAAGCGCAAAATAAAGAGTGTGCCCTTCCCAGGCAAATTGCCATGTATCTTTGTAGAGAAAAGTTAAAGTTCCCTTACCCTAAAATTGGACGCGTCTTTTCCCGCAACCATTCGACTGTCATGACAAGTGTCAAAAGGGTGAAAAAGGGGATGGAAAAGAAAGAGAAAGAGTTTCTCCTTCCTCTTAACGATGTCCAGCGGATTATCCACTAAATCTTGATAAAGCGATCGCCAGGCTTTGGATGATCGTTATCACCTTTACCTGGTTTTTGACCATTTCTGACGGGTCCGCCACCTGGAACTCCTGTAGCTCCAGAATCTCTTCCTTCAATAATATTTTTTGCTCTTTCGCGCCATTTTTCAACAGATTCGACAAAAAGAGGGGCAAAACGTCTAAGAAATGAAGGATCAGCACCTGGACCCATTTCTAAAACGCAATGCATTAAGATGAGCTCTTCTTTGATTGCAACACCTACTCCGCCACCAGCCATTTGTCCGCCTAGAATTGATCCTTCAAGAAGGGCTTCATAAAGTTTTAACTTTGAAGAATCATCTTTTGGAAGACCATCCAAGATCGGGGAATAGAGGTAAAGTCGATCAGAGGCTGTCTCATAGGTCAAGTGAAGAGAAAAGGTATTGTCGATTCCTAGTATACAAGTGTGGTTTTCATCAAAGGCCAGTCCTTTTAATTGGAGCTCATTCGCAAACTCTTTTAAATTAGCCTCAGCATTTTGCAGTGACATCAGTGTCTCCTCCTGATAATTTCATTTATCCCATGGTTCTATAGGAAAGAGTCTTTCACCATTAAGGAAAAAGCGCAAGAAGAATTCACACTTTTGATGAATGTATTCCTTAAAACCCATAGTCTATCTCTAATATATACCTTATCAGAATTAAAAATATCAATAATAATCTAACCATGAGTCTACAAGAAACTGTTCATTCGTTGCAGCATAATTCTTCTTGCGCTATCCTTGAATTTTTCGTTCAAAAAATGTCTAGGGCCTCAAAATGATGAAACGAATAGGAACATTACTCACACTTTTTACTCTTTTAGGGTGTTACTCGAAACAAAATTATGAACATGCAATACGTTTTCACGATGATGGGATAGCAAAACCCATTGTTGCTTTTGTTCCCGTCTTTGATCGCTCGGAAAGTAAACTAGGATGGAGCTTATCTGAAGAGTTTACAGATAGCTTAAAAAATCGCCTGATGAAACGGAATCATTTTTACGTGAGTACTCCCAGCGAAATCAATACGGCTATTGCAGGTTTACCTCCTGAAAATAACCCTTTTGCAGCTAATATTTCTTGGATTAAAAAGATCTTTGAAAATCATGAATATGTTGTTTTTACTGAACTTGTAGAGCATGATATCCATCCAAAAGAACTGAAAGGGAACTTTTTAGATAAAATCACTCCTTCGTATGAACTCGCTATGACTATGCGTATTCGAGTTTTTGATTTAAGAGGAGCAAATCCAGAAATCATCTTACAAGAGCTTGTCCACCAAAACCATATTATCCCACAACCTACAAATCTTAATAACTTCAATCCCGAGCGTTGGAAAAAACTGACCCATAGTGTTTCTCAACTGGGATTAGCACACGCTCAATTGTCAAAAGAGGTGGCCAAAAGAATCGAAGATTACGTCCTTTTATCGAAGAGCAAGTAGTGGAATCCCTTTACGTAGGCTCTTTTTCTCAGGAATAGGAGCTCTTTTTTTATCTATCGCTTACAATCTATCCTTTTTTAAAATAAAGGACCTTAGAGAAGTGTCTATGAACCTCCGCTTCCCACTTGTTGGTTTTTTAGGGTACCTTCTAATTTTCTTCATTATTGCTCCACTAAGTGTTCAGCTTTTAGGAAGTTCTATTGTTAAACTCTTGAAACACTCTCCTACACTTTTAATCACACTCCTCCAACTTTTAGCACTTGCATGGGCTATTACCTATCTTTTCTGTTTTTCAATTCTTCAGAAAAAAGTGTCATTAAAGCGGTCTGGATTCATCCTGGTCGTGTTCGTTTTAAGTGTATTATAATAGACTTAGGACTCGGTCTTTTAATTTGGGTGATTGCCTTTCCTATTGTTACTGCTCTTTCACAATTTGTGGAATCAATCGTCTATTTTCTTACTGGGTATACAGAACTTGACCAAGTTGCTGTTCGTTTTTTAAAAATGGCTGAAGAATCTCCCTATCTTGCTAGTCATTGCACTTTTTGCAATCCTCATTATAGCACCAATAATAGAGGAATTTGTTTTTCGTGGAATTCTCTATAATTACTTGAAAAAAAAGTAAGCCGTGTGGGGGCCATTATTCTTTCTTCCCTTTTTTTGCTGCCTTCCATTTTTCTCCAGCTCAAGGCCTCAGCAACTTCTCGCTTTTTTTTCACTTTTTACCCTCGCTTTATTTCTTGCTTTTCTTTATGAAAAGCAACGATCTCTCTTCGCCCCGATCTCTTTACACATGACATTCAATTCGACAAATGTTATTCGTATACTTTTAACTTCAAATTAAACAGGATGATCTATTTCATGGGGCTATCCGCTATCTGTTTTCTCGTGTTTATCGGTCTATTAGAAGCAATCTCTTCATTAAAAAAACCCCAAGAAAATGAATGATTGGATCCATGACAATTATGGGGGTAAAATTTATCTCTTAATCTATCCAACTACTCAAGCTAAATCAACTAAAATAATTCTAATACACATTTAATTAAGTGCTACTGGAATCGTTTTTTTAA
>JAAUYI010186799.1_pt1 | contig 14170 bp, 10 predicted proteins | sample 7278041 | NCBI WGS metagenome assembly JAAUYI01 (sample SAMN14350216, study PRJNA611818) | marine sediment metagenome | isolation source: surface marine sediment (0.6m) | place: French Polynesia: Moorea | collected 2018-08
ATTTGTTTCGATACAGGTAGTGCAAGAAACAATACGTCCGTAATCTTATCCCCTCAATTTATTTATGGGGATTATCTTTTTACTTTTTACTTTTATCTTTTTACTTTTTAAGGGGAATTTATACCCATCGTCACACGCTTATGGCCACAAGAAAGGGTTCTTAAACCCACACTTGGAAGGAATTCTGAGTCAAGTTTCTGCAAGCATCTTACTCCAAAAAACTCGCTGTTGCTTGTTGCCAATCAAAAGTTCCCTCTCCCGTTGGTGCAGCCGCCCTGAAAGGTCTAGGGAGTTGAAAAAATCTGATTGATAAGAGATGTTATATCTGTGCAATAGAGGGTCTGATGAAATTAGAATTTTGGGTTGATGAAACTATACATTCTCACAAACTTTATCGTTATATAAAGAAGTTTATTCCTGATATTCATCAAGAAATTTACTCTCAAGTGCGTGAGAAAATTTCGCGCCGTTTGGAAGGAGAATATATATATAATATTCCATCGACATTAGTTAGGGTGATGCCAATAGATCAATTATTAAAACAAGCTCTTTACCAGCGAATTGATCTGTTAGCTATAAAAACAAAAAAAATAGCGATCGCTCTTGTTCCAGAAAAACTTTATCCTCCTCGTAACAAAGAGTATTTATCAGCGTGCCAGCAACTGTTTTATGCTGTTCTATTTTCTGGTAGACTCAAACACCCTGGAAAAAATTATCGATATTCCCATGTTTATCCAGATATTATAGATGAATACGAGATAGAAATATGGCAATTTATTTGTAAAAAAGTTCAGGATTTTGACTTTAATAAACAATATAATATGAGGATTTTAGGCATTAGTTATTTTATGATTTGGCTAAATAGTTGTGCGGATTTCTTGTTGAAAAAAGCTTATGTAAAATGTCATATAGAAGAGGATGAACGCATATATTTAGAAGACTGCAACAGCATAGATTTAAATAATCACCAAGATATACAAAGCAAGAATACAGAAATAGCATTGTTTAACAGAGTAATATATTTGATTTTTAATGATCAAACAGGCTGTTTTAAAAATACATATATCCGCAATCAACCCCAGGCTAATTTTCGAGCGATCGCTCTTCTATTATTTAATGGTAATTCCATGAAAAATATTGCTGACAAGCTGGGTGTACCCCTGCAAACTTTATATACATTTTATCATCGTTGGATTAATAGATACAGAAGCACGATATTAGAAAATATTTAAGATGAAACAGGCTAAAACCTGGGTCTATACAAGTCGAGACTGCCTATTTTGGATATTCCCATAAAAAAGCTGCTAGTGGTTAACTAACAGATAGAGTATGTTATAAATATTTTTGGTAGATGCTTTGAAATTAATTCTCTAAATATCTAATTTACTAATGTGGTTGTTGCTTTTTACGTTTTAATAGAGAACTAGCACCAAATGCTCCAAAGGCTAACAATCCTATGATTGCTGTCGGTTCTGGAACTTCTTCAGGTTCCATAGAAATTTGCTTTGTACTCAGTTCTGCAAAATCAAATGCTAAATATGGTTCATCAGGAGCAATCATCTTAGCTGTTAATTTACCATTGTACTTATCTCCATCTTCTTGAAATATCTCATCAAAATCAAGCTCTACAAAGATCCCTTGAATCAAACCATCCTCTCCTTGACGATTTTTCTGTGTTGTTAAAGTACGTCTAAATGTTGTTCCATCTGCTCTAGTAAATTCAAATTCTGCATCTTTGCGTATGATGTTATTATTTTCATCAAGTATTAGCTGATTATTTTCGTCACGTACCTCCGTTTTGACATCATAGTCTGCGAATAGCAGATTTAAATACATTTTATCTTGCTTGACGATATCATTTTTACCGATGGAGAAATCGAAATCAAAAGTTGCTTGAGGTATTTTATTATCTCCTAACTCTTTTGCCTTCTCTGCTTCCCGTGTGTCAATTTTGACTTTTAACTCGTCAATTTCAGTTGTAAGAGAATTTCTTTTCTCATTTAATTGGTTAAGTGTGAGACTTTCTAGTTCTGCGGCTTGAGATTGGTCTATTCCACCATCCTTTTCTTCTATTAGCTCCTTCTGCTCTTGTATTTTTTGAGCAAAAAATTCTTTACTCTCTTCCGATTCTGCTGCTACAAATCTTTTCTCGAATCTTTTAAGGTTCACTAACCTTCTTTCTTTGAACTTTCTCTCTCTTTCATCTCTGTTTGATATAATATCACCATATTTAATTGTGTTTATATAACTTGTTGATAGAGAAATATCGGTAAATTTGGAACCACTACTTCCATTATCCTGAAAACTCCTTCCAGTTCCAGTAAAGCTATTATTATTCTTTTCAGATTCTGAACGATTATCAAAATCATCTCCTTGTTCAGTCGCAAGTTTTCCATTTTGGTTTAAATCTGGTAGTACATCACCTACACCTAACAGGGTACCTCTACCATCAATATTTGCATTACCACCATAAGCTCCTTGATATTTTTCCCCGTTCTCGTCATATCCTTGTCCATATCCAAAACCATCCACATCACCAATACGAATGTAGCTGAAGGCTGCTGCTTGAGCCGACGACATGGAACCAAAACTACCAAGAACAGCCAACAAAGCGGTAGAGGAAGCAATTAATACATCGTTAAAGAATTTCATCTGCGTTTATCCGGAACTACAACAATCCCAATCTATTGGCTGTTCAACGGAGAAACAAGGTTTTTGAGGGTAATTAATCTTAAAAAAAAAATTCGTATGAAAATACTAATACAGCGGTATATGTTGAGTGATATGTGATACAAAAAAGGCTGCGATCGCTGAGGATTATTATCAGTATTGTTACCAAAGTCATCACTCAAAACACAATATAGCGGTGTTCGGTTGAGTAGAATACAAAGTTTATTCCTAATATTTAAGACAGGTTAGAAACCCATCCCACAAGACTGTATTCCATCCAATTGAAAAACGCTATATTATGTTAAATCAAATGGATGATTTTCCTAGAATCACTAGGGAATTAATCTAACAAGTATGACAGTTGCTCGGCGATATGGTTCTCAGTAGTAGAGATATATTTATGAAATTTGTGATTACCACTTCCTGTGAAAATGCTCTATTAATTTTCTAACTTCCTAAAGTTCGGAAATAACTTTCGCTGATTATAAAGTTCGTATAAGTTACTCCAGTAGGTATAACAATGATATCTGCTGGATCGCAATTTTAAACTTTAGTCCATAAAGCTAATCCACCACCTCTACCCCTAGCAGCAATGCAACTATTTTCTACGAGAAAGTAGGTAAAAAATGCCTGTTCTTTGAGACTCTGCTGGTAGAAGGACAGTTCCCGATTTTTACCATCACGAATATAACCTGCATACAGTTTCCATCCAGACAAACACACCTGCATACGAGTAAAATCGAATGCAAGTATATTTGTCCTGGGGTAGAATTGCACTGGGCCTGTGAGAACCATTTTCAGTGGCCCTAGTTCTACTGCGTTTTCTACTGTTCCTGATTCCGAGTCAGATTCTCCTGGAAGATAGGATAACTGAATCTTTACCCACTGTGGTAAAAATCTTCCTGTTCCTAGCATCACCCCTGCACGTTGACGCACAGTCTTTGTACCCGTAATAAATCCTAGTCGCCAAGTTCCTAGCAACTGCTGGTAAGTATAACGGATTTTATTTTGTTTAGCCGTTTTTTCTGTTTGTAGTAAAGCCTCCACCACAGCCTCTGGTGTTGGTGGTGTGGTGATGGTGGATGTTAAAAATTGAACCGCTTGTTCCAGTATTTGGTGCATTTGCAAAATGGAGAAAACAAATAACCATTTTAGATTGTAGATTTTAAACTTCCATCTGTCGCAATCATTTTTACCAACGGATGGTTTCTTTTTCAAATTGGTATAACCGTCAGGGAATTGTATAGCAGTACCAAATCACATTAGGACATTTTCTTACTCCCTTCCCGGCATCAGTCAGCTTACAATCTATGGAAGAATATTGTGGGTGCCGTGCCCCGTAAGGATAATTGATTTTTTGGTATTCCCCTTGAACGGAAAACTCCAGTTCTCAAGATAGATGGATGGATGAGGTTTAAAATGTGTCCTAACCTAAAACCGTAGGGCTATAACCATAACAACGTAAGAAAGAATGGTATACCATATAAACTTTGGTACACAACCAAACATGAAAATACCTCCCTCACTCCGGGCGGGGAAACCCCGCCCCTACTCCTTCACTCCGGGCGGGGAAACCCCGCCCCTACTCCTTCACTCCTTCACTCTTCTCCTTTTTCTGGGGTTTTGTTTTCGCTTTACTGTGTGGTGGTTTCTCTCTTTTGAGTTTCAAGAACCTAGGGGGATCTTGGGTAGGTACTCCAAGCAATGAATCAAACCCGAATACATTCCGATGGGGTAGAAACTTAGCTTTGACTGATACAAACATGGGCTTACCCTGCTGTTCTTTATCCAGTTTGGGGTTGAATCGGAAGGGAGGAGCGATGGCATCCTTCCATAACAGTGGTAAATGAGAAGCTTTGAGAAATCTTGCTTTTTTATCAGGTTCTAATTCCTTGAGATGTTGCGAACGCTCTTCGGTATAGTTCCGAAGCACGGATATACAGGGAGTTCTACAGACGGGGATAAATTGCCACAATCCAGACAATTTAAACTCAAAATCCTTCAATTCTACAGCTGCTGAATTATCAGGACTAGCACCATTATCAAAGCCAACTAGCTGGAATGAAACAATATATTGTTTATCCCTGCTAGGGAAGTGAATAAACTTTGGATATACAACTAATCGCTTATCCTTACCGCCGTGGTTTTTTACGTCCAACAAAAGAGCCTGGTAAGCTTTTCGGCACCGTGGTGCGAATAGTAGGGGATAGGAGTTTTGATTAATATGAACAAAAACTTTTGACTCTTCATCAATCGAGACATCACCCCGGATAACCCCAATTGCTTGGAATAGTTGCTGGTTTTCAGTTACGGTAACTGACTCGGAGGTGCTTGTACTATCACTCATTTTTTCATCTCCATTACTTCCAGCAAAGCCGGATCGAAATTCTCAAAGCAATTATGGCGTATTTCGCTGATGTAATCAGGGTGATGTAGTCGTTTTAGATGTAGATCCACCGCAAATCGCTCTGGGAATTGCCTGACATTTTTGTGATTGGTTGGATTTAATACCAACTCCTGGTGAGAACAGTAGTAGGTATCTATCTGTAAGCCTAGCATTGGATGGGGATAGATGGTTATATACTTGGTGCGATCGCTCATATATTTGATTTTTTTATGTACCCCATAGGTACTGTATTCAGTATTAGAACGCGTTCACTAGCTTATCAATACTTTTGTAATTACGCACAACTGTTACCAAGTGCTGCGGCTCGTTGGTAGACCTTTTTGAGGCGAAAAAATATCACATTTTAGCTGTTAATTATTCTAGCAGTTGTAGTTTCACAAGGGCGATCGCACATTCCACAGGGAGCATCTCAATTTTTATGCAATACCCACGCCCCACTATAGAAGAAGAAAGTACTGGAAGCGGTGGAAACCATAACAGAGAAAGGTAAGAAGCCACCACAAGAAAGGGTTATGAAACTCTGCTCAATGGCTGTAAATGCCTTGAAAGGTGTGACCACATTAGTTCATCAGGCTAGGTGAAAGATCCCCGACTTCTGAATCAATATCCGCACATTGTAGCAATTCCTAGGATAGAAGTCGGGGCTCGCTCACACCCGCGACATTATACAAGTAATAAAAATCACGCGCTGTCTGTGTTGGCTTTCCCTTCGTAAATCCCTCAGGACTAGACTGCTCAACTCCAGCGGTCACGGGTACCGTGTGTCATTTGCTTCGCGGAAGCTAAACCGGAATACATACGGTACCCGTAAGACCGCACAGTCAAGAGCAGGCTAGTGATTGCGCGTTTAGACTGTACACAAGGATGACGATCCATCATCCAGATTGCAAGGATTATTTACCAACTACTAGCGCGTGATTTTATTGACACTGACGGGCGTGTTGCATCCGTAGTGCGAGAATGTGCTCGCATGGTCCTTTATACAGCTTGTTTTGCTGATGCCAGTTGCAAGTACAATCTGCATTTATTATACGTTCGTCTAAATCTATCGTCAATGATGGGGTATAAGTTTTATCTTTATCTGTGACTGTACCTTGTAAGGTTAGGGCACTGTTGTTGTGATTAACTGATGTGACTTGTACAGCGTTGGTTTGGAGGAAGCGATCGCTCTTTGATTCTCTTTCGTTGGCAAAGCGCAATCTTTCCATTGGTAGGGGTTCCCGGCTCAGTTCTCTAATTCGATATACTTGTTTGTTGAGGTCATAAATAACTCTTCCAGCTTGAGTATAAGCACTTAAGGCACCGAGTACTGCTGTGCGACTTAATTTTAACCGCTTTGCTAAACTATCTGCGGTTTCTACCCAGTTTTCCCGTAAACCATCAAAGATGATTTTTTGTGTCCATTCATCTACGTCTGCTCGGGGAGCCATTAAGTCAAAGTTACCGGAATTTGACCAATCATTCTTTGTCCATCCGGATAAGCCCAGGGTAAAGGACATATCCCCTAAGTCGGCGATGTAGAATGAGGGCATCCCTGTACCTAGGAGGTGGACGGTGAATTTTTTGGCGATGGGGATGAGGCGTTCGAGGATGTGTAAGCGTCTGCGTCCCCAGACGCGGATGGTTTGGGGTTGGGTTCCGGTGTATGTAGGGGGAGCGAGGACATACTACTTCCATTTCCCAGGGTTCAAAGACTATGCGTACTGGTTCCCCTGGGGTGAGATGGTAACGCATACTGCGGGGTCCTTTTTTCTCTTTGTGGCGACGCAATACAAAGCAGAGGTTATGGATGTCCATCGGGTGTAAGTCGAATTGGGTTGTGGGTAAGCACATGGCGGAGCTTACTTGGAGGAAGCCTCTTACCCAGCTGTCAGGGAGTTCTATTTTTACTTCTTTATATGCTTCCTCGTTGGTGGTTTGGACTTCAAAGCCGGATGGGTCTACTTGTAGTAGGGTGGTTTTATAACTGCGGATTTTTTGGAATTCGTCGTAGAGGGCGGCGGAATAATCTACGTTGGTGGTTCCACAGGCGAATTCGTTAATGTTTTGAAATACTTGGTAACTGGCACTTAATTTACCATAGGTTGATTCGTCAACGCTGAAGCATTCAAAGAATAGTTCGTCGGGATGTACTGTTATTACTGGATCGAAGATAAAGTACATATCTAATTTTTTTTGCCAAGCGTATCTTTGGAAGGCTGATTGTGCTTGATAAAATGGGCGGAGTCGTTCGTATTTTTTGGTATTTAATTGGTTGAGTTCTTGTCGGAGTTGTTGAATTTTGTCGGCTACGTCTTGGCGTAAGGTTGTGATTAAGTCCCAGTCAATATTATCTTGTTGATTGCGCCATTCTTTATAGGCGGTTTTGTCTTTTGGTTGGTATCTTAAGTCGGAAACTACTACGTCATGTAGGGCGCTGATGGCTTCGCGAAAGGCGATGTTTTGTTTGAGTTCGCCGATGAAGTAGGTGGGTGGACGTTTGGTGTCGGGGGAAAATGACATTTGGGTGTTGGTGCTGTTTTCTGTTACCCCGGTGTTGTTTTTATAAGAGTATGAAAATTCCATTGTTTGCTTTGTGAATTAAGGGTGTTATGTCTCACGCAGAGGCGCGGAGACGCAGAGAGAAAGAGGTTTAATTTCTGGTTTGGGAGACTGGTTTGATGGTGATGGGGAGGGGAATATGGGGGTATTTTTTGTGGATTTTGAGCATGATTTGTAGGGTTGCTGATTTATCTGCGATCGCTATTGTTGCTGATTGTCTGGTCATTATTTGGGCGATGGTTTTGGCGGCGAGTTCGCTTTTTTGGGCTTCTGTTTCTAGGAAGGTGAAAATACGTTTTTTGGCGGTGCTACCACGGTTGACGCGGGATAATATGCTGATGAATAATGGTTCTAGTTTTTGTAGTTTTTCGGGACTATTTGTGGCGTATTTTTCGAGGTAGTTGGTGACGAATAATTGCATGTCTGTTGATGGATGTTCGCTAAATTTCAACAGATATTCTTCTCCGTCTGTTTCTCGGAAGTTACGGGTTAGTAAGTCTCTTCCTAGTGTTCTGGCTTCTTGTCGGACGCTATCACAAATGGTAATTAGTACTTCTGGGGTAAATTCGTTGTTGGTAAATTCTGTGGTAAATATTTTGAAGGCAAATTCGCGGGAGTCTTGCCATTTTGCTGATAATATTCTAGCTGCGGCTACCATGTCTTGGGTGTTGGTGCGTAATCTGGGAAGGATTTGCACGAACATTTGTTTGGCGGCTTCTCTGACGGAAAGAATTTCGTGGTTTGCAAGTTTAACTATTTCTGGGGTGGTAAATTCTGATAACCAATTTTGATAGTTTGTACCCAGGATTACGCCACCTATTTCTTGCGCTGCACCAGATTTTGCTTTGAGGAGGTTTAAGGTGGTTTGTTTATCAATAGTTGTCATCCCTCCTGGTAAGTCTTCCCGTAGTAAGTGTGCTAAATGGTTATGTACTCCTTGATGTTTTTCGGGAATGAGCAATATTTCGATGAGTTCTGTTGCTATTTCTTGGGAGAAGCTAGGATAATTGGTTGCTAAACGGTGAATAATTGGTTGAATAGCTTGGCGGATATCTGGATTGGCATTTACCGCCATAGCTACAATTAGAATATTTTCTTCCCCGATTAGTTTTTCGTCGGGTAATTGTCCAAATAATCTAATCCCAATTACTCTCAATGATTCGTAGGGAGATGCAAGTAGGGATTCGATAATTTCTGGTGGTAGATTTTCTGTGGGGGTTTGATGGTTGAGGAGAATCTTTGCACCTATTTCTTGAATTTCTAGGGAGGGGTGTGCGAGTAAGTCGTTAATTACGTTGAATCCTAAGGTACGTAGTTGTGGTGCAAAGCTGGTTAGGAGTGTTTCACCAATTTCTTTAACTAGTTCCCCGTCTGTTTCGATGGTGAGTAATTGAGCGATGATTCTACCAATTAATAATTTAGCAACTGCATCGTTAATAATGGCTGAGTTGAGTAATTTTTTGCTAAATTGACGGGTATCGTTGTGGGGACTGGTAATTAAGTTGGCTATAAAGTAACTATCTTTCAGGAAATGTTCCCTTTGTTCTTCTATCCACTGGTAAGCTTGATTGCGTGCTGGCTCCGATGGACAATTAGCTAAGGCAAGGATTAATTCCGTGTTTGGTTGTTGGGGATTATATTGCTGTTGTGCAAGTTCAAAGCCGAATTGTGCTGTGATTTCGTAGGGTTTGTTAACTAGTTGGATAATTGTCTCTATCTCAATGGAGTCACAAAACTGTTGACAAGTTCTCATCACTTTAACTGCAAAGTGATGAACTGGTTTACACTCACTAGCTAATAGTAACTTTAATAATACTGAAGGGTGTTGCTCCCACAGTTCGGGAAATGCTTCTTCCCTCAGTTCGGGTTCTGCTTTCCCTGGCTGATAACCTTGCTTACACCGCCAAGCTCGGGAATTACGGGTTAACTCATAACGCCCGCTATTTTCGTAGAGGATATGGTTAAATGTTATGTACCCGGCGTAGCTATCCCAATCAACTGCTCTGATACTACTATTCCAGTTGCGATCGTAGGTAGTAAAATGAGAATGCTTGATTGGTTGTGCGTCTGCATCTGAATACTGAAGCAAGACTTCCCCAGCCATGTTTACATAGTCAGCATCTTGTTCTTCTCCCAGTTGCTTCAGGGTTCGCCACAGGCGACGACGAAGATATGCACGGGTTTGACTACTGTAAGCAAGTCTGGATTGGGAACTTTTTAATTCTTCCTTAATTTCATTTTTATTGGTACTACGGTATCTTCTTGTTTCTGGGTCATAATAATATCCATAACTAGTAAGACGCTCTCCACTAGGAAGATTAACCTCATATGCTTGACTAGAAAATATGTGCTCCTCCTGCTCTAAGCGATAGGCAAGAATAGCAAACACCTCTGCATCATGGCGATATTCAGCCATTTTGAAAATGTGGCGCAATATTTGAAAATAATTTGGTTTGAATGGTGCGGTGCGTAAAATATGTAGGAGTACGGGACGAATGTACTGGTTATCGATTTGGTACATATGTTCTAAAATAACAAAGTCTTGAGCTTGGCAATTTTGAAGATATGTTTCTATTTCTGTGGCGATACGCTCCGCGTAAATCCCCTGGTTTATGGCTGGGGATGAATCTTGTTGTAATAAGCTTTGTAAGTTGGGCGGTAATAATTCTATTATCTTTGCTTGCAAAGCTGTTTTCCCTTCCCCATCAGATAGTTTAAACAGTGCTTCCCAAGCAATCCGCTTGACAAATTCTGGTGTTGCAGCATCCTCATACAGCTTTCTCAAACTGGAAATTGCATTCTCTCCACCACACCAACCCAATGCCCAAGCAATGCAATAATCTCTGAGGGGTTCTCCCGTACCAATTAGTTTGATGAGTAGGGGGGTTGCTTCACTAATCTTCAACTCTCCCGCACGCCAAATAGCTCTTTCCAATTTCCAGGTACTGGGTGCATTATTTTCTAGGCGATGGAGAATTGCTTGTTTGCGTGCTTGTTTATCTGTGGTTGGCTTTACTTGTTTTTTGGGAGTTGGAGTAGCACCAATATCTTGATACCCCTTCTTAGTTTTCTCTGCTACCAACTTGTCAAAAACTTGCTGTGCTTTGACTAAAGTTACAGCTTTGGTGGTTTTTGTCCCTTCTTTCAGGTTCCCGCCCCGTTTACCATAGCGAAAATTTACTACATAACTACCTGGGGTAATCTCGCATAAGTCTACTTCATATACTTTATCGGAAGAACCTTGTTGATAGTGCAGTGTAGTCTTTTTGATTAGTTTCATAACACCCGTCTCACCACTTAGTCCATAACTCTATATTGTGGCTTGATTTATACAGAGTTGCCAGGTGTTGTTTTTGACTGTATCCCATGGCACAGCTACTCCCTTCTCACCGGGTGAGGGTTAAGAAAGGATGTTACACCAGTTTGTGCTCTAGGTTACAGATGCATATATCCGAGAATGGGATTAACTATGACAGTTTCCCAAGGAAGTTTTATGAATTTAGGGGAACTCCAGGAAATAAATTATCCCACCAGGAAGGTTGACAGTTGACGGTGAAGTTTACATGTTTTATTGCCTGATAACTATGGGATGTTTTTTTATCAGGACTTACGCAATTGTCACAATTGGTGGTTGGTGCGTGATGTTATAAGTCTGATTGCTACGTTCAAATATTTTCGCGCACCTCACGCAACGGCAATAATGCGGGAATTCACATCTTGCACCACAAGATTATTGAGAAAATTAGAGTCTGTAACCCTTGATTTAGCGTAGGGTGGGCATTGCCCACCTTACCCTTATTGAGAAGGTGCAAGATATGTGGGAAGAGAATCTACACCGCATTTTGCCTCCCCTACAGAAAAAATATCCCAGTTGTGTAAGTCCTATTTATCTGGAAATCCCTAGAATTATTTTTCTTCATTCTTCATTTGTTGCGGAAGCAGAAAACCTGCTCTTTGGGAATTTAATCACTCAGTATTAAGGCTAAAAGCTGAATTGAGCTATTAATGACGATAAAATCTAAAGAACGAGAATCGAACGCCGAGAAGGAAATTTTATGCCTTCCCCCTTTCCTGGGATGAACCCTTACTTAGAACATCCTGAAATCTGGCCCGGAATACATCACTGGCTAATTGTTGAGCTAGCCAGGTTCCTTTCTCCTCAACTGCGTCCCAAATACAGGGCTGCCGTTGAAGTGCGTATTTATGAAATCATTGGTGAACAATCCCTACTGGTTGGCATTCCAGATTTAACTGTCAAGACTTCACAGGCAAAAACTAAACAGCCAATCACCAATGTTACAGTTGCACAATCCCCAAATCAACCCCAGACAGTAGAAGTTCCTGTACCCGAAACAATTAAGCAAGGTTATTTAGAAGTGCGAGAGGTAGCTACCAGTGAAGTAGTAACAGTCATTGAAATACTATCTCCCATTAATAAACGCTCTGGGGAAGGACGCAAGCAATATGAGAGTAAACGAAATAAAGTCTTAGGCAGTTCCACTCATTTAGTGGAAATTGATTTACTGCGTAGCGGGCAACCAATGCCTGTTTATCCCAGCAATATTAAAACTCATTATCGAATTTTGATCAGTCGAGGGGACTGTCGTCCTCAAGCAGATTTGTATACATTTAATTTGCGAGATATCATTCCCTCATTTCCCTTACCTTTGAAGTCTGGGGATAGGGAACCATTAGTAGACTTACACTTATTATTAAGTAATGTGTACGACCAAGCAAGTTATGATTTGGCAATAGATTATACTCAAGAACCAGTACCGCCATTGTTGGAAGAAGATAGGGGCTGGGTTAATACATTGTTAACGGAGCGACAACTGCGATAATTAGGCGTTGCTGAATGGAAGTATGATTTTACATTTTTCGATAGATTGAACAACGATTCTCTGCGCCTCTGCGCCTCTGCGTGAGATAAATTCATACCTGGATTCAGCAACGCCGATAATTATTTCTTCCTCATCCAAAAACTATGCTCGAATTGCGATTGAGAATAATTAGGGCTTGCTGTTAGCATAGCGCAACGTTAGCTGTAAAAGTCTTTTGGCAACATTTGTGACAGGTTAAGCAAATTGCACTTTTATCAATTCCAGTTTTTTGAGCCATTGTAACTGTACATATCTTGATAGTAAGTATTAGGCATCGATAGGGATAGTACAATAATTTTTTGTGCATAGCAAAAATCTCATCATGAAAGGTTTATTGACATCCCTATTTATTTTTCTCTTATTCTCTGGCGCAGCATCTTCCCAAACCCTTAAATCTTCCGCAGAATACCGCAAAGTATTGATGGGGACAGCAGTTAGGGCATATGCTTTACCGATTGACAAACGTTACCGAAACACCCTGGCACAAAATTTCAATAAAATAACCCCTGAAAATGATATGAAAATGGCGAGAGTGCAACCAACTGAAGGTGTGTTTACTTTTGCCAAAGCTGACTCTGTGGTTGAATTTGCCAGAAAAAATAGTATGCTCATACATGGTCATACACTAGTCTGGCATCAGGAAATGCCCTCTTGGGTAGAACGATATCGTGGTAATGCACCTGCTTTAGAGAAAATACTGAAGTCTCATATTCAAACTGTAGTCGGTCATTATAAGGGTAAGGTTCAATACTGGGATGTTGTGAATGAAGCGATCGAACGTCATGGATATAGAAACACCATTTGGTATGATACCCTCGGAAAAGATTTTATTCGACGGGCTTTTATCTATGCACACAATGCCGATCCTGCTGCAAAACTGATTTACAATGATTATGATATTGCGACAGAAAATCAAAAGTCTAAAAAAGTTCTGTCACTTTTATCTAGGCTGCGAAAGGCAGGTACGCCAGTTTGTGCTGTAGGATTACAGATGCATATATCGGAGAATGGGATCAACTATGGCAGTTTCCGCAGAATGATTCAGAAATATGCAAGTCTGGGGCTGGAAGTACACATCACGGAAATGGATGTGAAAATTAAAAAGGCTGATGAGAAAACAACTGTCCGAAGTCTGGAAAAACAAAAGGTTATATACAAAAAAATTGCCAGAATTTGTGCGGAATCTCCAGCCTGTAAATCATTTACTACCTGGGGGTTCACTGATAAGTACACTTGGATTCCAGGTTTTACTGGTGGACGGTATCATAAACCACTTTTGTTCACAGAGTCATATGCTCGAAAACCATCGTTCTATGGTGTGATTGATGGTTTTAGGAAAGCACAGCCTATGGACAAGAGATAAAATCCTGGCGTTGCATCATTATTTCTACTTTTGCCATCAATCATGGGTTGACATACTCCCCTTGTTGAAACGAAGGGGATTCAAAAAGGCTGTTCCCAAGCAGGGTGAACCCGTGCTACTCCACCTTTTCTTCCTGTCTATTAGGCTCTTAACTAGACAATCAACATAAAGAAATGGTATAATCCAACACTTACTAATAATTAATTAACGGCTTGTATTTTCCTCAAACCAAGCAATTAAATCAGCCATGCTGGTAAAATCAAGCAATGCTTCACCAAGATTTTCCAATTGTTCTAAAGGTAAAGTTTC
>JAAUYI010185928.1_pt1 | contig 14146 bp, 10 predicted proteins | sample 7278041 | NCBI WGS metagenome assembly JAAUYI01 (sample SAMN14350216, study PRJNA611818) | marine sediment metagenome | isolation source: surface marine sediment (0.6m) | place: French Polynesia: Moorea | collected 2018-08
CCCACCGGCAGTACCGTCGTGGGCGATGACGAGTGGGGCCATTTGCAGCTAGATGCGACCTCGGTATATCTGCTAATGCTGGCACAAATGACCAGTTCGGGACTGCAGATTATCTACACTCGCGACGAAGTCGACTTTATTCAAAATCTGGTCTACTACATTAGTCGTGCCTACCGGACACCTGATTACGGTATCTGGGAACGGGGCAATAAACTTAACCACGGCAAACCGGAACTCAACGGTAGCTCGGTGGGTATGGCTAAAGCCGCCCTGGAGGCAATGAACGGGCTAAACCTGTTTGGCGTGCGGGGTGGTCACGGGTCCGTGATCCATGTTTTGCCTGACGAGATTGCTCGCACCCGTATCACGCTGGAGTCTTTGCTGCCCAGGGAATCGGGCTCTAAGGAGATCGATGCGGCATTGCTGAGTGTAATAGGCTTTCCCGGATTTGCTGTTGATGATCCAGAATTGCTGCAAACCACCCACGACGCCATCGTAGAAAAGCTACAGGGTCAGTACGGCTGTAAACGATTTTTGCGAGATGGTCACCAATCCGTAGTTGAAGACGCCGAGCGTCTGCATTATGAGCCCGGTGAACTCAAAGATTTTGAACATATTGAATGTGAGTGGCCGCTGTTTTTCTGCTACTTGCTCCTCAATAGCCTCTTTCGTAATCAGGGTGATCAGGCCGCTTTTTACCGGGAGCGCCTTGAGGCTCTAGCGGTAAATAAAAATGGGTTAGAGCTTCTGCCTGAGCTTTACTATGTGCCTGAAGCTGTGATCGAAGTCGAACGCGAAAATCCCCACAGTCAGATTCGTGAGCCCAATGACAATATTCCTCTGGTGTGGGCGCAGAGTCTCTATTACATGGGGCAGATGATTCAAGATGGGCTAATTACCCTGGGAGATATTGATCCTCTGGCCCGTCATCTTAAAGTTGGGCAAAACCGTAAACCGATTGTTCAGGTGTCTTTGCTTTCTGAAGATAGCGACCTGCAGCAGCAGCTGGCTAACTACGGTATCGAGACTCAGGTTTTAGAGCAGATTGACCCTGTCCAGGTACGTACATCGACCAACTTAGCTGATCTGTACGCCCAAGTTGGCTGTAACGATAAACTCACTACCACCGGTCGTCCCGACCGTCGTTTGCGCAGTCTCACTACATCCCGCATTTTTCGTATCCAGCGTGAGACCGTCGTCTTTGTTCCTGCCTTCCTGGACCCCAGCCAGTTTTACATCACCCTCGACTATCAGTTTCTGGTTGCCCAGATTCGGAGTGAACTGGCCTATATCCATGAACATTGGAATGAGCCGGGGCGGCCTACGGTGACTCTACTGCTCACCCATCGCATGTTTGAGCTGGGGCATAAGGCGATTAATGATTCGCCGTTGCTACAGCTGATTTTTGAACTAAAGGATGGTGAATGTAACGGAGTGCCCATCAAGGTGGGCTCGCTGTTCCAGCTGATGCTGACAGCAGCTACCGAGCGGATCGAGGATGTGCCGCTACCAAAGGTGGAGGAAACCCTATCGTCCTACACCATGCCTATTTCGGCATACCTGCCGCTTTCTGAGAGCAACACCAAGCCCCTCAATCAGATTCAGGAGCTAGACCTGGAGCGAGAAACCGACGGATGGCAGCTGCTCCAGGCCCTCAAAACCTCTGACAATCTGTACGAGCAGATTGAGCTGATCAGCAATCTGTGTCGGCTGGAAAACCTTGCTTTTGACACGGGCTGGGGTGCTGAAACAGGTGAAACGGTCACCCTGGCTAATTTACTTAATGAGATTTATATCAAAGCAGGTCGTTTAGAGCTGTGGGCCATTGTGCGGCGGGCAGCGGGTTTACTGAATAAGATGGCCATTGGTCTGGCCGATGCGGCGACAGAACTGCTGGTGCGTCAGAAGCAAATTGCCGTGGGTAAAGCCTACAGTGAGGCATCGCTGATTACCGATCCGCTGGCTCCTCAGGAACTGCTGGCTAAAATTCATGAATTTTGTGGTGAGGATATTCGCGATCGCACCCTCACACAAGAAATCCTCATCTACCTCAGCGTCCTGATCAACTCAGAACCCGAGTTATTCGACGGTCTCCTCACCCTGCGAGTTAGTTATCTGATCTTGCTGATCAATAGTGAGATCTGCCGCGAGCAGCACTGCACCCAGGATGAAGCCTACGAAACTCTCATGGCCATGAGTCCATTTGAAATCAAGATGCGACTGCGGCAGGTACTGGCAGGCTACGAAGGACTCGACAACAGCCTGTTTCGTCAGGAATCTCTCCAGTCTCGTAAACCTCAAGCCGTCAACTGGGTGGTCCTGCCCCAGGCAGAAGAGACCGACCCAACTGAGGAGGACTGGCTCCACAGACGTCAGCGGGAGGGAGGTCTACACCGAGTACCCGAAGACTTTTACCCACGGATATGGCGACTGCTCAAACATTGCAAAGGTATCGTCATCGGTGACAAACTAGAACGTCGTAACCGTCTGGTCAGCGAACTTATCCTCTCCGACACCACCCCGGAAGAAAAAGACTTTGCCCTACGCATCGAGCACCTGTTTAACAAAATCCAGGCCCCCGAATATCGTCAGGTCAATGTTGAAGCCCTGATGGAACTCTCAGAGCTATTCGACACCAACCCCGACTGGCAAGTAGACGACTATATTGTGCTTGATGTCCTGGTTGGCCACGCCGTTCGTCTCGCCTGGATTGACGGTGGTGACCATCGCGCCCACCGCTATCTCCAAGACAAAGCCAAAGCCTGGCGCTCGTTTTATCTAGATTCTCCCCACCGCTGCGCCAAATACATCGCCAAAGCCATGCAATTTTTGATTGAGTTGAATGAGGGTGAGCTACTGCCAACGTAGTATTTTGCCAAATTACGCAGGGGCGTTCCATGGAACGCCCCTGCACCGTTGCCCCCAATCCACCGCCAGCCGCTACAATAGGACACGTTCTATTTCACCCACCGTCCACTATGACCGCTGCGGCACCTGCGAAGACCGAGTACGAAGCCGTCATTGGCTTAGAGATCCACTGCCAGCTCAGCACCAACACGAAAATTTTTACCCCTAGTTCGGCAGAGTTTGGGGCCGACCCTAATACCCACATCGACCCTATTACCTTGGGTATGCCTGGGGTCTTACCGGTGCTTAACGAAAAGGTGTTGGAATATGCGGTCAAAACAGGTCTGGCTCTAAACTGCCAGATTGCCCCCTACAGCAAGTTTGACCGTAAGCAGTATTTCTATCCAGATCTGCCCAAAAACTACCAGATATCGCAGTACGACCTGCCCATTGCCGAACATGGCTGGATCGAAATCGAGCTAGTCGACAAAAAAAGCGGCAGTGTGGAACGCAAGAAAATCGGCATCACCCGTCTACATATGGAAGAAGATGCTGGCAAGCTGGTTCACGCTGGCAGCGATCGGTTAGCAGGCTCCACTTATTCGCTGGTGGACTACAACCGAGCCGGTGTTCCCTTAGTCGAAATTGTCTCTGAGCCCGATTTGCGCACCGGTAAAGAAGCCGCCGAATATGCCCAGGAAATCCGCCGGATTGTCCGCTATCTAGGCGTGGGTGACGGCAACATGCAAGAAGGCTCTCTCCGCTGCGACGTCAACATTTCCATCCGCCCCAAAGGTCAAGAAACCTTTGGTACCAAGGTGGAAATCAAAAACATGAACTCCTTTAGCGCCATCCAGAAGGCGATTGATTACGAAATTGCGCGCCAGACTGAAGCTCTTGAAAGCGGCGATGAAGAGATTATTCAAGAAACCCGTCTGTGGGATGAAAACACTCAGGTCACTAAGAGTATGCGCTCTAAAGAGGGCTCTAGCGACTACCGTTATTTCCCAGAACCCGACCTGCCTCCCATTGAAGTATCTAAAGAGCAGCTCGAAAGCTGGAAATCTGAACTACCCGAACTGCCGGTTGACAAACGCCACCGGTATGAAAACAAATTAGGGCTATCGGCCTACGATACCCGTGTACTCACCGACGACCACAGCATTGCCGATTACTTCGAGCGTACCATCACCACTGGGGCCGATGCTAAAGCTTCGGCCAACTGGGTAATGGGCGATATTTCCGGCTACCTCAACGCCGCAAAGTTATCCATTAACGACATTGCGCTTACCCCCGAAGGACTGGGCGAAATGGTTGACCTGATCACCTCTGGCACCATCAGCAACAAAATCGGTAAAGATCTTCTACCCACCCTGCTCAAAGAAGGTGGTTCCCCTAAGGCCATTGTCGAGGAAAAAGGGTTAGTGCAAATTTCTGACCCTGCTGCCATTGAAGCCATCATTGATGAGGTTATAGCCGACAATCCAGACGAACTAGCCAAGTACCGCGCTGGGAAGAAGAAATTACAGGGTTTCTTTGTCGGTCAGGTCATGAAGCGCTCGGGTGGTCGGGCAGATCCTAAACTGACTAATCAGTTACTGGGCAAAAAGCTAAATGGGTAGACTGGATACCAACTGACGGTTATCCTGTCCGAGAACATAGATAAAGGCTTTTAAGGGCTTGAATCTTGCCATTTTCATACCCAGAGCATTGAACTTGCAGGCTTTACATTAACCTAACGATTGTAAAGTTCTAGCAAGATTCCCAAAAAAAACGAATAGGGGGTTACACCCCACATACCATCCGTGGCATACTGTGTTAAGTAGATGCACCCTGATGGTTGGAGAGCTTGTATGCTCTCCTTTTTTTTGGGATTTTTTTGGCAGGCAGAGAAAAATGTTTGAGCTGATGCGCAGAATATTCTGCGTCTGCCGACTCAAAAGGCGCACGTCAGATCGCTACAGAGGTTAACAGAGAACACTTTTGGTGGTATCCCTCGGTTAGGATTAAAACATGATTAAGAGCATTACGGCGTAAACGTCTGCCTCAGGACGTTGACCAGCGATACTCAACCATAATCACCGAATTAATATGCTGCATTTTTCTAGCTCTATAGATACCTACCGGGCACAGGAATCTCCTGTGCCTTTTTGCTAGCTATGGCTAGATGCAGCCATCTGTCTTTTGATATCTCTCGAATACATAGACCATGAGTTACAACTTTGATATTGTCGGGGTTTCACCTGTTTGGAACTTCTTTAAACATCAACAGTATGTGGAGCAGTCTCCTAGCCGCAGTTGTGCCTATCTAGGCAGCTATGAGTGCACCCTAGATGGCTTTATCGAAGCAACTTCTCTGATCCACAAAAAACCAGACTGGGACTGGGATACGGTAGTCAATGAAATTGTCAACTTTTGGCTAAACTCAGGCGACCATGTCAGCCAGTGGAAGGAGGAACTGGCCCAGGCAGAGGAAACAAGCCTGATTGTGGGTCGGGTGGCAAATTTTCAAAGTTTGCGATCCGAATTTGAAGGATTGATCGGAGATTGATCGATAAGTGTAGGCACCGCCCACCGTCCAACCGCATAAGCTTAAATCCATTCCAATCAAGGATTCTGGTTTACCTGCAGGATAAGGTAGGCCCTGTTCGTACCGATCATCTACAATCTGAATCAGTAACGGCCAACCTGCCATGACCGCGTTTACGATTACCCTTGATCCTATCGGTAGCCTGACAGACGAGGCATTCTATCAGCTTTGTCGCGCTAACCCTGACGTTAAATTTGAGCGTTCGGCCCAGGGAGAGTTGATTATTATGTCACCCACAGGTGGTGAGAGCGGTCGTCGTAATGCCAATATCACCATTGACCTTGGTCTTTGGAATCGGCAAACACAGCTGGGGTATACGTTTGATTCATCCACTTGCTTTAAGTTACCCAACGGTGCAGAGCGGTCTCCTGATGCAGCCTGGATTGAACGCAGCCGGTGGGAAGCTTTGAGCCCTGCAGATCGAGAGAAGTTTCCGCCCATCGCCCCTGATTTTGTTATCGAGCTGCGCTCTGCTTCTGATAGTTTAACGGTACTGCAGGCCAAAATGCAGGAATATCAAGCAAATGGTGTGCGTTTAGGATGGTTAATTAACCCGCAGGGCCAAATCGTAGAAATTTATCGTCCAGAGCAGTCTGTTGAGATTTTGCAATCTCCTCAACAGATTGATGGTGGAGAAATCTTACCTGGCTTTGTGCTTAATTTGAAAAATATTCTTGGTTGAAAGAAACCCTAAACAAATGAAGAGTGGGCAGCCTCCCGTTGAATAACTCTCTACACACCTGTAGGCAAATTTTAGGACACGCAAATTGTCTTAGCCATCTGAGCCGTTTAGCTTGTGTGGATTATCCGTATAAAGCTAACGCGTTACGTATCAAAAACCACGTAAAATTTCAGGGTATTTTCGCAGGTTTTATTTAATTAAATTCAAAATTAGCGGAGACTAGAGCCATGTCAACGAATTAAACGCCATGTCTGTAGATGAATTTGAGCAATATTACCGTGAAGCAATGAGCAATGCGCTTAATCAGCTTCAGCGGGTAACATTACTCTCATCAAACTTGCAGGAAGCTGTTGAAGAGATGTCTACGTCTTTGCAACAACTCAACCGCACGACGGAACAATTTATTAACGATCAGCGCCAAAACTCTGATGAGTCCGATCCTGAGTCTTGAGTAAGATTCTCTTGAGAAATAGGAGTGGGCGGCAACTTTAACAAAGAGAGAATCTTGCTGTTTAGGGTGGCTGGCAAAATGGGTTTAACCATGTAGTCAGTTGCCCCAGCCGCTATAGCCCGCTGGCGATCGGCTTGAAACGCATAGCCGCTTACCACCAAAATCGGTAAATTACGAAACTGAGGATGCTGCCGAATTGCTTGAATCAGAGTAAGACCATCCACCTGAGGTAGCTTGATATCCAACAATACAAGATGGGGCATAAACTCCTGCATAATCTCAATGCAGTTATTGCCATCAGCCAGTGGTAAAACTCGGTAACCACAATGCTCTAAAAAGTCTGCAAACAAGACGCGATTGCCGTAATCGTCTTCAATCAGTAAAATGCGACGTTGCTCTTCTGGAAAATTCATAGATGGCTGCAGCGTCCTAGCAAGCTAATCGACATTTACTGGTAGACGTAACATTAGCACCAATTTCCAACAAGGAAAACGTATCTCAATAATTCTAGCTAACTCACTACTGGGCAATAATAGCCTGAATCATTGGGATGTTTTGATGTACGTACAACTACTGGAACACGCATTTTCTTCGTATAAATAATACCCGTATCTACTACTAAAATACTTGGTCTCCATTAGGGCAATTACCAGTAACCGCTTAAAAGTCTAAGACGTGAAGTCTTGGGCTTTTTCAAACTTTGTCAACATTTCTATGTATATGATTTAGTTATGACTATTGATAAACTCAACAATTTGTTGCGCCGCCTGTTCTAGAACCTCGGGAGGCTGCACCAGGGCAAAACGAACGTACCCCTCGCCAGACTTGCCAAACCCTCTACCCGGTGCTAAGGCGACACCAGTTGCTTCTACCAGACGCACACAAAAATCAATGGAATCACTAAAACGTTCGGGTAGCTTAGCCCACAAATACATGGTGGCGGCAGGATTGTTAACCTGCCAACCATAACGGTTTAAGGCAGTGACCATGGCGTCTCGGCGTGTTTTAAAGGTATCAACGGTGGTGCGAACACAGTCTTGAGGGCCTTCGAGGGCTGCGATCGCACCCCGTAAAATCCCCTGATACTGATTAAAATCCACGGTTGCTTTTACCTGTCGCAGTGCCAGAATCAGCTCGCGATTGCCAATGGCATAGGCAATGCGAAATCCGCCCATGTTGTAGGCTTTGGAAAAGCTAAAAAACTCAATCGAGCAGGTCTTACTGGGGTCAGCCTGTAGCACCGATGGAGCCGGATACCCATCAAAGCAGTGATCCGCGTAGGGAAAATCGTGGGCAAGTATGAGATCATGCTGGTGGCAAAAAGCCACAGTCTCAGCGAAGAACTCGGGTGATGCTGTTCCTGTGGTGGGATTGTGGGGATAGCTCAATACCATCAGTCTGGCCTGGGCCAGCACGGCTGTAGGGATATCCGTCAGTACGGGTAAAAACCCATTTTCCGCTAGCAGTGGCATGGTATAAATCTGTCCGTTAGCCAGATAAATACCGCCTGCGTGGGAGGGGTAGCACGGGTCAGTAAGCAGTGCAAAATCGCCAGGATTCAAAATCGCCAACGGCAAGTGGGCCGTTCCTTCCTGGGAACCAATCAGGGGCAGCACTTCGGTTTCTGGATCAACTGCCACACCAAACTTACGGGTATACCAGCGAGCTGCGGCCTGTCGAAAATCGCGGGTGCTTTCAAATAGGTTATAGCCGTGGGTGGCCGGATCGCGTAGCGCTGTTGCGATCGCGTCCAACACATGTGTCGGTGTCGGCAAGTCCGATGACCCCAGGGATAAATCCACAATGGGCTTACCCGCTGCCCGCGCTCGTCCCTTGGCCCGATCCATATCGGCAAAAACGTTGGTTTGGAGAGGGGCGAGGCGGTCGGCGAAGCGCATGATTAGTAGGGCAGTGGGCAGTAGGGTGGTTGTTTTAAGGTGCTCGGTACCTTAATCCCTTCTATTTTAAACCTATTGCCCTGTGGGTACGGCCCGCCAATACCTATTGCCGGGTGGGCATTGGCTATTGACTATTGCCTATTGCTCGGTAGGCATTGCCCACCCTACAGATTGTCTAATTCCTGCTTTAACGCTTCTAATTCTGCATCGACCGCCTTATTGACTGGAGCATCAACCGGCTGGGCATCGGCGGGAGGCAGTGCTTCTTGATCAACCGAACCTCCTGACAGCTGGGCCTTCATCGCAGCCAGTTCAGAATCGACATCACTACCTGCTTCTAGGCTAATAAACTGACTTTCAAGGTCTGCTCCCGCCAGTTCTGCAGCCGCCTGCCCCCGGGCTTCCATCTCTAGGATTTTTTCTTCCATGCGCTCAAAGGCAGTGACAGAGCTGCTAGTGCTGAGGGTGCCCACCGTTTTCTGCAGCTTTTCGTTGGCCTTGGCCGCACTGGCACGGGCCTTAAGCATGTTTTTCTTGGTCTTGTATTCAGAAATCTTACTTTCTAGACCAATCAGCTGACGCTTAAGGGTCTCGACTGAAGCAGTCTGCTGTTCGAGCTGAGTCTTTAATGCGGTGGCTGTCTCGGCATGGGCCTTTTTACGAACTAAGGCTTCACGGGCCAGGTTTTCATCCCCTTTTTGCAACGCCAGCTGTGCTCGCTGAGTCCACGTATTGGCTTCGGACTGGGCCTTTTCCTGCTGCTGTTCTACCTTCTTTTTGCTTGCGATCGCACCTGCCACGGCCTGGCGCATCTGTACCAGATCCTCCTGCATATCCATGATGCTCTGCTCAAGAATCTTTTCAGGATCTTCGGCTTTGCTGACAGCATCGTTGACATTGGCACGGATAAGCCGGCTAACGCGATCAAATAACCCCATTGGTCTTTCTTGTCCTTGATGAATTTGTGTCTGGGTAATTGGATGGGGCTCGAGATCAACCAGCCCCTGTTACAGCACCTAACGGCACCTCGCGCTTTAGTTTTAACATACGTTGCCGTACCACAGAGGTGTGGATAAACGCCTGTGCGTATCTTCTAGGATCTCTAAAGAAATGGTAATTTCATTAGATTCCATAAAAAAATAAAAAAATTTAGACTCAAGGCCGTGGACTATGGGGTGACTCAAACTTTGAAGGCTAGCGTACTTATGAATTATTTTTGATGAATGCTTGGGCACATTAAAGCTGCATCTTTAATAGGTACTCATAATCACCCGTAGGCTTTTCGTCTAAGCTTGTGAAAAATCAGGGTGATTTATTTGCATTAGTACCTGTCATCAACACTTAGCTATACCCTTCTGAATATCTGCCATTTATAATTTCTTCTGTAAAAAAAAATGTACTTCCTTAACTATCAACCTAAGGTTGGACTATTAACTATATCCACAGCGATATCTAATCTGATTAGACGTCAGCTAGGCTGGGTAATTCTAAGTTTACTGCTAACCGTTGCTTGGTCATTTCAACCAGCCCAGGCTCATCGGCCCCACGATGTGGTTACCCAGATCAAACTCTCGCCCAACTTCAGTCAAGACCAGACTGCCTATACGGTAGTGCGAGGCAATCTATTAAAATCCGTGGACAAAGGCAAACACTGGAAACGTCTTGTCCAGGGGCTAGATACCCTGACCCCCTTGTCTAGCTTAACCATCGACCAGAGCGAAGGGCAGCTACTGGCATTGGGCACCCAGGGTGATGGCATCTTTTTATCGAATGATCGGGGTGAAAGCTGGCGTCAGTCTAATCAAGGCTTAGATACGTTAGACATCAGCCTGGTATACAGCCTGTCTGGCAACCCTGAGGCAATGCTAGCAGCAGGCACGACAGGAGGGTTATTTCAAAGTGTTGATCGTGGCCAAACCTGGACTGCGGTTGCTGATACTAGCCAGTCATTTTTAGCACTGAGTGAAGCTAAAGGCACCGTGTGGGCCGGTGATGACCGGGGGAATCTGTTGCGATCAAATAATAATGGCCAAAGTTGGCAAACGGTTCTGACGGTAGCTGATGATGTGGTCAGCACGATTGCAGCCAATGGCAATGTTATTTATGTGGGAACCGCCTCCAAGGGGTTGTATCGTGTCGATCCTGAAACCTTGGAGATGCTTGATGTTAACAAAGGGTTGGAAGACTTACGGATTCAGGATGTAAAAATCCTGCCGGGTAATTCCAGAGGTGTGATTGTCTCCAACTGGGATAGGGGGGTTGCCATCTCGTTGGACAGTGGTGAAACCTGGACAGAATATCCCAAAGGTCTGATCAAAGATAAGCAGGCCGACGAGTTTGAAACCCATCACTTTTCTGAAATTGCCGTATCTGACGATTTTGTTAACGATAAGACTGTCTTTTTAGGCGGATTTAACGGGCTTTATCAATCCATTCAAGGCGGACAACACTGGCGCGAGATTAGCACCCTGGACCGGGGTATTGTAGCGGCCATGGATGTATCACCTAACTATGCTGAAGATGGCACCCTGGCTCTGACCACCTACGTTGGCAAAATTATGACCAGTAGTGACCAGGGGAAAACCTGGGAGCTAACGATGAATGGTGTAGAAGTGCCAAGGCTAAACGGCAACTTTGAGCCATCCTATCAAGATCCGCGACGTTTCTTTGATATCGCTTTCTCCCCTGACTACGGTACTGACAAAACGTTATTTACCACAGGGCTGTGGACTAAGTTTTTACGCTCAACCAACGGCGCTAGGTCCTGGTCACTCCACGCCCTAGGCAAAGAAGCACGGGGGTTGACGCTGCTGCTATCCCCTGACTTTGCCACAGATAAAACCATGTACGTTGGCAATCAGGCCGGACTTCTGTTTCGTTCTACCAATGGTGGCAACACCTTAAAGGCGATCGCAAACTTACCCTGGGAGCGTGGCAACGATAGCCCCTCCATGGCCATCTCCCCTGGGTTTGCAGAAGATCGCACGTTGTATACGGTGGCTGTAACTGGGGTTTACAAGTCTACAGATGCTGGAGACACCTGGCAGTCAACAACGGAAACCACACCGATCGAAACAGCGGGGAATCTACACATTGAGATTTCTCCCAACTATCCCCAAGATAAAACCCTGTTTGTCAGCAGCTACAATGGTCTATTTAAGACCACTGATGCGGGTGAAAGCTGGCAGTCTGTTGCGATCGCAGATGTTGCCCCCGACCGCACATTTTTAGAAGGTGTGGCCGTTTCACCCAACTATGCTCAGGATGGCACCGTCATGGTCAGCCTACGGGGCAAAGGTCTGTATAAAAGTGTCGATGGAGGAGACTCTTTTACCCCCATTGGAGATGCCAGCCTGGCCTTTTCCCGAATGTATAATGTGCCCTGTGCGGGACGTCCCATCCAGTTTTCGCCAAACTATGGTGAAGACAACACAATTTTTGGCTTTGGTACCGCTGATACTGACATTTATCGTTCAACTGATGGTGGAGAGACCTGGGAGATTTTAGCCACGCCCGATATCGAGCCTCCGGCTGAGGTAAGTATGGTCAGAAAAGTTGCGATCGCAGCTGAAATTTACCGGGGTAGAATCATCAAGCTGCTGTTAGCAGTGATTGTATCGATTGCCGCCTATGTAGTAGCCGGACTAGTGCAGATAGACAAAGTTATCAAACTCAATCGACGATTCCTTCAGTTTGGTGCTGCTATGATGAGCTTTGCCATAGCCTTAGTCGTGCTGCTCAAAGTCTAATATTTTCTACAGTCATGTTCTGCATAACGGGCAAGCTTGACCCACATTTCAGGTATACAAACTTCAAACCTGTCCTGTGGTCAAAGATGCTCCTATGATGTGAAAAAATTGGGCAGCTTTGGGGTCTTCAGATAGAAAATTGGAGTCTAGTAAACTAGCCGATTTAGACAGATATTATCCTTAACCCACTCACAAGATCCTCAATTTCTTGCTTCAGACTTAGATAGAGGCTAAAGATACACTTTACTCTCTATTTCAGTAAGCTACACAGACAGCTGCGATAACAGGAATCCTTCTCTGTTAAGACTGTTTGCAAGCAACTGTCAAACATGTGATCACAGAGAGGTGGGTCAACAATGAGTGAGGAAACGCATGCATCCTTCTGGACAACCTTACCTGGAATCTTGACAGGACTAGGGACTTTAATTGGAGCAATCGGTGGCATATACATCAGCCTCCAACAACTAAATCCTGCCTCGCCAACTAACCCAACCAGCCCTACTCCTGCGACTAATCCTACACCTACTACAACCAGCCCTACTCCTGGAACTGGCTCTACATCTCCCTCAACCAGCCCTACTCCAACCAATCCTACTCCCGCAAATCCTACCCCACCGACTAGCCCTATCCCACCCGCAACCAGTACTCCTGTAAATCCTGTCCCCTCAACTAGCCCTAGCTTAAGCGAGAGCAGTATTGTATTCACAGATTATTCCGGTACCACGTATCTGTCTCCGGATGGGCTCCAACAGTGGGGAATTGCTCAAGTTGAGGCTGCTTCAGATAGGTATTGCAGCGATGCACAACCGGTCATCCTTAGAAAGGGTACATACCAGGTGCCGGTGAATTTTCTAAGTACAGCCTCCCCCGATCAATCCAACAGTTGTAACGGCGTACCGCTGCGCTTCGAACTCATCTCTCCTGCTCAAGAAGTGAAGATCCATTTCTCCGGTGCAAAAGTCGACTATGCTCTGCAGACTTTTGCAGCAGATGGAACGCTACTTGGCGAGCGTTTTGCTCAGGCGGAACCCTATGTCTATTCAATTGATTACACTATCCAATATGGTGCTCCATCTAGGGTGATTAAATCGTTTGAGTTCGGTTATACGCGTGCATTAACGATCATTCGAGAAATCGAACTGCGTTAACTAGCTCTGCCTACTTACCGCCAGCTGAACTTAACCCACTATGGAGCCGTGAACGTGTCAAGTGGTTTTCGGAATTTGTTTTCCAGGGATAGGCTCATTTTTATCAACACAATTTTCTCATCTCGTTGTTGACTAGGCGGTCTCAGCACCTCCACAAGCAAACGTTGCTGAATCCTCCAAAACCGTATAAATCTCCCAGCTATCACCGTCTGGATCCGATACCCAGACCTTGTCTTGTAGTGCATAACAACAGGTTGTCTGGGACTCAGCCTGAATAGTTAGATCAGCCTGTTTGAGACGCTCGCCTGCTTCTACAACTTTCTCAGGCGACTCCACTTCAATGCCCAGGTGATTCAATTTACCAGTTGCAGCCGGATTTTCAAATAGGACTAGCTTGAGCGGTGGTTCAGCGATCGCAAAGTTTGCATAGCCTGGACGTCGCTTGGCGGCTTCCGTACCAAACAATTTGCTGTAGAACTCCACAGCCGTATCAATGTCACTCACATTCAATGCCAGTTGAAGACGAGACATAAATCTAGACATTCCTTATATTGATACACATCAATATTGATCTACATTAATATATTAACCAGCTATATCGATGTATGTCAATATATAAGGTATGAACAAATCTAAACCCAAAGACAATTGCTGCTCTCCCTTGCTCGCTGGCTGTCTCACTCCCGACGAGGCAGTTGATTTGGCCGCAATTTTTCGTGTGTTAGGTGAACCCGCACGATTACGGATGCTAGGTTTGATTGCCCTACAACCTAATCAAGAA
>JAAUYI010234120.1_pt1 | contig 14145 bp, 3 predicted proteins | sample 7278041 | NCBI WGS metagenome assembly JAAUYI01 (sample SAMN14350216, study PRJNA611818) | marine sediment metagenome | isolation source: surface marine sediment (0.6m) | place: French Polynesia: Moorea | collected 2018-08
GGAACAGCTCTTTTGTATGGTTAGGCTGGTTAGCCAACTGCTGGAGGACAGGAGTACATTCGTTAACATTGTGTGTGTGTGTGTGTGTGTGTGTGTGTGTGTGCTCCAATACCTCTCGCGCTGCCAGGGATAGGTCGGCAGCCGCAGACAGCGGCCCGCCGGATAGAGGACGGACCAGGCCACCTCGCAGCCGGCGGCGTCGAGGGCTCCCAGGCTTCTCAGCATGGCCTGGCGCTCATCTTCCTGCCGGCGCAGCGAGCCGATCGCCAGCGCCGGTTTCTCGCACTGCTGAAAGATCGCCTGCAGCGACGGCAGGACGATTGCGTGCGGGCTGATCTCGATGAAGGCCGTGAGCTCGGCGTCCACCGCTTGTTCCACGACCTCGCAGAACTGCACGGGCTGCCGCAGATTCGCCGCCCAGTAGGCGGCGTCGAACTCGGCGCCGTCGATCCGGCGCCCGGTGACGGTCGACAGCATCTCGGTCCCGGCCGAACGCGGCTCCAGCTCGGCCAGCTCGGCCAGGACGTCGTCCCGCAACGCGTCCATCTGGGGACTGTGGGAGGCGTAGTCGACTTTGACCCAGCGGCAGAAGACCTGGCGCGCCTCGAGCTCGGCGAGGATCTCGGCCAGCGCTTCCGGATCGCCCGAGAGCACGGTCGAGCGCGGGCTGCTGGTGACGGCGATCGAGACCTTGTCCCGGTGTTTCGCCAGCGCGACCCCGGCCTCTTCCCGGGATAGATCCACCACCGCCATGGCGCCCTGGCCGCGGGTCGTTTTGACCAGGCGGCTGCGGCGGCAGATGACCCGGGCCGCGTCCTCCAGGGTCAGCGCCCCGGCCACGTGCGCCGCCGCGACCTCCCCGAGGCTCTGGCCGATGACCTGGTCGGGCTCGATTCCCCAGGACCGCCAGAGCGCCGCCAGCGCCACCTGCAGCGCGAAGATCACGGGCTGGACGACATCCACCTCCTCGAGGCGAGAGCGCTCTTCGTCGGCGTCGAGCTCCTCCAACAGCGACCAGCCGGCACAAGCGGAGATCGCCCGGTCGCAGCGCTCCAGCGCGCGGCGAAAGACCTCCTCGCTGGCCATCAACTGCCGGCCCATGCCGAGCCACTGCGAGCCTTGCCCCGGAAAGACGAAGACGACTTTCGGACGGCTGACGGCGGTCTGGGAAGCGGTGACTCCGGCCCGGATCTCGTCCCGGTCGAAGGCCTCGAGCTTGTCGAGCAAGTCGTCTCGACCGTCGGTGACGACGGCCAGACGATGGTCGTGGTGGGAGCGGCGTCGAGCGGCCGTGTAGCAGAGGTCGCGCAGGCCCGCCGGGGAGTCGACCGACTCCGGATCGGTGTTCAGGTGGTCGCGGTAGGCTCGCGCCAGGTCGCGCAGCGCCGCCGGTTCCTTGGCCGAGAGCACCAGCAGCTCGCTGCGCCCTTCCGCGGGCGGATCCGGGATGGGATCGCGGGCCGGCGCCTGCTCGAGCAGGCCGTGGGCGTTCGAACCGTTGAAGCCGAAGGAGTTGACGCCGGCGCGGCGGGGTCCGGCGGTGGCCGGCCAGGGCGCCAGCTGCTGGGGCACCTCGATCGGCAGCTGCCAGTCGATTCGAGGGCTCGGATCTTTCAGGTGCAGGCTCGGCGGGATCTCGCCGTGCTGCAGGCTGAGGGCGACCTTGATCAGGCCCGCGAGCCCGGCGGCGCCCTCGGTGTGACCCAGGTTGGTCTTGACCGAGCCGATCAAAAGCGGCGCGTCGGCCGGGCGATCGGCGGCCAACACGGCGCTCAACGCCTCGACCTCGACCGGATCTCCGACCTCGGTGCCGGTGCCGTGAGCCTCCACGTATTGGACGTCCCGCGCGGCAACCCCGGCCTGGCGGTAGGCTTCGCGCAAGACCTGCTGCTGACCGCGGGTGCCCGGGCTGACCATCGAGCCGCCGCTCGCGCCGTCGTTGCTGAGCGCGGTTGCGCGGATCACGGCATAGATCGGATCGCCGTCCTGCAAGGCCTGGGTCAGGGTTTTCAGCACCACCAACGCGATGCCTTCACTGCGCACGAAGCCGTCGGCGCGGGCGTCGCAGAATTTGCACTGGCCGTCGGGGGCGAGCATTCCCGATTGCGAGAAGGCGATGCTGATCTGCGGCTCGAGGATCAGGTTGCAGCCACCGGCCAGGGCCAGGGAGCACTCGCCCGCCCGCAGGCTCTGGCACGCCAGGTGGACGGCCGTCAGGGCCGACGCGCACGCCGTGTCGACGGTCATGCTCGGGCCGCTCAGATCGAGGATGTGGGAGAGCCGGCCGGCCATGGGCCCCCGGCAGCTGCCGGGGATGTGATAGAGATCGAGGCCTCGAGGATGGTCCAGCAAGAGGTCCTGGTAATCGCCGGACCACATGCCGACCATCGCCGCGACCGGCGTTCCCGCCAGCCGGGCCGGCACCTGGCCGGCGTCCTCCAGCGCTTCCCACGCGACCTCCAGGAGCAGCCTCTGCTGGGGATCCATGGTCTTGGCTTCCCGCGGCGAGATGCCGAAGAAGGTCGGATCGAAACGGTCGACCCGGTCCACGAAGCCGCCGTAGCGGGTGCCGAGCGTCCCCGGGCGCGCGGCTCCGGGCTCATAAACCGCGTCGATGTCGAAGCGGTCGGCCGGCACCTCGATGACCCCGTCGACGCCGTCGCGCAGCAGCGACCACAGTTGCCGCGGGTTGTTGGCGCCACCGGGGAACCGGCAGCCGATGCCGAGGATCGCGATCGGCTCCGGCCCCTCGCCTGGGGCAGGCGGGGTCGGCCAGGCATGGCGCGAGCTCATCGCGGCCACTCCTGCGGCGTCTCGTCGAACAGCTCGCTTTCGAGGTCCTGGGCGTCGAGGCCGAAGAGGACTCGCGAGGTCAGAGTGTCTCGGGAAGACGCCCATTGCTCGCGCAGCGCTTCTTCGAAGCGGCCGGCGAGCGCCCGAGCGCTCGCTTCCGACCGGCGGCTTGCCAGGTAACCGATCTGCAGGTGAACGTCCGTTCCGGCGGTGGTGACCACCACCCGGATCTCCGGCGGACGGCCCGGGACCGTCACCCGCCAGGTCTTCGGCAGTCGCGAAGCGAATCGCAGCGGCTCGCCGTCGAGCAGCCCGTGACCCGCAATCCAGCGGAGAAGCGCGGCTGGGGCTCGATCGCTCGGGGGCTCGCCGGCCGCCGCTTCCAGACGTTGCCGAGCCTCGCGCAGGCGCTGCTCGGCCGGCGAATCCAGGTCGAACGGCAAAAGCAGCGGGCGCCTCGCGGCGAGCTGGCCCACCGTCGCGTCCAGGGATGTCTCGGCCGGGCCGATCTGTCGAGCATCGACCTCGACGCCGATCACGATCCGGGAGCTCGCCGTGTCGTCCGCCAAGGCCTGGGCGAGGGCCGATACCAACCCGCTCGCCAGCTCGGGCACCGGCACCTCGGTCGAGTCCGGAGCACCGGTCAGCGAGAACACGAGCCGGTGGTAGGTCGCCGTGGCGGCTGGCGCCCGGCGCGGATCGGGTGCCTCGGCCCCCGCTTCGCGGTAGCCGTCGAGGCGTTCGGCGGCGGCCAGCCAGGCATGGAAAGAGGCCGCGCGCGGAGGCTCCTCAGCGACGGTTTGACGCTCCAGCGCGCGATAGATGGCCGCGAGGTCGCGGGCGATCAGCACCAGTGACTGCTCGTCGAGAAACAGCTGCGAGGCGACCAGGGCGAGCGTCTGGCGTTCGCCCGAGCCGATGCCGTGGACCACTTGGAGGCGCCGCTCGGAGAGCGCCGGCGGCGACTGCTCCGTCTGCTCGAGCAGCCGCTCCCAGGCGGCGTCGAAGCGGTCCGCCGGCAGGGCGCTCAGATCGGCCGTGAGCAGCGCGGCGCGCGGCCCGCTCCGGCGCAGGAGCCACAGGCCGCCCTCGCGCTGCAACTCGCTGGCGAGTGCCTCGTGGCGGCTTGATAGTTCCTCGATCGCTCGTTCGAGCGTGCCCCTGTCCAGGCGCCGGGTGGTCTGGAAGCTCAGGGTCAGGCACCCGCTGCGCGCGTCCGTCAACGTCTGCGAAAGCACCGCGCGCTGCCAGGGCGAGAGGGCCCTTCCGCCCTCAACACCGTCTGCCGACTCGGTCGCGGTCTCGATAGCCGGCGCCAGGGCGGCGATGGTGGCGTGTTTCAGAATCGCTCCGGGGGTCGCCAGCAGGTCGACGGCGGCGAGCCGCTCGGAGATCTCGAGCGCGTCCTCGGCGGTGCCGCCCAGGTCGAAGAAGTCGTCGTCGACACCGACCGAGTCGAGGCCCAGCACGCGCTGCCAGACCGCGCACAATCGGTTCTCCAGAGAGGTCCGCGGCGCGGTGTAGCTGCGGCTCGGCAAGCGGTCCGAGCGCCGGCTGGCGGTGCGCGGGGCCGGTGGCGCGGGAGCCTCCAGGACCTCCACCCCGCCGTCGGCGCGCCAGCGCCCGACAAAACCGGTCGGGCTGAGATTGTCCACGAAATCTTGCGAATCGCCGGGCGCTTCGAGGTAGATCGCACCCTTCCTGCCCGGAGCCACCGGCTGACGCCACGCATCCAGGATGTGGAGACTTCGCCCCGGCGCCGGGCGGCCGACGAAGAGCACCCGCTCCGGCAGCTCGGTTTCCGGCTCCTGCCACAAACCTCCGGCGAGGCCCGACTCGTGCGTCAGGGGCAGGAACGTCGAGAGTGAACGGTGCCGGAGGTTTTCGAGATGCAGATCTTCGGAACCGGTGCCGACGACTCCAACGACATCGAGCGGTGCCAACCATTGTGGCTCCACGACCCGGTGAAGAACCTGGTCCAGCCGTCGCAAGGTCTTCACCGGCGCCACCAGGGCGACCGCCTCGTGCCGCGCCACGAAGCGCGCCAGGAGATAAGGATCGCTTCCCTCGTCGGCCCCCGCGCTCGACACCTTGCCGTGACGGTCGAGGGCGACCACCGGATGGGTCGATTCGTTCCAGACCTCGAGCAGCGGCAGCAGCGAAGGCTGCTCGAGCAGCCAGCCCTCACCGCGACCCCATCCCAGCAGCCGCCGGCGTTCCTGGTCGGAAACCAGGTCGATCTCCGAGATCCGCCGGTCGGGAGCTTCGGCGACTTGCGCCAGGACGCTCCGCAGCTCGAGCAGCAGTCGATCGAGCGTCTCCCCACCCAGGCGTCCCGAGGAGTCGACCGCGCTGATCTCGACCCCGCGGGCCGTTTCGGTCGCGTCCACGGTCAGCGTCTGACCCGCCAGGCGAACCTCTTTCTCCGCCTGGCGAGCGACCTGGAGGTCGATCTCGGCGACCACTTGACGATACGACCTTTCTTCGGCGGCCAGCTCTTCGAGGGTGGGGGTGGGTCGGGGTGTGAACAAGAAGAACCAGACCGAGCACGGCAGCCAGCCGCTATCCTGCTGGCGTCGCCGTACCTCGTCGACCCAGGCGTGGAACGGGTAGTCCTGGTGATCCAGGGCCGCTAGCGTCGTCTCTTTCGCGCGGCGCAGCAGGTCGACGAAAGGACGATCGCCCGCCAAGGGTGTGCGCAAGGCGAGCGGATTGACGAACGGGCCCGCGATGTCCTTGAGCTCCACCTGCCGGCGGCCCGAGACCACGGTCCCGACGACCACGTCGGTCTGGCCCGTCCAGCGCGAGAGCACGACCTGGAACGCGCTCAGCAGCGTCATGAACAGCGTCGCCCCGTGGGCGGCGGAAAGTTGGCGCAGCTTGCCGGTGAGCTCTTCGTCCAGGTTGACCAGGCAGATATCGCTCCGGGACCGTTCGTCGGAGGAGCGCGTGTCGATCCGTGGGAGATCGAGGTCCGGCACCGGTGAGGCGAAACGCTCGAGCCAGAACTCGCGCTGTTCGCGGTTGTGTGGCGTGCCGAGCTGCTGAAGCTGCCAGTCGGCAAAATCGACGTAGCGCAGCGGCAACGACGACAGCGAGGGCTGGTGGCCGCGACGGTAGGCATTGTAGAGGTGGGCCAGATCCGAGAGCAGCAGCTCTTCGGTTCGACCGTCGGAGATCACGTGGGGCACGTTCAAGAAGCTGAGATGTTCCTCGGCCGCCAGCTTGACCAGGCAAGCCCTGAAGAGGGGCGGTCGCGTGAGATCGAAGGGCTGGAGGACCTCGGTCTCCAGAATGTCACGCAAGCGCCGGCGTTGCTCCAGCGGCTCGACGTCCGAGAAGTCGTGCACCGGGCACGACAGCTCCGGCGCCGAGCAGATGATCTGCACGGGCTCACCGTCCGACTCGTCGAAGCGGGTGCGCAGGACCTCGTGCCGCTGCACCAGGTCCTGCAATGCCGCGCGCCAAGCCACGAGATCGAGGGAGCCTCTCAGCCGCAGCGTCTCCGGCAGCTCCATGTTCTCGGCCGTCACCTGGTATTGGAAGAAGAGCCAGAGCTGAGTGCTGGACAGCGGATAATGCGGCTGGTCCGGGAGGCGTGTGATCTCACCCGACGGGCCGCCCGAGGCGGCGGCGGGGGTCCGCGCCAGCACCGCGGCCACCTCGGCGACGGTCGGATGGGCGAAGAGCTGCTCCAGGCGCAGCTCGAGATCGAGTTGCCGCTTGAGGCGCGAGATCAGCTGGATCGAGATCAGGGAATTGCCGCCGAGCTCGAAGTAGTCGTCGTGGATACCGACGCGCTCGACTCCCAGGAGATCGCGCCAGATCGCCGCTAGCTGTTTTTCGGGCTCGCTTCCGGGGGGCGTGTAGTCCCGGTCGGGTCCGGTCGGCGCCGGGTCTGGCAGCGCCTTGCGGTCCACTTTGCCGTTGGCGTTCAGAGGCAGGGCCTGGAGCTCGACGAAGGCCTCCGGCACCATGTAGACCGGCAGATGTCGCCGCAGGAAGCTGACCAGGGCGTCGCGATCCAGACCGTCGCCCACGACGTAGGCCACCAGCCGATCCCGGCCCTCCGGGCTCGCGCGCACCACCACCGCCGCCTGACTCACCTGCGGATGCCGGACCAGGGTCGCCGTGACCTCGCCGGGCTCGATGCGACGGCCGTGCAGCTTGACCTGGTCGTCCAGGCGGCGCAGGAAATCCAGCTTGCCGCTGGCGGTCCAACGCCCCAGGTCGCCGGTCAGATAGAGGCGCCCGGAGCCCCACGGATCCGGCACGAAGGTCCGCGCGGTCTTCGCCGCGTCGCCGAGGTAGCCGGCGCCCACGCCGATGCCGGTGAACGCGATCTGCCCGTGGCAGCCCGCCGGCACCGGCTGCAGGTGGCGGTCCAGGACGTAGACGTTCATGCCCGCGATCGGCTCCCCGACCCCGACCCTTGCGGTCTGCTGGTCGAGCCGCGAGCGGAACACCTGGTGGGTCACGTCGTCGGAACATTCCGTGGCGCCGTAGGTGTTGATCAGCGGCACGGCGGGAAAGCGCTGGTGCCAGCTCCGCGCCAGCGGTACCGGCAGCGTCTCGGCGTTGGAGATCAGGTACCGCAGCCGGTCGAGCTTCACGCCGGCGGTCACTTCGGACAGCATCGGCTCGAGCAGGCTCGGCACCGTCTCGAGCACCGACACCCGGTCGCGCTCGACGGTGGCGAGGAACGCCGTCAGGTCGTGGGTCGTCGCGTCGTCGTAGATCACGACGCGCCCGCCGACCAGCAGCGCGTTCAGGTATTGCCAGATCGAGATGTCGAAAGCGGCGGAGGCGTTTTGAACCACCACGCAGTCTTCATCGAGCCCCAGCAGATCGGCCTTGGCCGCCAGGTGGTTGAGCATGCCGAGGTGCTCGACCATGGCGCCTTTCGGGACTCCGGTCGAGCCCGAGGTGTAGAACACGTTGGCGAGGTCCTGCGCCTCGATCTCGCGGCGAATCTCCGGCAGAGCGTCGGAGGTGCCATCGGGCTGTAGCGCGTCGCCCGAGGACTCATCCCAGCTCAACACCGCCGGTGGCGTGCGCAGCGCCTGCGCCAGCGCGCGTCCGCGCTCGGCGGCCCGGGTGCCGGTGACGACCACGGCCGGCCGGCAATCGTCGAGGATCGTGCGCAGGCGCGCGTCCGGATGCCTGGCCTCCAGGGGCACATAGACGGCGCCCGCCTTGGCGACACCCAGGATGACGGCGAGCATCTCGAGGCCGCGATCCCCGAGCACCGCGACGAACCGTCGCTGGCCGGCGTCCCGGGGCCCGAGCCTGCGGGCCCACCGCTCGGCCTGTCGATCGAGCTCGCCGTAGCTGAGCCAGCGGTCGCCGCAGACCGCGGCCGTGACGTCCGGCGCGTCGGCCGCGCGGCGTTCGAAGATCTGGTGGGCGGGACGGAAGGGGGTGCGCGCCAGCCATTCCCGCCACCAGGAAGCGTCGGCGGTCGCCCGGCTCCATTCCCCGAGCAGCTGATGCTTCGCGGCGGCTGCCAGCAGAGGCACCGCGTCGATCGACTGCTGGGGATCCGTGCTCAAACCGTCGAGCAGGACGCGATAGTGGCGCAGGAAACGCCGGATCGTGCCGGTGTCGAAGAGGTCGGTATCGTGCTCCGCCGCCACCGTCAGGACGCCGTCCACCTGGGAGATCGTCAGGGTCAGATCGTGCTGGGAAACGGGCCGTTCCAGGGCCATCGTCTCGACCGCGAGATCGCCGAGATGAACCTTCTTTCCCTCGTCTCCGACCAGGAAGCCATAGAGCTCGCGGTGGCGAGAGCTCTGGGATTGCTCCCACGCGAACATCACCTGGACCAGGGGCGAACGCCCCGGCTCACGGCTGCCGATCAAGCGATCGACCAACAGGGGAAACGGGTAGTCCTGATGCGCCATCGCATCCAGCGTTCGCCGGCGCGTCTGAGCCAGGACCTGGTCGAAGGTGAGCCGGCCCGAGAGCTCGGCGCGCAAGACGACGACATTGACGAAATAACCCACCACTCCGGCGAAGTCCCGCGACGGCTGGCCCCAGACCGGCGATCCGACCAGCAGGTCCCGCTGCCCGGTATAGCGGTAGAGCAGGATCTGGAAGGCCGCCAGGAGCGTCATGAACGGGGTCGTCCCGGCGCTGTGTGAGACTTGCTCGATCTGCCGCGTGAGCGAGGGTCCGAGGGACAGGGTGGCGCTGGCTCCACGGTATCTGCGCGACGCCGGGCGCGGCCGGTCCGTGGGCAGCTCGATCACCTGCGGGGCTCCCGTCAGCTGCTGGCGCCAGTAGTTCCAGAGCCTCTCGCCTTGCGGGCTCGCCAGCAGGTCGTTCTGCCACCGGACGTAGTCCGAGTAAGCCTTGCGCGGCGGGGGCAAGGCCAGACTCTGGCCGGCTTTCGCCGCCGTGTAGGCGGCGCCGAGCTCTTCGAAGAAGACTTCGAACGACCAGCCGTCGATCACGATGTGATGGAGGACGATCAGGAGCACGTGCTGACGCTGGCCGCGAGTCAGGACACGAACCTTGAGCACCGGTCCCTGCTCGAGATCGAATGGCCGGTATCCCTCGTCCTGCAAGCGCTCGGAGACCTCGGGGTCGCTCCAATCGGTGGCCTCGATGGTTTCGAACGCCACCGCCGGACGCTCGGCAATCTTGCTCACCGGTTCCCCGTCGCGGGACGGATAGGAGGTGCGCAGCACCGCGTGGCGTTCGACCAGGGACTGAAACGCCTGGCGCAAGGCGTCGATATCGAGAGCGGACCTGATCCGCCACGACGAGACGATGTTGTAGGCCGTCCCTCGCGGCGTCATGCGCTGCAGAAACCACAGGGCGCGCTGGCCCTGGGAGAGCGGATGGGTGCTCTCTTCGGCGGCCCGGGTCTTCCTTTTCAGCAGAAGACCTTTGAGCAGGGCGCGCTTCTGCTCGAGAGACTCAGTGCTGTTGCTTGACGAGTTGCTCATGATCTCCCCAGAATCGAGGTGATCCGGTCGGAGCGCTGCTCGGTCCAGGCGGCTGTTGCGCGCAGCGCAACGGGGCGCTAGCCATCGCTCATGCCCAGGCTGGCGTCAGAGGGAACCTCCTTCTGCGGCTCCGGCTTCGGCGAGCTCTGCTTGATCATGCGGCCGTACAAGAAGTACGCCAGCAGGGAGATCGGCAATAGCGAACCAGCCACGATCCAGGTCAGCGGAATCGACGTGGTCTTGGCCAGGTATCCCAGGCTGACGCTGCCGAGCATCGCGCCCATCGACGAGACGAGCGACGCCACCGACACCAGGGTCGCGCGCTTGTCACTCGGGATCCTGAGGTGGAACAGCGCCATGCCGGGTGACTGCATCAAGCCGCCGCCCAGATACAGCAGCCAGAAGCAGATGGCCGCCATGATGAAGCTGGTCTGCAGTGCCAGGGCGAAGATCGCCGCCATCTGAACCACGGTGCCGATCAGGCAAGCCGCGACATAGTTTCCCTTCAGTTTCTTGATCAGGCTGCCGGCCAGGGCGTTGCCGAGGGCGGTCATCGCCAGGTTGAGCGCCGCCAGGATGCCGAAGAGATAGGTCTTGCCGTCAATGCCGCCCAGAATGGTGGAAAAATGCGGTTGCCAGAAGGCTTCGATGCTGGCGAAGACGAAGCCCCAACACACGGTGGGGACCAGCAGCAGCAACAGCCCGCGATCGGAGCGCACCCCGGCCACCGAATCCCCGATCACCGCTCCGACGGCCTGCAACCAGCCGGTGCGGGCCTTGGCACGCTCGGGCTTGGCCGGCTCTTTGACGACGGTCGCGAAGACGATCGTGCCGATGATCCAGACCACGATCGAAGCCACCAGGCTGGTGGTCAGCGGGGTCAGGATGGCGTCCTGATCGTCCGGTAGGCTGGCGAACAAACGCGGCAGAAGGCTGCCGATCAGCATGCCGAACCCGAGGCCCGCGAGTTGGCCGATGGCGCCCATGGCGAAGCTCTTCTGGAGATCGGTCTTGGGGTCGACTCTGCGGCAGGCATCGACGAACCATGCCGAGACCGATCCGGTGATGAAGGCACGACCGAGGCCCGCGATCATGCTCGCGATCAGAAACGCGGGCAGCGAGAACGCGAGCAGGTAGAGGCCCATCGCGGCCACCATGCTGAAGTAGGCGATCAGAGACGCCGTCTTGCGACCGAAGACGTCCGCGATGCCGCCGGTCGGAAGCTCCATGATGAAGGCGGTCGCGCTGAACGTCGCGAAGCACAGACCCACCTGGAAGAGGTTCAACCCGCGCGCTTGCATGATCAAGACGAGAAGCGCCATGGGCAGGCCGGAAGCGAACCAATAGAGAAACGTGACCGTGATGTAGGTCGATCTCAGTTTGCTGACGCTCAATTTGAATCCTCAAGACTTCCTCGAGCAGCGCTCGAAATCCGCGTCACACCCGCCCGGTCAAGCCATCGAGATGGCGGATTGTTCGAAGTTGTCGACCAGCTCGGCCAGGGGTGATTCGTCGCCGGCCTTCGGCTCGACGATCAGGTGCATCCACAGATCTCCCTCGCGGAAGACCAGCCGCTTCTCGAGCAGCTTCTCGAGCTCCGCGGACAGCTCCTGCTCGGAGACCGAAAGCCTCTTGAGCATCCGCGCGGGTTTCATCGGGGTGTCGAGAATGTTCAGGATTTGCATGCCCAACTCCCCGGGTTCGTGTTCCTGGCCGACGCCGGACCTCGAGTCGTAGATGACTCGGGAGTCGCCGCGCCATTTGAACAACAGCCTGGGCTTCAGGCCTTGATCCCGCTGATTCCAACGCTCGTGCCAATGGTCCATCTGCTGACGCAGCTTGTCGATCCACTTCGCGACCAGCTCGATGTGGCGCGCGCTGTAGTTGGTGTCGACGAAGAAGTAGGCCAGGTCGTCCAGCTGCTGTTCTTCGAAGGGGTAGATCAACTTGTAGAAGTCATACGGCTTCAACTTGATGCCATAGGACTCGGGGTCTTTGAAATACGGGCTGAAGCGATCGAAACGGACCGGGAAGGCGCCGGCCGGCGGCGGGAAATGAACCAACGAGGGAAGGTCTTCGACGTACTTGGCATAGACCTCTTCCTCCTCCCCCGGAAAGCCCAGGAGCAGATTCCAGGCCGGTCGAATATCGTAGACCAGGCAGTTCTTCAAGAAGCGAAGATTGTGAAAGGCGGTTGTTCCTTTCTTCATCAGCTTCAGCGTCGAGGTCGCCAGGGACTCGATGCCCGGCTGGATCTCGGTCACTCCCGCTTTGGCCAGGACCTCCATTTCCCGATCCTTCAGATCCGCCTTGACTTCATAGAAGATCGTGACGTTCTCCGGCGAATCGAGCTTGGGGAGGACCTCTGTGAGGTAATTCCTGGGCAGGATGTTGTCGACCGAATCGAAGCGGGTGACCCTCGGGTAGTACCTGGAGTAGAGACTCTCGAACTGGCTCAGCGCGAGGTCCGGGCTCATCGCGCGGTACTTCATGGTCAGACCGTTCAGACCGCAGAAGGTGCAGTGCGAGCGCTCGCCCCACCAGCAGCCGCGCGAGGTTTCGAACAGCAAAGCCACTTCGGGACCTTCCGGGAAATTCTTGTCGATCGAGGCCAGGAAGTCGTCGTAGTCGAGCGGGACGGGGATATCGACGTCGAGCTCGCCGCCGATCTCGTTGAACGTCTCCTCGGGCTGGGCTGCCAGCTTCTGCTTCGAGAAGACGCCGGTCATCTGGTGACAACTCTCCGTGTCGCCCGCCACCAGGTGGCCGATGAACTCGGGAAAGCTCTTGAGCCCGGGGCCGGAGAAGACAAAGTCGATCATGTCGACGTTGCGCGCGATGACCTGCCCCATCGGAGTCTCGCAGTTCGCGCCCCCCATGAGCGTCACGATGTCCGGGTTGCGCATCTTGAGGCGTTTCGCGAGCGCGAAGTTGGCCAGGTTCTGCACGAACATCGAGGTGAATCCGACGGCGTCGAAGAGATCCAGCTCGTAGCGGTCGATGAGATCGTCGAGGAAGAATTCCAGGCTTTCCCGGCGGTCGAGGATCATCTCCTTGATCATCTCTTCTTTGTCGCCGAAATGGCGCATGTAGCGGCGGGCATAGATGTCGGCGTTGTCTTCGCGTTCGGGGAAAGCCACCTTGCGGAAGAACCAGTCGCCCAAACCGGTCACCGTCGTCTCGAGCGAGTTGGAGATCAGGGCGTAGTTCTTCAGCCCCATGTCCTGGGCGAAGTCGTGATTGAGGTGGAACACCTCGGCTTCAGCCCCTTCCACTTCCATGGCCAGGACCGACCTGAGCTGCGCCAGGGCGATCGGGGGGAGCTGCGCGTTGGCGAAGGGCATATTGACCAGTGCCACTTTGAACATGGAGTCGTCTCCTGTGGTGCGATCCGTGACCGATCAGAGGGGCGGGCAGAGATCTTCCGCCCAGCTGGATTGGCTTCGAGGCTGGTGTTCTGGCAGTCGCCGGATACACAGCGCCGAGATCGAATTGATCTATTTGCCTGCCCCGAGAGAGCTGCCCGCAGATGCGAGAACAAACTCTTGACAATGCGTTCGCAGTCTTCGATACTAGGCGAACGAGCCAAATGTCTCGACTATAATTAGCGTGCCAAATGTCTCGACTATGACTCTCGTGCTCCGCCGTTGGAGAATCCTAGGGCAGTGGGTCAGGTGAGTCAAGTGAAATCGGAGAGGGTGAAGCGGGCGAGACTCATTTGATGATGATTTCTCTGGCATCCAGCAAATCGCCTCGAATCTGGAAGCCAGACGCACCGACCCCACGACGACGCGGTCGGCATAGGATCTGGTCTCCCCCTTTGGAAAAGGGGGAGTTAGAGGGGGATTCTCTGCTCACTCGAACGCCCCAGCCGTCTGAGAATCCCCCCTCAGTCCCCCATTTTTCAAAGGGGGGAAGCTCGGCTTGCGCCCTGCCCGAAACTTAGCTGATCCCATACCACCTGTGACGGCGACGAACAGTGGCTCGAGATCTACAGCGACGATGAGACCGAGTTGGGCTTCGCCATGATCTACGTCGACGATCACAACTACACGGACAATGGAACCCTGCGCGCGCATCGAATCAGCTGAACCTATGCGTGCGGATTCTCCGAGCAAGAGGACGGTGTTTTGACACGATTCATTGGCTTGGATAGAGTGCCGTGGCGCCATGGTTCCGTGGCGCCATGAGCACACCCGATGACCGTCAGAAGAAGGGGTCTTCAGTGATTAAGTTCACCCTCTGGTTCCTCTATGCGATCTTCGTGATCGCGGCAGTGGTATTGAAAGGCGAGGAGCCTCTCTTTCAATACTCCGGGCCCTACGCTGCGGGCAAGATCATTGCCTGGCTGCTGTACTTCGGCTTCCTGGGCTATTCGATCTACTGCTCGGCTCGGGAA
>JAAUYI010070858.1_pt1 | contig 14144 bp, 9 predicted proteins | sample 7278041 | NCBI WGS metagenome assembly JAAUYI01 (sample SAMN14350216, study PRJNA611818) | marine sediment metagenome | isolation source: surface marine sediment (0.6m) | place: French Polynesia: Moorea | collected 2018-08
ATCAGCGAATGCACGCGATCGCTTTTCCCATTGGCGATCGCCAATGGTTAGTCAGCAACTCGAGCGCGTCGGCTGAAAACCTCATTGTTTCGTGACTTTGTGATCTACTGACTTTCCTAAAAGTTATCTTGTCAATATTAAACTCAAAATTATCGAAATTAATGAAATCATTAATGTTATGGCTAGTTGTTTTAGTTAATTCATTAGCGATCGCTTAAATGGGTAGATTCATTTAACATTTTCGGTGCTACCAAATGCTACGCTCCAGTCATAACGCGCCTGAACAATGCTTCACCTAAGCTTAGCTGGCGTTTACGATACAAAGCAATCTCTTCCTCGATCACAGGAGCATCAGTAGCGAGACTACGCAAAAGTTCAACTTCATCCGAACTTTTGCGTATATCTATGACCAATCGCATCAGTCTAGCATCTAAAAATATTCCAGTAATTTTATTGTGTGCAGCTAAATCTATAACTGCAACTGGCAAAGAACCGCACACCATTGAAAATAAAAGCACATGCAAACGATTGCTAAAAACCATGGATGCACGAGAATACAAATCGTACATACACTGACTATCAACTTGAGATTCTATAAACATAACGTCACAATCATATTTATATCTATCTCTAATCCCTTTACAAAACTTATAGTCACGAGTTACCTGATAGGAAATGACTAACTTTTTTGACCACTCCTCACAGACTAGTTTAACGATTGCGTCTAATACTGCGTAAAGGTTATTGTTATATTCAACCGTCTCAGCTAACTTGTGAGGACATTCTCTAAAGCTGAATATCACATAGTCGCCGTCAATCTTCATTGGCTCATTGCTTGCAGGTGGCGTTTCCATAAGCCAGGCTAGATCAGGAAAGCTTGCCAATCGCTCTATCCCTATTTTTCGGGCATAATCCTCAGAAATACTGTCCCTAAGAGAATAAAAATGCATAAAATTGGAGTACCATTTCTCAAACATCTCCCTCTTTATTGAAAATGATTCGATGGAAGCTCCAAACCAACATATACGTACGCCGATAATTCTGAATATACAAAACCATGCTAACGACTTTATCCCATCTATCCAATTTTCAATTGAACCACTATGACCTCCTGGAGTTCTAATCAAATACACCTGAGAATTCAAGTTAAACAATGCTTTTAAACCAAACAGTAACACCAAGAGTCGCAATCTCACTCTATAGTTACTATATCGCTCATCAACACTCAGCTCTAACTGTTCACAAAACCAGTCTGGGACTCCTCGAGTATCGACTATTAATCTACCGTAATTTCTTAAATTCCTCAAAAGTGTCCGATTGATTACTAGATCTCCTAGATTTTCGTATTGAGTGATTGCACTACAAAAAATCAGATTATTCGGATAATTTTTCACTGATGTAGCTCCCGCTAACTATTGTCTTAGAATGTGTTTGAAAAGTTTCTAGCGAATGCAACCAATGATCGATAGAATACCAATTTTCATATATGAAGATTTCATCAACAATATCTACACTCTCAGACTTCAACAGAGCAAAAATAATATCTACAAATAAGGAATAATTATAAATTCTACACTCAGTTAGAGTAACCTTAAATATTTCAATCAAAATCTTCTGAAAAAGTCGACAACAATTCTAATACTTTTGGCACGTCAACCCGAAAATTGTAATAATGATAACTTTTATTTTTGCCTTTTTCACTGCAACACCAATGGCGATATTGATGCCCTAAGTTTTTAGCGATAGTGTAGTAATATGCTGGAATTAACGTTCGATTAAACAATACTAAAACCCTAGCTTTTTCAGAAAACAAAGTCCAGAACATTCCTGCTCCATCCGCTCCAACTACAGTCTCTGCGTCATAGAATAGCTCTACTTGAGCTTCTAAGGACATATCCTCAAGGACATAACGCTCAAATCCCAAGTTGCTCAGCTTTTCAAAAAGTTCTGACTCATTCAAAATATGGCGTTTTGTTTTTCCTTCAGCACACTTGAGCCGAGAAATAAAAATACGTTTATTTTTATTTCTCTGTCGTTGTGGCATAAACTCAGCCCGAAGTTTTTTGAGATAGGATGAAGGAAAATAACAAGCACCTGCAGGCTGAAAAAAAGAAGGAAAAATAAATTTCTCAACATCATATAAATAACCACTCTGGACAGGAGTTACAACCACATTTGATGGGATCAGACTAGGAATGAAGAAACTTTCTAATTTCGTCATGCTATTGGGACACAAAAGCTTGATTTCTTTAAACTCAGCATATTCTGGCTGATTTAGCAGATATGCTCTGGGAATGTTGTCTATCAATGCATGAGCAAAGCTATTTCGCATCGATCTGAATATACTGCAGTAGCCTGGAATTTTCTTGACTTGTAATTGATATAAGTTTCTCCGCAACTCAGAATCGAGATTTAAGTCAAAATTAACCATCTTAAGATTTGAAGGGTGTATAGATTCCAATATGATTTTCCGAGACTTTGTTAGTAGAATATTATATTCAGGAGAATAAAGTACTCCATCTAGTATGGTAGTATAAATCTCAGGAGTTGTATAAGTTTCTGACTTTAGATTTTCCGACGGCTTATACAAGGGCAGATGTACAGCTTCTGGAGTAGCTACTGTTTCTGGAGGGAATATTTGCAGCTTTTTCAATTTGTCGCTGTATAGCTTTTCAAGGGAGATAACATTGTTCTTTAGGAATGCTTTTGTCAGTAATCTGTTTACTTTTTGTTTAATCCGCAACATTATGCTTATTTTACTGCCTAGTTCTCAGAGAATATCATGGTGATTACAATCAGATTTTTATGAGGTTAACTGCTTGCCAACAACTTCTTGATAACTACCTGATTTAATTACACTTCCTTTTTCCAGCAAATAAACGCGATCGCAATGCTCTACCGTAGACAAACGATGAGCAATAATAATCAAAGTTTTGGTTCCAGCTAAAGATTTAATTGCTTCACTAACAAGTTTCTCAGTTTCATTATCTAGTGCAGCAGTAGCCTCATCGAGAACCAAAATTTCTCGCTCATGATAGAGTGCGCGAGCAATCCCTACTCTTTGACGTTGCCCACCAGATAAGCGTACTCCTCGCTCGCCAACCTCTGTTTTAATACCATGAGGTAGTTGCTCAACCAATTCACTTAATTGAGCAGCTTTGATAGCTTTGTTTAATCTTTCGGAGTCAATTAAAAGATCTCGAACACCAAAAGCGATGTTTCTCTCGATAGTGTCATCGGTCAGAAAAATTGACTGGGGTATATAGCCAACTAAATTTTGCCAAGAACGAATGTTGTCATATATTGATACATTATCTACTAAGATATCTCCAATGCCTGGTTTCAGAAGACCTAAAATAATATCTACCAATGTAGTCTTACCTGCTCCTGATTTACCGATGAGAGCAATAGACTCACCCTTTTTAATACTCAAAGAGATATCATCGATCGCCGGCTCCAAGGTATTAGGATAACGATACGTAATATTATTCAGATCGATTCGCTCTTGGAAAGTCATAGCTTGATTTTCCCAATCCTTAGAGCTAATTGGGCTGCTTAACCTTGAACTATGGACAAGATCTAAACGCTTGGTTGACTCTTTTTTCTCTATCTGCTTGAGATCGAAGTAGAGCATGTCAAGAGCATGGCTACCTTTCCCCATTTGACCTCTTGCCTGTACGAGCTGACTGGCTGATGGAATCAAGCGCATGGAAGCAACTGCAAAAATACCGAGAACTCCAGTCATTTCTTGCAAGTTCTGGTTAAAGAAAAGTTGAGATATAGATATAAAAAGGAGCAAAAATAAGATTAATGTTGTTTCAATAAGAATACGTGGCAGTAATTGGGAACTTTGAAATAAGGTTGATGCTCTGGCAAATTTCCGACCTTGCTGCTCCATCTGTTGCTCGAAGTAAGCTTCACAACCGATAACTCGTGTCTCTTTTAATCCTCCTAGACCGTGATTGATTGTGCGAATCATCTCTTGGTTAGACTCAGAACTCATCCTGCCCCATTTTTTGAATTTGCTGCTCAGTAGGTTGAACAATAAAAATATCGGCAGCAAAATCCCCAGGATCATCACTAGAAGTATTAAGTTGGTATTAGCAAGTAGCAATAAAAGAACGCCTGTAATAACAAAGTTGGCAGTGGCATTTAGAAGCGGTATAAGGCAGAAATGATAAAAGTGACTAGTTTCAAGAATAATATTGTTAATTAGACTAGAAGTATTTTTGTTCAAATGGAACTCATAGGGAACTACTAAATAAGCCTTGAGCAACCTAGACATTAGTATCTTTTTTTGGTTGGAACTGAAGTGAAAGATATAGGACCGAGCTAAAAAGTATAGCAATGACTTGATACAAAATACCGTGGCAACTCCTACACCCAGGATAGGAATAAACTGGGTACTAGATTGCAGATCTAATTGTCTATAAGCCCAGTCGAGTAAAGGAATTTTATGGATAGATTCTGGGGTGGAAGCTATGGTGAGAAAGGGTCCGATCAGCCCAATACCTAAAGCTTCTAGTAGAGATGTAAAAGTGAATATAAAGATAATAAGAAGGAGCTCTCTTCTCGTTCCTGTCAGAACATACAAGACTTTAGAGAGGTATTTGAGCATATTTCTTCAATTAATTTTTAATAGTTATTAGGCTGGCAAGCAGGGTAAAAATCAAATATACAATATCTTATACAAGTGCCACGAAAAAGACATGGAATTTTTCTCCTGCTTCCATCAATAGAAATTACCTAGACTATATTTGTTTGAGTCCGCATAATGAAAACTAGGTCGGCGTATTAAATCAGTTAAAGTTCTTGAATCTTTAATTTTTTATTGGATTGCTTGGGCGATCGCAATTCCTACTTAATGCCTATAAATAAAGTAGCCATATATACAGACATGACTCAAAAAAACTAGCTTAATAAAAAAGCTATAGAAGATCAAAAAGTGTTTCGATCGTATATCAAAGTAAATTAGAGCAGTAAAAGCTTAAGGCTTTCGATCGTGATTAACCCAAGCACCCCACAAACCTTACACTAGTTAAAAAATAATAACAAAGCTTAAATAAACTGCTTTAAATTTTTTTGTCTATCTTGCCTACAATGAAAATTCTTAAATTTCTTATTGGACTTATACTAGGAATATCAATTCTGATCGTACCCTTCAGTCAATTTCAAACCTCACCTGTTGAACCACTTAAAGACTTAGCCGTCCAATTAGACGGACGCAAAAAACCTCTTGATACTGTCGCTAGGGAAACTGTAGCTCAAATTCACGGCAAAACTAACTACCAAACTCTAGATGGAGAGAAGCTAGACTACCTCCAAACCTACCTTTCCCTTTGGTTCAATAATCGCGACTGGAATGAAGAGCCATTTATTTTATTTAACTATCGTCCCCTCAAAGAACAAGTAGGAATGAATCCAGAGCAAAAATACTTTACTTTCTCTGAATTAGTACAATCTAATCTTCCTTCAGTAATTCTTAAAGCCAGACAAAAACAAGCAGAAGATATCGATTTAACTAGAGATGAAAGAGAAGCCCTAAGTATAGAAGATAGATTAGCCTTAACTATCGCTACTGTAGGTAATAATCAACTTCCTCTTGTTCCCCATCCTATCGATCGCAAAGGTACTTGGGTAAGTATTGCTGATGCAGGACAATATTATAATTCCGACCAGTCTCTCTCACAACAAGAATACTATGAAAAACTTAGACAAGCCTATCGTAATAATCCTCACGATGAAGCTAGCTTAGGTAAAATTGCTACTCAATTACAAAGGGAATTAGCCAATCTTAGTCCCAACGTTTATCCTCAGACTGCTAATCTACAAAGAGAAGTACGTTTTTATAATTTACATCCTTTTGCTAAAGCTTGGTTGCTTTATAGCTTAGGCTTCCTAGTGATGCTGCTCGTGTTACTATTTAAATCTTTTGACTTTTACTGGAGTGCGATCGCCATTTTTGCCACTGGTTTAATCATACATGGTTACGGCTTTTTAGAAAGGATGCAAATTGCAGGAAGACCCCCTGTTACTAATATGTATGAGTCCGTAATTTGGGTAGGATTTGGTATAGCTGCGATCGCGTTATTATTTGAATTAATCTATCGAGCCAAATACTATCTCCTAGCTGCTGCCCCTCTATCTGTAGTCTGTCTAATCTTAGCTGATAGTCTACCCGCCGTTCTCGATCCTAGTATTAAACCCCTTGTACCAGTTTTAAGAGATAATTTCTGGTTAAGTATTCACGTCCCTACTATTACCCTTAGTTACGCTAGTTTTGCCCTGGCATTAGGTTTAGGTCATATTATTCTGGGACATTATTTATTGGCACCAAAACTAACTAGCAGAATTCGCAGTCTATCTAAATGGAATTATGGAGTTTTGCAGGTAGGAGTTTTATTGCTGACTACAGGAATTATCCTTGGTGGAATTTGGGCGCACTTTTCTTGGGGACGTTTTTGGGGATGGGACCCAAAAGAAACTTGGGCATTAATTGCTTTGATGTGCTATGTTGTGCCTCTGCACGGTCGTTTGGTAGGTTGGCTAGGAGATTTTGGCATGGCTGTCACTAGCGTAGTTGCTTTTAATGCGGTTTTAATGGCTTGGTATGGAGTAAATTTTGTCTTAGGAACTGGTTTACACAGCTATGGATTTTCTACTGGGGGTTCAGAATTAATTGTGGCTAGCTTAGTTAGTCTAGACTTGCTTTTTGTTTTGGTAACAGCAGCTAAATACAAAGGTTGGTTTAATTGGCAACAAGTTAGTTTTGTGAAGACTGGGGAATTAGAAAGATAATGCTAATTCTTAGATCGGATTGATATTTTAACTTGTGGCGATCGCCTGAAGAAAAATTCAACTCGATATTTAAGAGAATCACTGTTCCCTTTGGTGTTATGACAATACAGTCGCACAGAAATAAAAACTGCTATAAAATATGGGGCAGTATTGAATTGGGAATTTGCCTATGGCTCCTTTGCCAGAATATCAACCAAAAAAGCTATCTCTTGGTCCTTTGGAAACAGAGGTACTAGAAATCGTCTGGAAACTGAAAAGTGCAACTGTCAAAGAAGTTCATGAGCTAATTTTAGCCGATCCAGAACGGGAATTGGCTTATACTTCTGTAACTACCGTCCTGCGCCGTCTAACCGATAAGGGTTGGCTACGGTGTTGTAAAAAAGGACGAGCGTTTTATTGGCGACCTTTAATATCGAGAGAACAAGCTATAACCCTAAAATCTTATAATCAACTGCATCGCTTTCTAGCCATTAGTAATCCTGATGTTGTTGCTTCTTTTGCTGATAGCTTAGATACTGCCAGTTTAGATCAAATCGAAGCGATCGCTGCTCGAATTGAATCTATTCGTCGTCGCCGAGAGGAGCAAAACTAATGCATTTAGTTATGATTATCTTTACTCTGGCAATAGCTTGGCTGGTCAGATTAAAAATGATTACAACCCAATCAACTTGGATAAGAAGATGGCAGCAAGGACTTTTTTTCTTTCTTTTTCCACCCCTTTTGCTACTTACTACAGCTATCTCAGTTGCTTGTATGGGTTTTCAAGGAGAAATGTTAGGAATTCAAGCTAGTTGGTTGAGTTACATTATCTCGATTATTTTTATTTTACTAGCTGGTTTTTACCTCCTCAAATCAGCCTATCAAGGTTATCAATCCCTCAAACAAATTCGTGCTTACCCGCGTCGGTTAATAGCAGGTAAGATTGCTCGTCTTCTAGAAACTGATTTTCCTTACAGCGCACAAATAGGGTTCTGGAAATCAGAATTAGTGATTAGTCAAGGATTATTAACATCTCTCGATTCAGAACATTTACAAGCCGTATTAGCCCATGAACAAGCTCATCTTTACTATCGAGATACATTCTGGTTTTTTTGGTTGGGTTGGTTGCGTAATTTAACTGCATGGCTACCTAATACCGAATCTTTATGGCAAGAACTTTTACTATTAAGAGAATTAAGAGCAGACAGAAAAGCAGCAGAAGATTTTGACTCCATTTTGCTAGCAGAATCTTTGTTGAAAGTAGCTCAAGATACCATTCAAGATGATTTTATTTTTTGCGCTACTTTTAGTTGTACTATCCCCAGAAATAGGTTAGCAGAAAGAATTGATTGTTTACTGGATGAGACTATCTTAATTCCTACATCTAATTGGTGGAATTGGAGTTGGATTCTATTATTATTTATTCCTTTATTAACTATTCCCTTTCATGGATAATTGCAATTTTATTTACCTAAATTATACTGGTGACTAAACAATACTGAATTAAGTCAGTACTAAGTTAAATCGTTACTGATTTAAGAGCTTTATTATGCTACACCCGTATCTAAATAACTGAAAAAGATGAGCAGATTGATTCACTTTTTGCGTCATCTTAATTGGGTAACGCTCAGAAAAATGGTTACTTGTGCTGCTCAAAGAAGATTAACTGGTTTGGCAGCAGAAATGGCATATCACGCTATGCTAGGATTATTTCCAGCAATTATAGCAATACTGACAGCGATTAGTATTTTTGAGAAATCTGTAGAATATAATCTGGGCATTTTAGCTGTTCGCCTTGCTGATATAGTGCCACAACAGGCATGGAATTTATTATTAGATTTTACACAAGAAGTTAAGGTGGCTGAAGGAGAAAGTTGGTTTTCTCTGAGTTTTATTGCTGCTATTTGGGTATTTTCTGGAGTATTAAGTGCAGCGATGAATGCTCTCGATCAAATTCATCAAATTCCCCCAGAAAAAAAACGACCTTTTTGGCAAGCAAAGATAATTGCAATTTTACTGACTATTGGTGCAATTTTATTATTGATTACTGCCTCTTTTTTATTGGTAATTGGTGATTTTTTACTACAAATAGCAATCCAGCAAAACTGGCAAGAACTATTATTAATTGTTTGGAAAATATTTACGGTTATAGTTATTATTACAATTTTTGGGGTTACTATATCTTTAATTTATCAACTTGACAATCAACTCAAACAAGAAGACATAGAGCAAGATAATCCTCCCTTCATTCCTGCTCTAATTATTATCAGTGCTATTTTGATTCAGATTGTTTATTCTCTGTTTGATTTTGTTCGTAGTTTAATTATTAATTATGATGTTGAACAAACAGTTATTCATTTATTGTTGAGTATTTGGCGACTGTTAAGTTTCCCTGTTGCTTTAGGAATAGTCGCGATCGCTTTTGCTTTTATCTATCGTTTTGGTACTAGTCATCGGCAAGCCCAAGATCTAATTATGCCAGGAGCTATTTTAGCAGCTATTTCTTGGGCGCTCGTCTCTGGAGCATTCCGTCTTTATGTTTCTCATTTCGGACAATACCATAAAATATACGGGGCTGTGGGTGTCGTTATTGTATTAATGTTATGGCTTTATCTTAGTTCTTTAGTTATGTTACTTGGAGATCAGTTTAATGTAATTGTGAGTGAGGCAAGAGCTAAAAAATTAACAAGCGAGAAGTAACATAATACTACCAATCTAATTATCTTAAGTATCGAAACAATTTGTATTATAAGAGTTTCTTCTCTAGTGCCGTAATAGGCTTTCCTGTTCTGGGATAAAGTAATAATAAACACTAAAACACTTAATTCCCTTAGACGAACTCGTCACTTTTGAGGAGAACTCTTTATATCATGCTCGATTCAAAATCTATTTTAGAGGTATTGCGTCCTGTTCAAGACCCAGAACTACAAAAAAGTTTAGTGGAACTGAACATGATCCGCAATGTTGAAGTTAACGGTAGTAAAGTTAGTTTTACTTTAGTGTTAACTACTCCTGCTTGCCCTCTCAGAGAATTTATTGTCGAAGATTGTCAAACCGCAGTTAAAAAGCTTCCTGGAGTAGAAGAAGTAGAAGTAGAAGTTACCGCAGAAACTCCTCAACAAAAGTCTTTACCAGACCGTGCAGATGTTTCAGGAGTCAAAAATATTGTGGCGATATCCAGTGGTAAAGGTGGTGTAGGGAAAAGCTCTGTAGCTGTTAATGTTGCTGTTGCTTTAGCTCAAACAGGAGCGAAAGTAGGTTTATTAGATGCAGATATCTATGGTCCTAATGCTCCTAATATGTTGGGATTGTCTGAAACTCAAGTAATGGTCAAAAATGGAACCAATGGAGAGATATTAGAACCAGCTTTTAACTATGGGGTTAAGCTAGTTTCTATGGCATTTCTGATTGACCCAGATCAACCTGTTATTTGGCGAGGTCCTATGTTGAATGGGATTATTCGGCAGTTTCTCTATCAAGTGGAGTGGGGTGACTTAGATTACCTAATCGTTGATATGCCCCCAGGAACAGGAGATGCTCAATTGACTTTAGCTCAAGCTGTACCTATGGCAGGGGCAGTGATTGTGACTACACCCCAAACAGTCTCTTTACTAGATGCCCGCAGAGGCTTAAAAATGTTCCAACAACTAGGAGTAAATGTCTTAGGAATAGTTGAGAATATGAGCTATTTTATTCCTCCCGATTTACCCGATAAGAGTTACGATTTGTTTGGTTCTGGTGGTGGAGAAAGAACAGCTAAGGAGTTAAATGTTCCTCTACTTGGTTGTGTACCCCTAGAAATTTCCTTGCGTGAAGGTGGAGATAATGGTGTCCCTATTACTATCTCTCAACCAGAATCAGCTTCTGCTCAAGCTTTAACCAAAATAGCTAAACAAATTGCAGCTAAAGTTTCTCTGGCTGCTTTTGCTTAGATACTGGTTTAATAAATCTAGTCTGTGCAATCAAACAATGCTATCCTCACTGATTGCACTATCTTAGTATCTAAAGACGGTGGGCATTTTCTTTAATCTAAAACGATTGTTTTCTAACGATTTTAATTTGCCCACCCAGTTATATACTGATTATAGGTTTGTCTAACTCCTTTTCCCTTTCCTCCTAAAAAAAGCTATAATTCACCGTAAAATAAAGCCCCTGCTCTTGTAACGTCCTATCTCGTGAATCAACATCAATTAGGGGAATGCCCCAATCAAAGCGAGCCGTAAAATTATCCCCCATCTGCCATTGCACACCTAGTCCCACTCCCACCAAAGTATTGGAGCCAGATATCTGAATTGGATTATCCTCATCATTCCAAGCAACCCCAAAATCCACAAAAGGAGCAATTTGTAAAAGACCTTCAACACTATCTACCCGCAGGATAGGCAAGCGTACTTCTGCCGAGGCAAAAAAACCATTATCTGTCAGGAAAAGATCTTGTCGATAGCCCCGAACGCTATAGAACCCACCCAAGGTAAATTGTTCTAAAGGAACTAGTGGTTTGCTGGTCAACTGTAGAGATGAACGCAGCACTAGCAAAGTATCGATCGCTAGAGAACGCACATACTGTCCCTGCCCTTGCCAGGAGAAAAAACGACTATCGGGAGGTTCATTGTTAATAGTTGCATCAAAAGCATCCATCCCTAAATTAAACTGAGAGCGAACTGCTAAAACATCCTGAGAACTTCGCTTAGTCCATTCTTGAAAAAATCGCAGCACCCAGAGCCGAGTTTCTCCACTATCATTCGCTCCAGGGGAGAGAGGATATCCTTCCCCTAAAACACTGGTTTGACTTGACTGGCGGGAAGCGGTTATCCCCAAGGCTAATTCTTGGCTTGGCGTTTCGATGATAGGTTGGCGAAAACTCAAATCGAGATAAAGGGAGTCTCCAGTAATATCGATGCGGTCAAAGGGCTCTTCAATTACCTCCGTGTTAGTCCATCGACCCGTGAGTTTAATCGTGCCATTGTGGGAATTAAGAGGAATCGTATAGCTAGTGTTGACGGCGTTACTCCCATCGGTATTAGTGTATTCTACACTCAAGCCATCCCCGAAGCCGAATAAATTGGCTTGGTTGAGGCGGATACCTCGTTCCCAACTCCCAATACTGGGCACGCGACCATTATTGGTAAATATCTCCATTTGGAAAGAATCTGCTTCTTGAACTCTCACCGATAGAACACTTAATTCGGGACGAGTGCCAGCAGATAAATCAGCAGAGATGGTCTTAATTAGAGGATTAAGCTGTAATAGTTGTAGGGCTTCTAAGAGGCGGTTTTGATTAAGGGGTTTGGTAGTAGCAGTTACTAGCCGACTCCGCACATAATCAGAATTCAATCGCCCCTCAACCGTGACGCGGATTTCCTCTATTCCCCCTTCAATTACCTGAATTTTGACCACTGCACCATCGGGAGATAAAACTTGTCCGACGGAAATAACAGCACCAGAATTGACATACCCTGCATTGGCATAGAATTTGGTGACAGCAGCCTCCGCTTGCAGCAGTTGAGCAAAAGCAATGGGTTTATTGGTAAAAGGAGCAGTTACCTCGGCTAATTCCCGATCGCTAAAAGCAGTATTGCCTGCAAACTCAAAGCGAATAACAGTGATGCTTCCAGGGAGATCGGGCAGTTCTTCAGGAGAGGGAATGGTTGTAGGAGGAAGATCGAGGGGAGTTTCTGGTTCAGGCTGAGGGACAGGGATAGGCTCTGGTACTTGAGGAGGAAGGATAAAAGGGGTTGGCTGTTCCTGGGGTCTAGTCGGATCGGGGTTTTGAGCCAATGCCTTATCCATAGAGAAGATGACGAAACCCTCTAAGGTCAACACAACTAACAGATTAGAACTCAAACACTGAAAAAACCAACTCCAGATTTTGGACATTTTTGAGGATGAAAAGCGCGAAAGCTATTATTTACCTATAGAAGCTCACACTTACTCACTAGAGAATTAATGGGAGTAAGTATATCACTCGCGAGGACTTTGTTGATCAATGAAAGCCTTATTCTCCTGACTTTCTGATTGCTTGAGGTATTCAATAGCAATGCGTCCAATTGTGGGATAATCTTGATAAGTCTCTAACAGCAAGGTTAAAGTAAGTCGGAATTGGAGTTGCTCTCTTTGCTTGTTCATAAAGACAAATAAGGCAACCGACGCTCCAACAAGTGCCAGCAAGGAGGGGATCAAGGGCAACCACCAACCCAGAACAAAGGCTAGGTAGCATCCCCCCAAAAGTCCGCTACTGACCAAAAGTAAACAAAAAGCGATCGCCCAAGTCGATTTAAACCACCAGCTAATTACTGTCCCTATGCCTGCGATCGCTAAAATCCCCAGCCATTCTATAAGCTCGGACCAAACGCGAATCAAGGGTCGTCCATCAAGGGCTGCACTAAGAATTTGACTAGTAATGTTGGCATGAATGAATATCCCAGGCATTAGCTCGGGGGAATTGAATAGTCCGCTACTGTAAGGCGTGTAAAATAAATCCTTGATGCTTTCCGCTGTAGTGCCAATCAGCACCAAGCGATCGCGGAAACTATCGGAGGGCATTTGGTTGTCCAGCACCTCTCTTAGCGAAAAAGTGGCAAAATTATGCTGATTACCGCGAAAATTGAGCAAAATCTGGTAGCCTCCCGACTCGGTACGGACGTATCCCCCATCATTTCCTGTAAACCTCTTAAAGACGGCTTTTCCCAAGCTGACTCGTTGCGGTTCCCCGTCAACTTGTTCTAGGGCGATTCCCTCAGTTTCGAGATAATGCAAGGCTAACTTAATCGGGAAACTGTAGCGCACCTCGTCCTCAGAGAGGATAACCGACAACAGGGCGCGACGTACCTTGCCATCGGCATCTAGTAGGAAATCGGCAAAACCCACTTGTCCGCGCTGACTCAAGGTAGGGGAAGGGGCAATTTTCGGCTCTAACACTTTCTCAATGCCAAATAAATTGGGAGTCGAGTTAAACAATTTCACTAAGTCGGTATGCCCAGGTTCTACAGGTAAATCTCGATAGAGATCCAGTCCAATGGCTTGAGGGTTTTGGGCTTTAATGTTAGCAAGAGCCTGAGCTAAAATTAGATCGGGAACAGGCCACTGTCCCACTTCCTTCAGATCTGTCTCGTCGATAGTCACAATGACAATTCGCCCATCTGGATCTTCTACGGGTCGCCAACGAAAGAATCGATCGAGCAAGTTCCATTCTAGTCCTTGTAATAGTCCAGAGAAGCGTAGCAGTATAATGGGGACTGTGACTCCTAAAGCCAATAAGGGCATCCAACCCCATCCCAGTCTCTGTTTCAGAAATTTCTGTTTAGCTTTAGACCTGGCTGATGCTAGTAGGCGACTTGCTTGTTGATTGGCTTCTAGTAATTTTTGGG
>JAAUYI010060458.1_pt1 | contig 14125 bp, 13 predicted proteins | sample 7278041 | NCBI WGS metagenome assembly JAAUYI01 (sample SAMN14350216, study PRJNA611818) | marine sediment metagenome | isolation source: surface marine sediment (0.6m) | place: French Polynesia: Moorea | collected 2018-08
GGTGGTGACCTAGCTAGGACAAAGTAATGCAGTGCTGTCACCTGGAGGATCTCAAACCTGTAGTGCAGGGCTGCCACCTAGCTTTAAAATGCCCTTAATTGTAATTAAAAGCGCCTACTAGTCTGTGTTTTCCTGTTAGATAAATATGACCATTAATGACATACCAAACAAAATGCCTAAGGGAAAAAATACATGTCAGTGGCTGACCTTAAGCTCAACAGAGCTTTGTGGTAAAAGATGTCTTGGAGAATTCTGTAAGGTCCACCTGGCAAAGCTCCGTAAAGGTTCATGCACACAGCCATGCCAGGTCTGTGGGGTAGGGGTTACAAACAAGGAGCAGCTCTGTGTTCCATGTGGATATCGAACTGCAAGACGGCGTCATTCCAGACGCAGATTCAGGGAATTCCAGGTAGAATTTGCACGCCTGGCTGCCATCGAAATTCCCATTTAGAGAAGTGACCACATGGGGTATACCCAAATTCAAGTAGAGAAGTGACCCCATAGGATATACTCACCTAACGCAGCCACTATGGATGACTTGGTTGAAGAGATACTTGCAGAAATGCCCACTCCTGCCCCCCCAGAGGGTCAACACTTCATCAGTCTGGATGACCAGGTCCCCTCCCCAGTTCAGCTGCCAGCTGAGGAGTGGGTTGAGATACTCAGTGACGCCAGAGATGAGTTTGAAGTTGATGGTGCCACTGCGGTCTTCTCTACATGGAGGGTGGAAAATGTGGGAGCTGGCCGGATCGGCTCGCACGACCGGATGGCTCTGGATGCTCGTATGTCTGATGAGAGGGCAGCACAGCTACTGGCCTTCCTTCCCGAGGGTGAGTACATCCTGAAAATTAAGTTCTTGCGGGAGAGGGCTGAAGGTGACTGGTCCATAGAAGACAAGTTTGACCCAGTGAAAGCAAGGAGGGACGGGGGTGGGATCGTTGAGATCTCAAAAGACACAAAGCCTGGGGCCCTTACTGGCATCGACAGGCCTTACTATGAGAATGCCTACCCTGTCACCGCAGTTGTGTATGGGCTTTACCCCATTAGAGCTCCAGACCCTGCCAACTTAGCCCCATTGAGGGATGGTGACCTCAACTGTGTGGCCCAGAGAGTGGTAGAACACTTTGAAGGTGCAGTGAGGGGGTATGGACTCACACCAACAAGACGCCAGAAAATACAAGATTGGGAAGAAAGGGTTCATGAGAGAGGTGCAACTGTGGCTGATGTGTCAAAACTAGAAAGCATTCTTCAGCGTGCAATTATTCTCAAAGATATTGCTGGTGAGGACATTTACAATAGTCGAAAATATCAGAGAAGGGGGAACAAATCATATGGTAAAGTAGACCTCATCTGCCACAATGGCCATGCCTGGTCGAAAGACCTCCACTTCCCAGCCTCCAGAGAAGTCCACTTCTATGAGGGTGATGTCTGGGATGCCATCCGGAAAGCCACCCAGGGCAAGCCATTAGCAGTCTGGCTTATTGGCGGACAAGACAGATTGCTATCAGTTGACCAGTTCGTGCTCCAGGATGGCTCCACCTACAGGAGACAAGAGGCCCACGAAAGACTCCAGATGATTTGTACCAACCTAGGCAACCCAGAACTCGCTGAGAGAGCCTTCGGGGAGAATCATGCCGCGAGCATTATGGCAAAGGAAGAAAATGGTTGGAATCCTACCCCTGCCAGCCTTCTCGATGACATACAGAAGGCATGCGTGGAACATGGTCATGGTGGGCTCTGGAATTCGATGGACTATGACACAAGGGACATTGTCAGCATCGACATGAAAGCCTGTTACCCAGCCTCATTGCAGGGCCATGGTGAAGCCAAGCCCTATTTCAAGCGGTTTGGGCATCCAGGCCACCGCATGACACGTGTGGCCATCAATGGCCTTCTTCCCAAAAACATTGGCACTGGGTTTGCCGAAGTCCAGGAGTGGGAGTTTGCAGACTGCCATCCTGTCATCACTGCCTGGTTTGGGAAGCATTTCGCAGAAAAGGGTTGGGCCCCAACACAGCTCCTTGTCTTCATGACAGAATCTGGTCTCCTGAAGTCCCTAAAGGTTCGTGAAGCAATCATAGCCTTTGAGAAACAGACCCAGGTCTGGCTTCCAGAAAACCGTAACCAGGGGTGCAGCATAATAGGGAAGTTCACCCAGGGCAGCAAGGCTGATGGAAAAAGACTGACCAGGAGGTTAGTGACAGACCAGGGTGAACTCGACTACCTGGTCAGAGATACCATGCGCAGTGGTACCCTGGTTGGTGCACCCGAAAAGTGTCCGTTGGGCCACATCTTGACTTACTACGATGGGTCCCAGCCCCAGTATGCCCACCTGAGGGCGAGCATGCTAGCATATGCCCACATCAACCTCCTCTCCATGCTGTCGAGGTTTACACCCGAGGAAGCTGTCAGAGTGGCAACCGATTCCATTTATGTGAAGAAAACAGCACTGCACAACAAGCTTGAAGGGGTTGAGGCATATGTGGCCCCTAAGGCCTTCAGCTGCAATAGGAAATCCTGCTTTCCATGTCTTTTGCATATCCCACATCCTCCTCAAGTCGCCCCGGCCCAATGGCGCGTTAAGAGAGAGTGGCTTTACATGCCACAGGAGCATGCCCACTACTTTTCGCTACCCGAATACAAGAAGCAAAAAAAGAACTTCCCCATCAGCACTGCACCTCGTCATGATGATCCGCTGTCAAGGCATCAGTTGAGCTATCTGAATGGTGGCGGAGGAAGTGGCAAAACCACGCGAGCGATTGAGCTCTTCCGTATCAGAGACCCCTTGGTCTTCACCCCGACACATCGTCTGGCAAAAGAGATGCGAGCTAGGGGGGTCAAGGCCCAGACTTATCACAGCTTCTTCCGGTGGAGTGGCCAGACTGAGTGGACCCCTGAAAGGATGGGCCAGAAGTACATCCCTCGTGTGGTTATTTGGGATGAGATCTGTACTGTGCCCAGGCCTATACTTGAGACCTTCCTTGGCTGGCTCGAACACAGGGGTGTCCAAATCATTTGTTGCGGTGATCAGGGTCAACCACCGCCAATAGTTGGTGAGATGCCACATGACTGGCTGCGACATGCTGCAAACTACTATGAAGAGGTCGAGGCTGACCACAGAGCAAAGGACAATGCCCTCAAAGCCCTCAAAAGGCGTATACGTCTCAAGCCTGACCGGGTGCAGTGCCATGAGATGAGAAAAATGCTCCCAGTCTGCCTTGGATGGGACAGATTTATTAAAGCTTGGAAGCCAGGTGACCTCATCCTGACCTCAAGACAGAAGGTCCGTGACCAAGCACAGAAGCTGCTATTCCAACGCCACAAGGACCACTTTAAAGATTTGCCAGTGCCTCTCCTTTATCGCCCCCAGGACACACGGAGACAAAACATCATGATTACGATTCCAGGGCCTAAAGACCTCAATGGCAGGGCAAAGCAGGAAGAGCTCGTCCTCAATGACATAGTTTGGGTGCCCTTGAATTATGCCCAGGAAGTCCTTGATGGCAAATGGGGTGATGACTGGGCTCTTGGATACTCGATGACTGTACATAGTTCCCAGGGCCTCACAATCCACGACCCTCAGAAAGTCTGGATCATTGACGACTTCCTCCAGTGGTCCAACCTGGCCTATCTTGCGGTCTCGCGGGTGGAATATCTCACACAGCTCGAACGTGTAGTGTGCCCCCCAGAAGAGGGTTCTGAGGTCAGGCAACTCACCGAGCAGCAGCTCCGCAAAGTCATCCAGAGGAAGCTGGTGGCCCACAAGCGGCAGGACCAAGGCAAGGGGTTCTTGACACCCTTCAACCTCACGGTCGACCACATTCTGTTGCTCAAAGAGGCCCAGGGCAATCGCTGTGCTGCTTGCAACATTGAGCTTCTATGGGTCTACCAGCCCAAAGACACGCAGCAGTTCTCTGTCGACCGGTTAGAAAACACCAGAGGCCACACCTGTGATAACGTCAGACTCACCTGTCTCGAGTGCAATCGGAAAAGAGGGGCAGCAGCCATCAATGTCCTGGAATCAGCAAAAAAGAGAAAGACCAGAAGGACTGATCCCTGGATGCTCCTATTCCCCCATCAACGTCTAAGAACCCCATCCGGTGGTAGCTGGGTGTCGGGTGGCACAGGTAGGAGCTCTTCACGCACAAAGCCACGCTGAGGGCCACCCGGCATGTCTTCTAAGTAATAGATCACCGGCTCATCAGGTTTTGTCACAGACCGCCCCAGGTGGTGCACGCCTAGGGACCACACGGGGTCAGTGGCTCGGCGACGCCCACCTTCCAGCTCTCCAGGCTGGTAAAGGTAGCGGACACCAATCCCGGAAGGGAGCTTTTGCTCCTGGAGGCCAACAGGACGCCCTGGAACTGCCGAAGAGGGCTTTTGTGCCACAGCTTTGGCCTCGATGGCATCTTTTGGTTTTTTTCCGGTCAGTTTTGTTGTCTCGCTGTTCAGAGCTGCAACAACAGAGGGCAACCGAGCCACCCACTCAGTTGATTGTTCTCCTGGAGGAAGTCGCATCTCCTGGGCATACTGGTGCCCAAAGAGCCTTTCAGCCAGAGTCCGATTGAAACGCTCTACAATCCCCTGGTCCCGGTGGATGTCCACGCGACCGCGACGGACTGACACATCATGTTTGGTCAGCAGCTGGCTCACTGCACCCATAAACTCGCGCCCAGGGTCAACCTGGAGAAGCTTGGGCCACTTCAATGGTCCCCGTCTGTAGATCCGAGACAGGGCATCGGCAACCTCTGCCGCGGTCTTGCTAGCCAGGGGCTCTGCCGCTTTGTAACGCGAGGCAACATCAACCACGGACAAGGCATACTTGTATGTTCGCCGTCGTACCTTATCATGTGGAAGGAAAAGCAGGTCAGCCTGGTGAACCTCGTTTGGCACGCTGATATCAAATTTTGGCCGTGGAATATGCCTAGGAGCAGGTAGATAAATCTGCCAGATGGCCTGCTTCTTCAGCCAGGCCCGGGCCTCATCTTCAGAAACCTCGGCAGCAGAGGCCAGCCTCTTGATGGCTGCGAGCCCCTTCCAGTAGCCCTTTGGGCTGTAGTATATTTTCGCCAGGCGGATCGACAACTTGTTGGTGGACATGGCTTGCGAGATATTCCAGCAGGGAGATCAGTTTCCAAAAGGCTGAAGCCACAGGCTCAGGTAGCTGCATCGTAAATGCCCTGAGGTTGGGTGGGCCTGTCAATAAAATTGCTGCAAAAACCATGGCGCCCTTTTCATCCCGTTGGCAGAGATTGAGCACCTTTGGCGCAATGTCGATCATCGTATAAGCCAGAGGGCGGAGAACCTTGTGGTGCCGAGCGCAGTGGCTGACCTCCAGCATGGCAGAGTAAAGCTCTTCAGGCAAACCCATCTTGTAGCTATATCTGGGAAAGAAAAAAAGGTTCAGCACTAGACCCTTGGCACAATTACTTGGCTAGCTTGTAGGCCACAAGGCCGGTCACAGCCATCCCCAAGATAATGAAGGTGATCTCACGGTCTTTTTGGTCACTGCTCGGCTGATAGAAGTCAGAGAGTTGAGGCTCAGGCCCCAGGGGGTCTAGTTTGGTGCCTTCACCAAAGACTAGGGCATACTCATGCATCGCTGCATCAACATCATGGAAAGTTTCAACTGCACGGTTCTGGCGCTTAAGTTCTTCATTGATCCAGTCTAGACGCTCAGTTCGTCGCCGGGACCATGCTACTTGGGCAGCCTGCAGCTCCTCAACTGCCTTATCATGGCGTTTACGCTCCTCATCGATGCCAGAGCTCCTCAGCATAGAGAAAAGGTAGTTGCTTCCGCTGAACGCCAAAGCGTTTACGAAGGCACCCCCCACAAGCATTGCTACAGAGGCCATTTCTATTTCATAATATCTGGTGGAAGGATTCCCTGTTTAATAAGGAAGTCCTTGGTTGCCATGGCAAGGGCCACGTCCCCGACTACCATCCCAATATCGCGGGGGTTGAAGTCCAGCTTGGGCAGCGCCCCTCCGATTGCCATCTTGCCAAGCCGTGCATATCCCACAGCTAGACCAGAAACCACTGCGCTGTGATACAGTGCATTCACAAGCATCTTCCCATCAGTAGCTGGGGTTGTCATGGTATAACTTTGCTCTAAGTTTTGCTTAGTTTTGCTTTAAGTTTTGCTTAGTTACTCCATATAGAAGGGATCTGCTGCAACCTTCAATTGCTGTGCACAGGGGAGTTTAGCTGTGGGTGGCACTGATGGCACTTCAGCCTGCACCGTTTTTGATGTGCCATCGTGGGAAGGAAGAGTCACCTGCTGCCGGCATTGGGCACCACATATATATATACCTGTGAGAACGACCACTCCTATGATCCAGGGGGCCCAATCCTGCAGCCCTTGCTGACTTGCTGCCTCAAGAGAAATAGGTGGCTCTGGAGTTTTTGACGTGCTGTCGGCATCATCCTGTTGAGGTGCTCCTTCAGAACTTTCCTTCCCATGAAGGGATTCCTTGGCAGCCCGAAGCTCCACGAGTATCCGTTCTTGTTTTGCCTTGCGGGCAGCAGCCCCTGCACGTCCGGCGGCAACCTTCCTCGGGTCTTTTTGCCGCTTAGGATTCGCTTCCTGTGCTGACGGTGCTTGAGTCACTCTCTCCAATGGCATCTCCTGATTTTCCGTCATCTCCGTCATCCTTTATTTCCCGAGGGCACTGATCTCCAAATTGACAGTACTTAGCAGTGGTTAGCGTAGCCGTTAGTGGTGCTAGGAACATTCCATAGCGATGATACAGCTCACATGTAGCGCTGCTTAGCGCATGTCCAACAAAGGGGTCGGACTGAAGGTCATGCAGAAGTGCCGATTGGTTCTCGGTTGGGATAGGGAGAAACTTGGAAGCTAGACTAGCATAGAGCTGCAATGCAGCCTGCCCTAGTGTTTTTGTCATAGCCGCGCCTAGTCTTGCCTCATAGCGGGCGTAGAGCTTCTCGACCTCACCCTGATCCAATGAGTCGACCTGGTCCACAGTCAGTGTTTTGCCATGGACCGAAAGTCCATAATGTTTGGCCTGGCCTCCTGCCACCAGTGCAGCGAGCCTCTCACGGTGGCGACTCGTGGTGCCAGTGACACCTCCACCCTCATTGGCTTTGAACTCATCCTGGGCTTCGATGCCGTCTTTCCTTGGAACAGAATCAAGCCGTTCCTCGTCAAGCAATTGGTCGATCAAATCATCCATTTGCATGTCTTCTACATGACCTTGAGGCTGACCCCTTTGTTGGTCACGCATGTTCCTATTGATGTGTAAGAAAGAATATTTTTGCAGCGAGCTCGCAATATTAACCACTAGCCTTCGAGCTCTAATATATTCACGGGCAGCCCATAAGACCACACCAGATGTGATTATTTGCAACAGGCAGCAGCTACTAAGCAGAAGCGCTTCCCACATTAGTTGTTCCAAGCAGGCAATATGCAGCCGGCTGATCAGTCTTCAACAGAAGCTTGGCATGCTTTTTTTGGGCTAGCTGCTGCCGTAATAGGGCCCGATCTTCTGGGGCAACAATGTCGTTTTCACGAAGACAGTCTTCAAATGAGTCTCGATCTTTGCAATGGAAGAGGGCAACCCACTGAGTCTGCTCACGCAAGTCCTTCAGGACCGCATTGTACTTTTGAGTGAGCACCCAAACACTTTGCTTCGCATGGCGGCCACTGAAGGCCAATTCAGAGAGCATGTCCTTTTTCTTGGTCAATGCTTTCATGGCAGAGCAGTCATCGATAATGTACAGCGTTGGCTCACCCTCGAAAAGCTGGTAGAATGCTCGTATGTAATCATGGAGCCTCTCACCAGGGTCAACTATATAGACCTCAGGGTCCTTCCAGACCCAAGAAACATTTTGATACGTCTTGTTGTGTCTGACAGTGGGGCACAGGATTACGACATGCCGGTAAACACCACGATAGGGGCCTTCCAGCAAATCGAGAACAAAAACCGTTTTTCCACAGCCTGTGATTCCAGAAATTATAGCTGAGTGTGCGTCGCGAGGGAGATGATGACGTGACTTCATCATCAATAAAGTGCACTAATAAATCTGCCATCCTCGATGTTTAGTTGCCCATCCTCGATGACATACAAGTACACATTCAGTTTTCCAGCCGTCTCAGCATTCTTGGTAATCTGGATGGTCACACCCTCGCTTGCGTTCTCTATTTTTCGACCACTACCGTGCAGCTGGTCGTCATCCGTGGTCCGCATGTCAAGCCATAGTGAGTATTTTGTGGTCAAGAACTGACCCAGTGAAACATCTGCAAGGGCCAGGTCCTTGGCTACCATTGCTACATTAGGATTGCGCTTACTGTTAGGCGAAGCTGCGAACAGTTTTTTGGCCTCATCCCACTGTTGGTACGCTCTCATGCCCTGACTATACAACTGATTGGGAACGCCCTCGATGGTGACCTCAACCTTGGTGATTTTCGGGTTATAGAAACTCTCAGTTTTTCTGCCCCATGCGGCACCATCAGATGCGGGATCTTCAAATAGCATCAGGATTCCCTTCATGGAGCGTGCAGGCACATTGAGGTTGATGTTCCACAGTGTGTCGCTCTTGTTTTTAGTCAGTTTGCGGTGCCGAAGAACGCGATCGTATAGGATAGCGAGACGCCTTGTATACTGATCTCTGATCATTCTTGCCAACTCGAGTTCGGTGACCATGTCATACTCCAGTGAAATGTTTTCTATGGTGTAGCTAGCGGTTGTGTCACCTGTGGCTTTGATAACCCGGCTGTAGTCATTGAAGGTCAGCTCATATTCCAAGCGATCTCCTAGAGCGCTCTGGTAGAATGGCATGTGACTCTCGAGCAGCTCAAAGTCGAGTGGGATGTAGAACCGGTTGCCATAGGCATCTGCTATGGCTTTGTCGGCAGCAACTGTTGAATCCTTGTCACCCGCTGCAACTCTGATTTTTGTCACATTCTGGTTAGCGCTGGTGTCTATACCCTGGTATTGAGCGTTAGCACGCTCCTGTGATGTTTTCCACAGATCATTGTAGCAGCCATAGACATCACTATCATCGATGGACATGACTTCATTCCCACTGATCTTAATGGTTGTCTTTTTTACCACAGCTCGCCCCAAATTTTGGACCACGGTCCTGTTGGCATCCGTGGATGTTAGAGAGATTGTGAAAGCCAGGCGAGCAGTTCCTGGGACTATTACGTCGTGAGCCCCGAGGTTTGGGAATCTGACAAGGAGTTGCTGATTTGCATCGATGGTGCTAGGGTTGTTTGTGATAGCTACCGACTGGCGAATCCCCTTGACTCCAAGTGGGTCGCGTAATCTGCGGTGAGGATTAAGCTTGTATCCGTACTGACTGGAGGCCATTGAATGTATGTATTGAACTGGTCAGTGTCTGTGTCCAATATAAAGATGGCTGATTTTAATGTTGACTTTGATAACCCAGCTTTCGACCCAGAGGAAGCCGAAGACATCAGTGACCTTCCCAGTCCAGTTCTAGATCCACCTTTGGATGACCAGCTGCGGATTGGGAATTTGGGAGACAACCTCCAGAATCTCCGAGATGAATTGCAGCAAAGTGAACTTGAGGAGCAGAAGAAGCGTTTAGTTGGTGCTTTCTATACAGAAGTTGAACGGCGTTACAGGCTACGTCCCAATGAAAATATTGACTACAAGCAGTTTGAGATAGACAAGGATGGCAAGACACTCTACTGGTTGCGGGGTGATACGCGGATCCGGATCAGTTCCGTAAAAGGTGCCATTCGCTTTCGCGGTCTCTCCACATTGGCCAAGGAATGGGGGGCTGGTGGGACTCATGCCATTAGAACGCAACTCGGTCTGACAGATTATGATAGCAGAATCAAAAGTTCCCTTAACAGTGAGGCTGCCTCCAAGCTAAAACAAACTATCAGTAATCTACCTAGCTCTTCTGATGTGGACACTACACCTCTACAGGACCTCTTCAGTGTTGCTAAAAAAACAGAAGAAGCAGTAGGCAGTGCCACTGAAGCACTTACTGAAGAGCAAGATGCTGCCTTGAAAACAATCACAGATCCTCCTCTTGACACATCTGGGCTGCGGGCCAGTATCAGAGAGCTCCGGGGGCTCGACAAAGCTATTCGGAACATAAGAGGTGAGCTTACCAACAATCTTGCCAAATTGTCGGAACTTGACGACCGCATCTTACGGGAAAAAAAGAAGCTTGAAGAAGCTGAAGATTTAGATGAGTTTTCTCGAAGGCGGGTTGCAGAGCGACTGCGAAATTTTGAAGATGAAAGGGGAGCCCGACTAGAAGCTATCTCCACTAACCGTGAAGCCCTTCGCTCTCAGATCAGCCGGATCCGTGAGACAATAAACCGGGTCCTAAATGAGGACACCACACTCGCTGAGCGCATCCGCACTCTTTTCCGCGAACAGGGCATCACTATCGTTTCAATCCTGACAGCGATTGGGATGACCATTTCCACCCTGGTACTCGCCCTGACTGGTGGATCTGGGTCAGCACCCACTCCAACACCCCCTTCTGGAAAGGGCGGCATCAAAGAATGGGTGAAAAAACATCTTAAGGCACTGGGCAGGATCTTGGCATCTCTTGCTGCAAAGGCTGCGGCTGCTCTTCCTGCAATTATTGGGAGCATCATTTCCTGGCTCCTAAATTTCTTGTCCAAGATGGCAGGGTGGCTGTCTGAAAATCTCTGGGCCCTGGTAATTGCAGTCGGGGGGGTACTGTATGCGGTGGCACATGAGTGGCTAACAAAACAGCCAAAGGGTCAGTAGGCCAACTATGACCCCGCCTACGACAAGCGCAGTTTTTTCAGCCTCATGCTGATGTGTTTTAAGTTGCTGTGCAGCAGGTAGTGATGTTGTTTCTGTTTCCGTGGTCCCACGTGTAGAGCCAGGCTGTGGCTCGACTAGTCCTGACTCTTCCGTATCAATTACTGGTGGAGCATCTGTTGCATTAATACCTGAGTTAACACCCAGCTTCTGGTTGTCAGTAGCTACAACGATCTCATTGTTGTAGCCAGCCACATTGCCTATACGGAGCAACATGTCACTTGGGGCCATGTAGAGCCCAATTCCGAAGACGAAGTCCACCTTGGAGCCAGCATACTGCAGCACATCTTGATAACGCTTGATCGCTGAAGGGAGGTCGACCGGGGATGCTATCGCATCCTCCAGGTTAGCCAAGAATTGCTTCTGGGCATCGAAGGCTGTTCCGCTACCAAGAATGCGAGTTCTCGTCTGAGCTTGTGCCCCCAAGATTGCCCACACAAAGGTTCTAATACTATCATTAAGTCGCTCAACTCCAGCTTTTGTGAATCCATCTGATTTGTTGAGGATGAAAGTACTCCAGGCAATGTCTGCCCCAGGGCTGTCCTGTCTGATATAGTCAATGTGAAGAGAGCTGTTGGTTGTCCTTTTGGTGAATGACATCTGGGCTGGGTCGTAATGATCGGGGTCTCCTCCAACGTTAATCGGCACGTATCCGAGATGAGTGGCATAAAAGTAAACACGGCCCAATCCATTATTTGGTTGTTGTACTCGCCAGTTTGTGTGGATGGAGGTGCCAAACTCCGAACAAATTCGCTCATATGCCCTCCTGTCATATGGGTTATCAAAGGCTGCCCAGGCCTGATCCTGAGGCAGTGGAGCCTGTATTTCATCTAAAACTCTGCGAGTTTGATAGTACACATGGAAGGAATATAGGGATCGCATCAGGGGGTCTGAAGCTGAGAGGTGGTCCTGTGCGGACACACCACATCCCGATGTGGCACACCAAACAGCGAAGTTAACCTGGTTTTGCCAGAACTGCATAGGGTTGCTATTCCACGCTTGTACCAATTTGTCAGAAGAGACATACGGCAAGCGATACTTCTGGAATATGTCAGGACAATGCACTTGGAATACTCCATGCTGCCGTACTCGGATGGCAGGGTGTATAAGCTGTTCTGTCTTTGTTAGGTCGGCGGGGTAAACCCCTCCTGTCTGATAAGATGCTTCACTATTAAAGTTGAACGCTTGTGTAGACATAGCAAATTATGTTTGTTACACTGGCCAATGTTCAAAGGGGGCAGGCTGTTGGCCTCCAGCAATACATAGACAACCGTGCGAATAACCTCCGTGTTGGTCTTCGATCAATCACCTATACAGTGGGTTGGTACAATGTGGGGAAGGGCGAGGCATTCTCCTGGCAAATTGGTGGAGGGTCAATAAACACTTTGGATATACCACCCGGCTTGTATGGCTTCACCCAGCTGAAAGATTTGATTGAAGGTTCAGATATCAACGTCAACCTGGAGGTGAACAAGGCTAACGGCCTACTGACACTCACTGTACCAGATGGATCAAAGGTTCGGATCACAAATGGGCTTCTAACTCTGTTGGGTCTAGAGGACGGCCTCGGTGGGCAATGGCTAGATGGTGGAACATACCTGGCTGGGTGCCCTGTAGACTTTATGGGCACAAAAACACTCCACATACACCTCGAACAAATCAATACTTTCAAGAATATCTTAAATGGGGGCCCATCCATGTTGTTGACGACCGTTGGGCTAGGGTGTCATACGTTTGGTGAAATCAATACCGTTCGAGTCGAGCACCCAGAATTTAAGCGCCTTCAAAGTGGCACTATCTCCGAATTTAAGGTTGTGGTTTTAGATAATAGAGGAAGACTTATTAACAATCATCAATTCCCTATCTCACTGGTACTAGAAGTTGTCTCAACATGAGCATCTATGGGCCTACCTTCTGCAAAGGTGAGAACCCAGATAATCTGTCTGACTATGCCAAAAAAACCTACGTCGATGCTAGAGACTCTACGAGAGTTGCCAAGTCGGGTGACAGCATGACTGCTAACCTAAACATGGGTGGGAATCTTATTCAGGGGCTTCCCACAACTTATCCACCTAGTTACAGAGGTGATGAAGCGGCGTCCTGGATACAAGTCGTTAATATTACAACGGATATCATAAACACGTTAGTAAAACTTGATGGTAACGCAACAATGACCGGTGACCTAAAAATGGGAAACCATCATATCAAAGGGGTGCTGGACCCAGTTGACCCTCAAGATGTTGCTACAAAAGCCTATGTTGATGCCCCTGAGATATTTGTGGAGGTCACTAAAGTCATGAAGAGGGTAACACCTTATTTCTTCAAGTTGAAATGTGGTGAGACAATAGAGAGAGGTGTCAACTTTCGGGATTTCTTCATTCCCAATCAAGAGACCAAATTTGGACTTGAAAAGGGTCGTCTGTTTGTGCACTACATTGTTAGGCATAGCTCAGGAAACCCCATACCATGTTCCCTCGTCAGACTAAAACTAGACAGAAATTTTCTCAAAATAAGATTTGCCCTTTTGGGCCCATGGAGTAACAGACTAAATCTATACACACGGATTGATGTCCTGAGTGCAGACACTAATGTGACACATATGGACCATGTAAGAGATGCCGATGGTGAGTTGGTTGATTGGGAATCTTAATTAAATATGGAGAGTGTATGAAATACCATTTGCTCCCATACAAATGGATTCAGACACACAGTTGTACCGGCTTGAGGAGATCTCACAATTGAAAAAACGCCTTAAAGACGAGAGGGATAAGCGAGCTCAACTATACAAAAAATACCGATGTGGGGTCAATACTCTCGATGGCATTGACACAGCATTGCTCACAGCCAGCATGGGGATGGGAATAAGTGGCGTGGGCCTTTTGTCTACAATTATCGCGGCCCCAATTGTCTTGGGTCTTGAAGTTGGGGCCCTGGCATGTGCCGCCCTCGGAGTAATAGGTAAGTTTGTTGGCCGCCATCTCGCGGTCAAAGCCAAAAAGCATGACCAGGTCAGAGTCCTGGCAGAGAGCAAGCTGAGTACCATCACAGACCATGTCTCAAGAGCACTCATGGATGGCCAGATCTCAGATGAAGAGTTCCACCTGATTATTGAAGAGCTCAAGAAGTATGACCAGATGAAAGCAGAAATCCGGGCCATGTGCTTGACCAGATGAAGGCAGAAATTATTTGTATGCAGCCACCTTTCAAACACATAATAGCATATATGCCACACAGTATCACACTGTAGGCAGGGCATAGATGCCATCATTTGGTCTGAAAGGTGGCTGGGGGGTGAGATGACCCAATCTACCTATCTGAGGCCCAAA
>JAAUYI010093224.1_pt1 | contig 14121 bp, 8 predicted proteins | sample 7278041 | NCBI WGS metagenome assembly JAAUYI01 (sample SAMN14350216, study PRJNA611818) | marine sediment metagenome | isolation source: surface marine sediment (0.6m) | place: French Polynesia: Moorea | collected 2018-08
CTAAATCAGTCAGAGCAGGATCGCAAATACTTGTATACAAATAACATAACAGGCGCGTGGGTCGACAAACTCAGGGAGGAAGTGGAAGGCCTCCCGGGAGTCGAGGCAGCCTACCTGAAACCGATGGACGAGCTTCCGTAGACACGAGAGGAGCGGAATTCCGTCTCCTCATTCAGGAGGAGAAGGAACGTGGCACGCACCCCAAAGCGCAGCGCAAAAGGCACCAAGAAGGGCTCTGGCGGCAACGGCGGAAAGGGCTCCGGCGGAAAAGACGAAGGTGCACCGGCAGCCCCTCCCGAGCTGGTGGTGATGACGCGCCCGGACGCTGCAATGCGTGCATCCGCCGGCCGGTTTGCGGCATTGTCGGGCGAACCGGTCGACACGCTTTCGGATATCCTGGCCGGTCACAGCGCCAGCATGCGGCCGATGTTCGGTTCGACCGAAGAACGAGTCCTCGCTTCGCTATCTCGCGACGCGCGGGACTCCATAGAAGGCGAACCGGTCGACCTGTCGAATTTCTACGCGATCGACTGTCCCGTTGACGAAATGGAGGGACTACAGTCCGACCTCATAGGCAACGAATTGGTCGAGGCCGCCTATATCAAGCCAGGTGCCGAACCCCCGGCATTCTTTAACGATATGGCACCTGCCGGAGAGGAAGCCCCGCCTTCGACCCCGGACTTCACCCCTCGACAGATCTATCTCGATGCCGCGCCCGCGGGTGTCGATGCACGCTGGGCATGGACGCAAAGCGGCGGCCGCGGAGCCGGCATCCGGATCATCGATATCGAAGGCGCATGGCGCTTCACGCATGAAGACCTGGGCGCGATGCAGGGCGGTGTCGTCGGCGGCACGCAATCCACCGACATTCGCTGGCGCAACCACGGAACGGCTGTGCTCGGTGAGTACAGTGGTGATCGCAACAGCTTTGGGATCACGGGTATTTCGCCCGACGCCACTGCGAGCGCGATCTCGATCTTCGGCGGCCCCGGATCGGCCGGTGCGCTCAATGCCGCGGCCAATCGCCTTGGGGCAGGTGACGTAATCCTGATCGAATTGCACCGTCCCGGACCGCGCCACAATTTCGCCGGTCGCAGCGATCAGCGCGGCTATATCGCGATCGAATGGTGGCCGGACGATTTCGCCGCGATCCGCAACGCCGTGAACAAGGGTATCATCGTGGTCGAGGCCGCCGGCAACGGAGCAGAAAACCTCGACGATGCGATCTACCAGAACCCGGCCCCCGGATTCCCGGCGGGTTGGACCAACCCGTTCCGGCGCTCGAACCGGGATTCCGGCGCGATCATGGTCGGCGCAGGCGCACCACCACCTGGAACACATGGCCGCAACCACGGCAACGACCGGTCGCGGCTCGATTTCTCCAACTACGGTGCGCTGATCGATGCGCAGGGCTGGGGACGCGAAGTCACGACCTGCGGCTATGGCGATCTGCAAGGCGGCACTGATGAGGACCTGTGGTACACCGACAGGTTCTCGGGAACGTCGAGCGCATCGCCGATCATCGTCGGGTGTGCCGCGTCTTTGCAGGGGATGGCCCGCGCCCGTGGCAAGCCATTCCTGACCCCGGCCAAGTTCCGCCAGTGCCTGCGCTCGACCGGCTCACCGCAGCAGGACGAGCCGGGACGCCCCGCGACCCAGCGCATCGGCACTCGTCCGAACATGCGGCAACTCGTCACCTGCGCGTTCCCGAAACGTCTCAAGGAAGGCAAAGAGTTCCGCAAGGAGCTGAAGGAAGGCCGCAAGGAGTTCAAGGAACTTCGCAAGGAAGGCAAGGAGATCATCAAGGATCTCAAGGACGGTCGCAAGGAGGGCAAGGAACTTAAGGAAGGCAAAGAGCTCAAGGAGGGCCGCAAGGAGGTCAAGGAGCTGAAGGAAGGCCGGAAGGAGTTCAAAGAACGCAAAGAGGTGAAGGAGAACAAGGAATTCAAGGAATTCGAGAAAGACCGGAAGGAGAAGGACAAGGACAAGGACGTTGTCGAGAATCGCTTCGAATTAAGGGATCGGTTCGAGCGGCTCGACAGGTTCCGCCCCGAGATGGGCGAAGAAGACTATTACGACGCCGATATGGGTCATGTGGACGAATCGGCTCTCGATGACAGGCTTGCCGCGATCGAAGGGGCGATCGAGTCGCTCTATCACTTCATTAGCGGGGAAATGCGGCCCGACCTGTCCTCTTCGGCTCTCGGCGATGGCGGGTATGATCCCGACGAAGAGGCCAAGAACCAGAAGGACATGAAAGAAGGCGAAGGCTTCTGAGGAGAGGGTGCCCTGTCATCCGGCGGGGCACCTTTCCTTCGACCTGACCCAGATGTACGTCGTTCTTGCCGACCGCTCGGATCATTCAGCCCTATGGCTGTGCTCCAACTTGCAGCCCCTTCTGCCGCATCCGATCGTCCACATCACGCCCGCGCAGCTCGTCTATTCGACCTCAATCACCCACCGGCTTGAGACCGACCGGGCACAATCGCACTTTGACCTCGCTGATGGCTCCACGCTCAAATTCGAGAATGTGTCCGGAGTGATCAACCGCTTCGACACGATGCCGACCGCGCATCTTGACCGGGCGGAGAAGACCGAGCGCGACTACGCAGCGACGGAATTGCAGGCATTCCTGCTGGGCTGGCTCGCGTCGCTCGAATGTCCAGTGTTGAATCCGCCCTCGCCCGAGTGGCTGGGCGGCAGCTGGCATTCCCCGATGGCGGCAGCCGAGATTGCTGCGCAGGTGGGCCTCGCCTGCTTTCCCACCGCCGTATGCAGCGATACCACCCCGCCCCCGGAGAATTCGGTAACTCCGACCGAGGCGCACTTTGTCTGCAACGGCAGGCTGTTTGGCCCGCTAGTCGACAGCCAATTGCGCGATGCCTTGATCGGGTTCGCCCATGCGTGGGGAGCTCCGCTGGTCCAGATCGACATGCGAAGACGTTCGGAAGGACCTGCATTCGTGCGGGCCAGCAGCTTCGTCGATTTCCCGCGCGGCGGGGCCACGCTCACGCGCGCCATTGCACAGGCCCTGGCGGCATGATCCTGATCGCTGGCATCCCCGACGAAAGCCCGGTCGAACTGGCACTCGATGCCGCCGAGGAATTCGGTGTAGGTCATTACGTGTTCGATCAGCGCGAACACGATACGGCCAACCTGCAGTTCAATTTCGACCAGCAAGCGGGCTGGCGCGGGGTGCTGACCCTGCCGGACCAAGAGATCGACCTTTCGCAGCTCACCGGCATCTATATGCGGATGATGGACGAGCGGTTCCTCCCCGATGTGGTGGACGAACCGCATAATTCGCCAAAACGTGCAAAGGCATACCGCTTCCACCGCATGATGCACGACTGGTGCAATGTCGCGCCACTCCGGGTCGCCAACCGCCCGCGAGCGATGATGTCCAACATGTCCAAGACGTTCCAAGCCGAGACGATCCGCAATTGCGGTCTGGGCATCCCCGATACACTGGTAACCAACGATCCCGAGCAAGCGCTGACCTTTGTCGCGCAGTGCGAGAGCGATGGCGACGAAGTGATCTACAAATCCGTCAGCGGAACGCGCTCGATCGTCCAGACCTTCGGCGAAAGGGACAAAGAGCGCTTGCATCGCATCCGCTGGTGCCCGGTCCAGTTCCAGCGCAAGGTGCGCGGCACCGATGTCCGGGTACACGTGATCGGAAACAAGACTTTCGCGGCTCAGATCGAGAGCGAGGCGACCGACTATCGCTATGCGCACAAACAAATCGGCAGCGACGCGGACGTGGTGCATGTCGACCTCGACCGGGACATTGTCGATGCGTGTCGCCGACTGTCCGAGGCGCTCGACTTGCCCTTCGCCGGGATCGACCTGCGGCTGACGCCCGACGGCGGTGTCATCTGTTTCGAAGTCAATCCCAGCCCGGCCTACAGCTACTACCAATCGCGCACGGGCGCCCCGATAGCCGAGGCATTGGTTCGCTGGCTCTCCTGCGACGATACCGCGCAATAAAGCGCGCATCATTCATTGGCAGACACCGGCACGCATTACGCGGCGATATCGACGCGGATCGTACGGCCAAGCAAGGTAGAGAATTCGTTCCAAGGCATCGGCTTCCCGATCTCCCAGCCCTGCGCATAATCGCAACCTAGTGCAGCAAGCTCTCGCAGGACCGACTGCGCTTCGACGCCTTCGGCCACGATTTCGAAGCCGAGCGCATGTGCCAGCTCGATCGTCGACTGGACCATGATTCGATCCTTCTGATCGGCGACCAGATTGCGGACAAAGCTCTGATCCAGCTTAATTTCCTGGGCTGGAAAGCCCTGCAGATAGTTGAGCGAGGCCTGCCCGGTGCCGTAGTCGTCGATCGAGATCCGCGCCCCCGCTGCCGACAAGGCCTCCAATGCCGAGCGCGCGGATTCGGAGTCCACCAACGGCGCACTTTCTGTGATCTCAAGCGTGACTCCACCCTTTTGGCGCGCCTTCCTGGCCTCAAGCAGCGAGGTTGCGGCCACAACGAAAGCGTCATCCGAGAGCAATTGTGCCGACACATTGACCGCGAGATTGAGCGAAATTCCCGAAGCAGCAGCTTCGTCGCGGCGCTTGAGGGCTTCTCGCAGGACGAACAGCGTCAGGTCGAAGATTCGGCCCTTTTCTTCGAGAATGGGGATGAAATCCGCAGGAGAGACTCGTCCCAGTTGCGGGCTGTTCCAGCGCACCAGGCATTCGCCAGCGGCGACTATCCCGTCGCCAAGCCTGAGCTTGGGCTGGAACACGACGGTAATGGCACCATTGCCGAGCGCGTCGTCGAGTTCTCCCAGCAGACGCTGGCGAAATTGGGTTTCTTCGTGCAGAGCGCGCGCATTCGAAGACCAGCTCAGCCCACGCTGACGGGCCACTTCAGATGCCGCCTCGGCATTGTCTATCGAGCCGGTCGCACTGCCGAAATGGACCCCAAGACGCAGCCGCTCTCCCACAATTTCGAACGGCGTGTTGAACAGCGACCGCGCGGAAGCGAAGGCCTCATCGGGGTCCTCGCAATGATTGTCCGGCATGATCCAGCCGAACACTCCGTTCTCGAAACGGTAGACTTCATCGACCCCGCTCGTCAGCCGCAACCGCCGCGCGATGGCCCGATCAAGTTCGGCAAGATGGGTCATTCCGACGAGCGTCGCCACTTCGCCGAAGTCAGCAATGCGCGCGACGGCGATCATCGCGCTGCCGCGTCGCTTCAGATCGGACTGCATAGCCGCACGGTTGGGCAGTCGCGATGCAACGTCCGTCTGGCGCTCCGCGTGCAGGTTAACGGCGGCTGCAATCGTGCGGCGGGCAATGACGAAAATCGAAAGGAAGGCGATCGGCGCCGAGAGTGCGATGTAAGGTAGGGCCGCCTGATCGAGCGCGAACGCCAATCCCGCTATCGCTGCGGCAAGCCAACCCGCCAGCAAACTGCTCATGGCGGCTCCGCGGCGCGCTCGCCCGCGCACAATCAGGAAGAAGCCCAGCAAGAGGGCCACACTGATGACTGGCAGCCAGTGCCCCGAAGCGCTGCGAGCCCTGTCCTGCAGCAATGTCTCCGCCGCCTGAACCTGGATAACCACTCCCGGCTGCACGCCGAACAGTGCGGTTGGATAGCGATCGAACAGTTCGATAGCCGTCGCCCCGATAACAACCTGCTTGCCTGCAACGGCAGAACGCGGAACGCGCCCATCAATCAGGTCGATGAAGGAAATGCGGGGTATCGAGTGGATGTCGATCGCCTGGTCGACCTGGAACGACTGATTGACCTCTCCGCTCGCCTTGGCAAGCATGTTGGCAAGCGAAGGACGCGCTATTCCATTGGTCGTTGTCCCATGCGGATATCGGATGATCCGGCCGTCCGCAGACGGCGATACATTCACGGAGGCGATAAAGGTGTGCTTGCGAAACTCGGGGATCGGTAGAGCCTCGGTTACGCTCTGGCGCACGTCTGCCTCGTTGATCTGGCGAAAAGTCGGCAGGATCGCGGGCTGGCTGATGCTGGCAAATGCTTTGGCGAGCACGGCATCCTCCTCCTGGGAAGACCGCGCCGAAAAATCGACATCGAACGCGATCTGGGACGCGCCCAGCCGGTCCAGCTCGGTTATCGCAGCCGCATGATAGCTGCGCGGCCAAGGCCATTTTTCCAGGGATTCGAGTGATCGCCCATCGATCTCGACAACGACGATGTCGCCCGACGCAGGTACCATCCGCATCCGGTCGCGCCCATCACGGACGCTTTGTTCGAGGAAATGGGCCAATCCCGATGCGATCAGTGCGCAGGCAAGAACAGCCGCCACCACGAAGGCAACGACCCCGATCTGTGTATCCCGGCTTTCACGCGAGGATCGCGTCAGCCACACTCGATATCTCCTGTCGCGCGGAAACTACCGCCTCGAGACCATATGTATGACTGAAAAGAGTTACTGGGCCGTTTGCGGTAGACGTTTACGACAACGCTGGATTTTCCGTATCTCGGCAAGAGGCCCTAGTTCTTGTTCTTACCACCACCGTTGCCCCGGCCCTTGCCTTTGCCCTTGCCGGGGTTGTCTTCGTCGTAGCCATCGTCGTCATTGCCGTGGCCCTTGTTGCCATCGTCATCGAGGTCGAGATCTAGGTCGTTGCCGACATCGATTTCATTTTCGTTTCCGTCGTCGTCAGCTGCGTCGTCGTCGAGACTGATGTCGACGATATTGTCGGTGCTGCTGTTGGCGATAGCAAAATCGCCACCTTCTGCACCCTGACTGCCCGAATTGCCTTTCCCGGGATTACTCGGGTCCACTCCATCGGGATCGTTGCCATGACCGTTATTGCCGTCATCGCCAAGATCCAGGTCTTCACCGACGTCTATGGCCTCATCGTTGCCGTTGCCGTGCGAGCTTTCGTCGATGTCATTGTCGTCGATAATCCGGTCGGAACTGTCTTCCACTTCGTCCAGATCAGCGCCGTCACCGACACCCAGGCCGTTTCCTTTGCCGGGATTGCTGTCGTCGAAGCCTTCAGGGTCGTTGCCGTGGCCGTTATCGCCGTCATTGCCACCCTGATCCTCATCAAGGACCGGCTCGGTTTCCTCGATCACAACTTCGCCTTGCGCACTTCCTGCTGCATTATCGCTCGACGCATCGTCGACAAAGTCCGTTTCGGGCGCGCTTTGCTCGGTCGCATCTCGTCCCGCCTCGCTTAAAGCGCCCATGTCTCCGCCCGAGACCGCATCGTCCAGCAAAGCCAGCTTGATCGGCTGATCGCTACCCGCAGCACCATTACTGCGTATGGCTGCCGGGGTGAAGTCCGAAGCTCCCGGCCGGTTCCCCTGTTCGCTGCGCGCTTGTGGCGGCTTGCGTACGAATTCGGGCGTTCCGCGCACGATCGCACCCGATAGGTCCTCGCCAGCGCGATTGCCGGCGATCACCACCAACTCGCCTGCATCATCAGCGTCCACAAACCCGATCAGCCCCGGTGTGATGAGCGCGGCTTCGAGATCATCGCCCGTGGCAACTTCCACCGCTCCTTCGGTCACCTGAACGCTCGATCGGTCGGCGCCGACCGACACGTTGAACGTGGTGCCTTTCACCACGGCGGCCAGGTAGGGCGTCTTGACGCCGAAATGGGGTGTCGACTTCTTCTCGATCTTGAACAGCGCGTTGCCGAGATACTGGAAGAATTGCACCACCGGCCCGCTTTCCTCGGGCACTGCAACCTTAAGCTGCGCATCCGGAGAAACCACTACAAATTCCTTACCGCGAACCAGCACCGCGCGGCCTTTCGACCCGGTGCGTATCACGTCACCTGCACGCAGGGTGGAACCTTGGTGAACCGTCAGCACTTTGCCACCGCGGCTCACGGTCACGCTGCCGCTGACCTCCGAGACCTTCCAGTCAGGAGTAGCCGCCAGCGCACTGGTGCTGGCAAGCAAGGCGGCCAGCGCTAGCGATCTCTTGGCAGTTGCGAACATGACTCGTCTTCCGTGCGTAACTTGCTTCTTCGGTCGTTCCGCAATCGCACAAGTGCTTCAAGGAGAGGTGAAAGTGGGTGCTTTCCATAAGGTTAACGGCCTGTTTAGCGTAAGGAATTCTTAGCCACGTCACGCTAATGCGCGGGCGTTATGGCAGACCTCACCGGACGGCTTCGGTTGCTCGTATCCGGCGCACTCTTGTGCGCTCCGGTGCACATCGTGTGTGCACAGGAATCGCGCCCGACTCCGCAGATCGCCTTCGCCAACGTTCTGAAAGTCGAGCCCGAAGGGCGCTACGATGCAGGCGCAAATGCCGGCTCCGAACGGATCGGTGCGGTCGTCATCAGCGGCAACGAAGCCATCGGAGATGCGCGTTATCAGGAAGTGGTCGAGCAGTTCTTCGGCGAACCACTCACCGACGAGGTCTTGGAGCGGCTGACCGATGAACTCGCACAGCTCGCTCGCGAGGAAGGGTTCCCGTACGCCCGGACCTCGATCGATGAGGACGCTGCAGCGCTCGGCATCGTCGAGGTCGCCATCGACGAAGGCAGGATCGATGCGGTCGAAATCGACGGCGATACGAATGCACAAGCGCTGCGAATGCTGCAGAGCCTCACGGGACGGCCTGCCCGGCGCCACGAGCTTGAGAGCACGCTGCTGCGCGTCTCCGACATTCCCGGCGTGATCTTGCGTGGTGCCAAGCTCAAACGCGAAAACGAGCAGAGCGTTCTCGTGGTCCGCTTAGGGCAGCGTGGCCCGCAAGCGCGGCTGGGCGCGGACAACTACGGTACCAAGGCGTTTGGTCCAGTCCGCGTGAATGCGTCCTCGCGTTTCTTCGGCTTGCTGACATCGTCCGATGAACTGCGCACTTCGGTGCGGATCAACCCGGTCGATCTAGACGAATTGCTCTTCGTTTCAGGTTCTTACGAAACTCAAGTCACCAGTGGCGGTGTATCGGCGAGGATCGGCGGAGCGCTGGGCGAAACGGCTCCTGGTGGCGCGCTCGATGGCGCGGACATCAGCGGTGACACTGTGCGCGCCAATGCCAGCGTCACCGCTCCATTGCATCGCTCCAGAAAAAGCAGCGTGTGGGCCGAAGGCGAAGTCGGCTACATCTCGATCGAACAGGACGAACTGGGCACCTTGTTGCGCGACGACACGCTGGTGACCGCGTCGTTGGGACTGCGTACAAGGTTCGCACTGGCTGGTGGCGGCTTCGTCCGTACGGGGCTTTCGGTCGAGCGCGGTCTCGGCATTCTCGGCGCGACGCGCCTGGGGGATCCGGGCGCTTCGCGCAGCGATGGCGATGGGGTCTTCACCAAGTTCCGTTTCAATGCCGATACGCGCATTCCCGTAGCCGGGCGTCTCGACGTTTACCTTTCGGCCGCCGGTCAGCTGGCCGATCGTCCGCTTCTGGCCAGCGAAGAGCTGGCGCTTGGTGGAGCCTACAGAGTGCGTGGGTACAACTTTGCCGAGGTGTTGGGAGACGAAGGCGTCTACGGCCTCGCCGAATTGCGCTACCGCGTGAGCACCGACGACCTGCCGTTCGATTTCCTTCAGCTCTACAGCTTCATCGATGGCGGCTATGTTTCCGATATCGATCAGGATTTCGGCGAAGGCTCGCTATTCTCGGCCGGTCCCGGCGTCCGGGGTCGCTGGGGCGTGTTCGACTTCGAAATCGAAAGCGCGTTCCCGCTTGGCGGCAGCGGGGAGCGCAGCGAAATCGATGGCCCGCAGATCAATGTGCGGGCGGGAATAGGCTTCTAGTTCTCTACGCGAACTCGTACTCAAATCCGCCATCCCCAGCCTTCACCTCGATCTTGGCGACTTCGAGACCTTCCATCTGCTTTTCGAGCAGCTGGACCGACATCTCGGGCAACATCGTGTTGGTGAGAATGTTGTCGATCATCCGGCCGCCCGAATCCGCATCGTTGCAGCGCGAGACGATCAGGTCGACCACGTCCTTGCCATAGGTCATCTCGATCTTGTGGTTGCCCGCAATGCGCTTGACGATCCGGTTCAGCTGGAGCTCGACGATCTTGCCCAGCATTTCCTTCGACAGCGGGAAGTAAGCTTGCTGCACCGTCCTGCCGATCAGCGCCGGCGGGAACACTTTGAGCAGTTCAGGCCGCAAGGCCTCGGCCATGGCCTCGGGTTCCGGTGCGAGTTCGGGATCGGCGGCCATATCCATTATCAGGTCGGTGCCGACATTGCTGGTGAGGAGGATCAACGTGTTCTTGAAGTCGATGTAGCGACCCTCGGCATCGTTCATAAAGCCCTTGTCGAACACCTGGAAGAACATCTCATGGACGTCAGGGTGGGCCTTCTCGACTTCGTCGAGCAGCACCACCGAATATGGGCGCCGACGCACGGCTTCCGTGAGCACGCCGCCCTGCCCGTAGCCGACATAGCCCGCCGGAGCGCCCTTGAGCGTGGAGACCGTGTGGGCCTCCTGGAATTCACTCATATTGATGGTGATCATCGACTCTTCGCCCGCGAACAGCAACTCGGACAGGACCACGGCGGTCTCGGTCTTGCCGACCCCCGACGGACCGCACAGCATGAACACGCCGACCGGCTTGTTCGGGTTGTCGAGCTTGGCGCGACTAGTCTGGATCCGCTTGGCAATCGCGTCCATGGCGTGATCCTGCCCGATAACGCGCTCCTTCATTCGCTCGGCAAGGTCGAGCGTCGACTTGATTTCGTCCTTGACCATCCGGCCCACCGGAATGCCCGTCCAGTCGGCGACAACGGCCGAGACCGCATCGGCATCGACAACGCCGAACACCATCGGATCGTCACCCTGTGCCCCTTCGAGCGCTTCGAGCGCGGAGGCGAGTGCCGCCTCTGCATCGGCTTCGGATAGCGTCTCCTCGGCCTGCGTTTCCTGGATCGTATCGCCTTCCGGCGCCGGTTCATCCGAAGCAGCCTCGCAATCGCCTAGCGCCTCAGGCTCGGTCGCCGCGCCCCGCGCCTTGCTCAGTGCATTTCGAGCTTCGACGACCTTGGCGAGCGCTTCCTTTTCGCCATCCCACTTGGCCTGGGCCTCGTCGAGTGCGGCTTTTGCTTCCTCGATCTCCGCCATGATCTTCACATGCCGGTCATCCGAGCGATACTGCGCGCCGCGCTCCCGCTCGACCACTTCGCGTTCGACTTCGAGCAATTCGAGCTTCCGCGCGCGATCCTCTACCCGCGCGGGGGTCGCATGCTGCGAAACCGCCACGCGCGCCGCAGCCGTATCGAGCAGGCTCACAGCCTTGTCAGGCAGCTGTCGCGCAGGAACGTAGCGCTGCGAAAGCGTAACAGCCGCGTCAACTGCTTCGTCGAGCACCACGATCTTGTGATGCTCCTCCATCATGGGCGCGACCGAGCGGATCATAAGGATCGCCTTGTCGCGATCGGGCTCAGCAATATCGACCGTCTGGAAGCGGCGAGTGAGCGCGGGGTCCTTTTCGAAATACTGCCGATACTCGGCATAGGTCGTTGCACCGATCGTGCGCAGATTGCCGCGCGCCAGGGCAGGCTTGAGCAGGTTGGCGGCATCGCCCGTGCCGGCAGCTCCGCCTGCACCGACAAGAGTGTGGATCTCGTCGATGAACAGGATGATCGGCGTCGCCGACCCTTCCACCTCATCGATCACGGCGCGCAGACGCTTCTCGAATTCGCCTTTCACGCTCGCGCCCGCCTGCATCATACCGATATCAAGCGCGCGCAGGGTCACACCCTGCAGCGAAGGGGGCACGTCGCCCTCAGCGATCCGCTTGGCGAAGCCTTCGACCACAGCGGTCTTGCCCACGCCGGCTTCGCCGACGAGAATCGGGTTGTTCTGGCGGCGGCGCAGCAGGATGTCGACGATCTGGCGCACCTCGGCGTCGCGCCCGATGATCGTCTCGATCTTGCCGTCGCGCGCCTGCTGGGTGAGATCGACCGAGAACTGCGCCAGGGCGCTTCCGTCGCCGGTCGGCCCGCCGCCCTCTGCCGGTGCCCCGCCACCGTCGCTCGCCGCGCCAGCAACCTGCGTGGTTTCGGTCGAACCCTTTGTGATTCCTTCGAAATCGCTCGCCAACCGATTGGCGTCTATCTTGCGAAACTCGAGGCTGATATTCTGGAGTGCGTTGCTGAGCGTTTGCGTCTTCAGCATCCCGTACATCAGGTGGCCGGTGCGCACCTTGGCCGCGCCGAATTGCAGCGAGGCATACAGCCAGCCCTTTTCGATCGCTTCCTCGATCTGCGGCGAAAAATCCGAGATCGCGCTCGCGCCACGCGGCAGGGCATCGAGCGCAGCAACCGTGTCCCGTGCCAATTGGGTGTCATCGATCCCGAACGCGCTGCGGATTGCAGCAAGGTCATTCTGCGCATCCTGCAGCAGGATATGCAGCCAGTGGACCAGTTCGACATAGGGGTTGCCGCGCATCTTGCAGAATCCCGTGGCACTTTCGATGGCTTTGAGAGCGGTCGGATTGAGGCGCCCAAACAGCGCGGAACGGCTAATCTCGGTCATCGTATCTTCCCCTTAAGCGCTTCCACCAGCGCGGTATTTCATCGCCGAACGGCGCAAGTGGACGTCTCTTCGCATATCGTCATTGGCTGCCTTTGCCGGGTTGCCTCCAACCCAGGAAGACCATCCCAGCTGCGCGCGACCATCCAGCCTTGCCGGCTCGACCTTCGACTGCGGCAGGCATAGGGTGATCCCCCATTCAAGGTGTGAGGGTGAGAGGGCGTCGAGCGCTTCGGCCGCCACCTTGAACATAACGCCGCTCGGCTGAAGCTGGCGGAATTCGCCAATGTCGCGCGCGGTGATTTGAACCTCGAAATTATCGGTCACCAGATAGACGCGCGCGCCCAGCATCGCCTCGCCCAGCGCGCTGTGTTGAGCGCCCAACCGGGTCTGATCGCCTGGCTCGATATCCTGCCGTACCGGTGTGAACTCGCGCAATTTCACCGGAAGGCCTAGCAGGTGCTGCAATCCCCCTTCGATCGCCCCGGCGCTCCGGCGCGACGCGAACAACGCTGCATAGTGGAGCCTCGCGCCGGCCGGGAAGGAATTGTGCTCGTCCGCGCCCTCGGTCGCGCCGGTCAGCCGATCAACATAGCTCGCAAAGCGATCGTGCTCGGGCCGGTCGGCCTGAACGGCAGGCTGCGACACCGCCCACGAGCGATAGAACAATTGCAGGAACCGTCCCGTCAGGAGGTCGAGGAAATCACCGAAGGGCTGCTTCTTGCCGTATTTACGCTCGTAAGCGGCAAACTCGGTAAAATGCAGCGGCAGCGGTGACATCGGACCGGTAAGGCCCAGCCAGTAACCACCTGCTTCGGCACGCCCGTCCTTGATATCGATCTCGCCCACGGTCGGAGCGGGGAACTGAGTGTGCGGAATCTGGCGCAACCGCACGATATCCTGATCGGGCAGCTTGCTGCGCCCTACCGGTGGCTTGTCCATCGCCCGCGCGGCAAGGCCTCGTACCAGCGCAAACAGGCTGAAACGTTTGGGTTTTTTCGCCGCCTCCTGAGCAAAGGTCAGATAGGCTCGCGAGTACCGATCCTCGGCGGCCATGCAGCAATCTCCCCCTGCAGCTTCGAGTGAAAGTGGGTTTCGGTGAAGGAGTTTACGGTCACAAAACCAGCCAGAAACCGCTCCACCACGGCGGTGAACAGGAACATGCGCGACTGGTCGAAGGCCGCATCGTCCAATTCGATATCGATCTTTAGGCCGCGCGCCATCGCCATCCGACCGAGGCCTGGCACACGGCGGGTCACATGCGTGCCCTTGACCGAGACGATCCCGTCGATCTGCGAACGCATCACCGGATCGTCGGGGCGACCGTAGAGTGCGAGATGGTTGCGCAGGATTTCGCCGTCCTTGCCGCCCTCGCCCACCAGCGTCGCGTAATTTGGTGTCAGATGCCCGATTATGCGCCAGGCCGCGTCCCCGATCCCTAAGGGTGGCAGAGGAGCGCTGGGCGCGCGCACCACCTTGATCGCCCGCGCCGGTACGCCAGGGGCAGAAAGGTGGCTGTCGCCGCCGAATTGCAGGTCGGTCGCCAGCTCGCGGTTGGTGACCAGCGCCCTCAGAGCGAGATCGTGAATCTCGTCGAGTCGCGTCGGATCGCCGGGACTGGTCAGCGAGATGAACGTCTCGGTGCCGATATAGTCTTCGCGCCCGCGCAACCGCC
>JAAUYI010123031.1_pt1 | contig 14116 bp, 8 predicted proteins | sample 7278041 | NCBI WGS metagenome assembly JAAUYI01 (sample SAMN14350216, study PRJNA611818) | marine sediment metagenome | isolation source: surface marine sediment (0.6m) | place: French Polynesia: Moorea | collected 2018-08
CGAAAGATGACGCCGGCCGCAGCGTCGCCGGATCATCTCCCACGCTCGTGACGGCGATGGCTGAGGTCAGCGCGACCGCGGCCAACAGGATTCCCCAGAACTTGCGACGCCTCATGATGCGGACTCCTCAAAGAAGCGGGTGAAGGGCAGGTGGTGGACCATCTTGCCGGTCAGCGCGAAGTAGGCGTTGGCGACCGCCGGGGCGATCGGCGGCACCCCCGGCTCACCGACGCCGGTCGGGGCTTCGTCGGAATCCACGATGTGAACCTCGACCGCCGGCATCTCGTGGATACGCAGCGGGCGGTAGTCGTGAAAATTCGAGGGCTTGACCCGCCCTTTCTCGATCTCGATCTCGCCGAACAGCGCCGCATTGAGCCCGTAGCCGATGCCGCTCTCCATCTGCGCGCGGATGACGTCGGGATTGATCGCGATACCGCAATCGACCGCGCAGACCACGCGCTCGACCCGCGGAAAACCCTGCTCGTCGAGCGACAGCTCGGCCACCTGGGCGACGAAGCTGCCGAAGGACTCGTGCAGCGCGATTCCGCGCGCCTTGCCTTTCGGCAGCGGCTGGCCCCACCCGGCTTTCTTGGCGGCGAGATCGAGCACTCCGCGGTGACGCGGATGCTCATCGAGCAGCGCGCGGCGCCATTCGTAAGGATCCTTGCCGGCGGCGTGGGCGAGCTCGTCGAAGAAGGTCTCGGTGGAATAGCCGTTGTGCGTATGGCCCACGGAGCGCCACCACAGCACCGGAATGCCGACCGGCGGACTGTGCAGGTCGAGATGGAAATCCTCGATGGCGTACGGCAGGCCGCGGGCACCTTCTACCGAGGTGACGTCGAACCCGTTCTGGACCATGAAGGGCTCGAAGGGAGTGCCCGCGGCAATCGACTGGCCGACGATTCGGTGCTGCCAGCCGACGAGATTGCCGCTCTCATCGAGCCCGGCGCGCAGACGATGGACGTACATCGGACGGTAGTAGCCGCCCCGAATATCGTCGTCCCGCGTCCACATCAGCTTGATCGGCGGCCCGTCGCCCGCTGTCACGCTGTCGATCGCTTTGGCGATCGTGGCCGCTTCGACAGCGACATCCCCGGTCGGGGTGGCGCGCCGGCCGAAGCTGCCGCCACCCAGGAGGGTTGCCAGCTCGACCTTCTCGGGTGGCAGCCCGGTCACCGCGGCGATGGCGCCCTGATCGATGGTCTGGATCTGTGACCCAGCCCAGGCTCGACAGCGATCCTTCTCCAGGTGGATGACGAAATCGAGCGGTTCCATCGGCGCGTGCGCCAGGAAAGGAAAGACATAGTCCGCTTCGACGGTTCGCGCGGCGCCCTCGAGGGCCTGGTCCGCATCGCCGCGATTCACCACCTCGATGCCCGGCTGATCGACCAGCTGACGGTACTCGCCGAGCAGCTCGGACGTCCCCCGTTTCTCGGCGCCGGACTCGTCCCAGCTGATCTGAAGCGCGTCGCGCCCTTTCTTTGCCGCCCAGAAATTGGTTGCCAGAACCGCGACCCCGGCGGGCACCTGGACGACGTGCCGCACGCCCTTCACCTGGCGCGCCGCCTGGTCGTCGACCGAAGCGACCCCAGCGCCGAACCGCGGTGGACGCGCGATCACCGCGGTGAGCATGCCCGGCAAGTAAACGTCCTGGGTGAAGCGGGCGCTGCCATCCGCCTTGGCGGGCGAGTCGAGTCGCGGCAACTTCTTGGCGCGGCCGATGAGCCGGAAATCCTTCGGATCCTTGAGCTGGGCATTCTCCGGCACCGGCAGGGTGGCGGCGCGGGCGGCGAGGGCGCCGAAACCGCTGGAGCGTCCCGACGGATGGCTCACCCGGCCCGCGGAGACCTCTATCTCCACCTCGGGCACGTCCCATTCAGCGGCCGCGGCACTCACCAGCATCGCCCTTGCGGTCGCTCCCGCGAGGCGCAATTGCTGCCAGGAGCTGGGGATCGCCGTGCTGCCGCCGGTGCCCTGGACCGGCCCCAAGGCGGCATTGGCGTAGCGCGTGACGTCGGCCGGCGCATGCTCGAAACGCATCTGCGACCAGTCCGCGTCGAGCTCCTCGGCGACGATCGTCGGCAGACCGGTGGAAACGCCTTGGCCGAATTCGATGTGCTTGATCACCACCGTGACCAGATCGTCGGTGCCGATCTTGACGAAGGCGTTGGGCTGGAAGACCTCGCCGGCCGAAGCCTCCATGGCAAAGAGCCGTCGCGACGAGAAGTCGAAACCCAGCACCAGGCCCCCGCCGGCGAGAGCGGCGGTCTTGAGGAAGGTGCGCCGGGTGGCGGCCGTCGATGCCTCAGCCATGGTCCGCCTCCTTCAGCGCGTCGGCCGCCTGATGGACGGCGGCACGCACCCGCGTGTAGGTCGCGCAGCGACACACATTGCCGTTGAGGGCGGCGTCGATCTCAGCATCGGTGGGTTCCGGTTTTTCCGTCAGCAGGTGGGCGGCGGTCATGATCTGGCCGGATTGGCAAAAACCGCACTGCGGCACGTCGAGATCCTTCCAGGCCTCCTGCACCGCGGACGCCGCCGGGGCGTCGAGGCCTTCGATGGTGGTGACCTTGCGTTCACCCACCCACTCGACCGGCAGCACGCAGGAACGCGCCGTCTTGCCGTCGACATGGACCGTGCAAGCCCCGCACTGGGCCACGCCACAGCCGAATTTAGTCCCCGTCAGATGCAACTCATCCCGCAGCACCCAGAGGAGTGGAGTGTCGGGGTCGACGTCGACCTCGTGACGTTGACCGTTGACGCTGAGTCGATAGTGCATACCTCGGACTCCTTTCAAGCTTCGCCCGTTCTCTTGATTCCGATCGCCAACTCTAGAAGTTGACGGCAAAGGTCAGTAGCGAGATTCTGCGAGAATCTTGCCCGATCCTCCAAATCAGCTGTCCCGGGCTTCCAAGCCCTGCCCGAGCTTTCGCCCCGATCCTCCAGGTCAGCCCTTTCGGGCTTCAACGCCCTGCCCGAGCTTCGCCCCGATCCTCCAGGTCAGCCATTTCGGGCTTCCACGCCCTGCCCGAGCTTTCGGCCCGATTCTCCAGGTCAACCGTTTCAGGCTTCCACGCCCTGCTCGAGCTTCTCGGCCAACCACGCCCGGGCGCGCAACCAGTCGCGCTCGACGGTGCGGGTTGAGACGTCGAGGGCGGACGCCGTCTCCTCGGTGGTCAATCCGGCGAAGTAACGGCATTCCACCACCCGCGCCAGGCGCTTGTTGTAGGCCTCGAGCTCACGCAACGCGCCGTCAACCGCCAGGATGAGCTCGGCCTGAGAGTCCATCGACAAGTGCTGCTCATGGGCGTCGAGCGTCACCGGTCGCTGTCCCGATCCGCGCTTCTGTGCCGCCCGCCGCCGCGCCTGGTCGACCAGGATATGACGCATGGTCAGGGCGGAGACGGCGTAGAAATGACTCCGATCATGCCACTCGACGCCGGTCTCCTGCACCAGGCGGATGTAGGCCTCGTTGACCAGCGAGGTGGCGTCGAGAGCGGTCTCAGACGCCCTGCGTCGCGCCAGCTGCTGCTTCGCCGCGCGGTAGAGCTGGGGATAAACGATCTCGATCAGGCGCTCGAAGGCGCCTGAATCGCCGTCCTGATGGGCTTGGAGGAGCTGGGTCAGCTCGGCGGGATCGGGCTGCCGGTGGTCTTGCTGGGGGCCGTTCTCGGTCATCGTCCGGCGATCTTATCGACGAATCGCCATAGCGGTTTGTCGGAAAACTCCGTCGCTTTGCGGTGTAGCAGGTAACGACGCGGCTTCGCAGCCCGAGACCCCTGAGCCCAACTCAGACACACCCACCGCAGTCGCCGCGTCGTGACCTACCCAACTCAAACACTTCCAGACGGAGATTTTCAGCCATGTACGACCCCACGATCAGAGAACCCCGTTTTCACCCTGCTGGCATGCGCGAAGGCGCCGCGGTCGCCGCTCGAATCCTCGCCCTGCTCATCATCTTCCTGCTGGCCGGAGCCGGATCGGCCGCCTATGCCGACGCCCAACCGACCTTCGCCACCCGGGTGGAAGCTGACTTCGGCGACTCCCCATTCTATTTCTCGACCAGCGACTGGCGAGCCAACAGCGGTCGCCAGTGGACCAACCTGCGCTCCGGCGAGCGCAAGATCGCGGCCAACTTCCTGGTCGAAGACGCGGATGTGCCGGTCTCGATCCTGTTCACGGCGGAGGCCTTCGTCAGCACCCCGGGCCGGCGGCTGGCGCTTCGACTCCTGGTCGACGGCCAACCGATGTCCCCCGCCGACGTCATGCTGGCGAGCGGCAATAGCAACGTTCGCGCGGCTCAGAGCTTCGAATTCACCGGGCTCTACGACGAAGGGATCCACACCGTCGAGGCCCAGTGGATGACCGACCAGGGCGCCACCGGCTTTATCCGGCAGGTCGGCCTCCTGATTCGCCAGGGCGACTTCAATCACGACGAGGGCAAGCTCTTGAACGTGACCCCGGAGAGCGGGCGCAACATTGAGACCGACCAAACGAACTGGCAAGACGTTCCCGGGCTCGCCGCCTCCATCGAGACCGACGGCAACGACGATTGTTTGACCGCGACAGTCAGCGCTGAAGCCTATGCCAGCTCCGGCAGGAGCTTCCTGATGCGGACCCTGATCGACGGCATGGTCGCCGGCCCGGGGCCGCTGCGTTTCGTTCACGACCGGGGATATGAAGGCACACGTTCGATGGTCTTCGGCATCTGCGATCTGCCGGCGGGCCAGCACGACGTACAGGTCGAGTGGCACGCCGAGGCGGGCGGCTTCGCCGGTATCGGTGACCGTTCCCTCACCCTGTCGGCGGGCCCCACGGAGGTCTCCGCTCCGCTGCGCCAGTACTTCGAATCCCAGGCGGTCGTCGCCCTGGCGCCGAACAACTGGGCGGTGATGCCCGGCATGTCACGCCAGACCGTGGTCGACGCCAACTCCGAGATCACCGTCATCCTGAGCGTCGAGTTTCCCTCGGTGGCACTCGGCGACATCTACGCCCGTCTCGCCGTTCACGGCGTGGCGATTCCGGACTCCGAAGTGCTGCTGACCAACGAGCACGCCCGGCCCGGTGTCCACACCTTCATCTTCAACGCCAAACACGTCCTCGCCGGCGGCATCGCGACCTGGGGCCCGATCGAGATCGAATGGCAATCTGACGAAGAGGGCCAGGGTAGCGAGATCCAGGCACGCAGCATGACCGTCCTGGTCAAGCCGCAAGCCGTCCCCGACCTGGCCGAGCCGCCGCCCTTTGGAGGCCTGATCGACAATGCTGGTATCGAGCCCATGCGCGGCCAGCACAACCTGCTCGCCATCCTCTGGGATCCGGATCGTCCGGCCCATCCCGCCCCGTCGATCGCGGACATCGAAGACGCCATTGAAGGACCTTCCTCGAGCGTCGCCGACTACTTCGAGGCCATTTCCGGCGGTCGATTCACCATCAACCTGGTCGACGTCCTCGGACCCTACGACTCTGACTTCGACTGGAATCACTACAACATTGGCCCGGGCGATCACCAGGACAAGTGGGTCGAAGCCCTAGACGAGGCGGACGCCGATTTCGACTTCGCCCAGTACGACCTCGACGGTGACGGTTACGTCCACCCGTGGCACGAGCTGGCGATCGTCATCGTCATACCGCAGACGGCGGCGGACGGCTTCGTGCGTCACCTCTGGGCCAGTGATCCGGTCGACGTTCCGCAGCAATTCGACGGCGTCGACATCGAGCTGATCACCGAGTGGTACACCAGCTCGCCTCAGAACAGCTACACCAAATTGACCCACGAGCTAGGCCACCAGATTCTCTTCCTGGGGGACCTCTATTCCAAGAGCAACGTCGCTCCGGAGGTCGGCACGCGTGCCGGTCGCTTGTCGCTGATGGATTTCACGCCGTCCTCCCTGAGTGCCCATCTCGACGGCCCCCAGAAGCTCGCCCTGGGCTGGGTGACGCCACGGATCGTGACCCAAACGGGTCCCCAATCGCTCGAGGACGTCAAGCTCAGTCACGAGGTTCTGGTCTTGCCGAGGCTGCCTGGATCGACCGACGCCGAGTACCTGGTGATCGAAAACCGCCAGAACGCCGCCGCCAACACCCACTACGACATGGGGCTCCAGGATTCTGGCATCGCGGTCTGGCACCTGGTCGAGGGCAGCGCGGAAAACGACACGCCGCCGGTCTGCACCAACGCCGGCACCTGGGATACCCAGACTGACCCCGACGATTACCGCCAGGGGATCCGCCTGATCCGCCCGTCGGTCGACTTTTCCAACGTCAACGCGCTATGGAGTGACGAGCACTACAACCTCGACAGCCTCGGGCTCATCTGTCCCGGCGGTGGCGTCGCTCACAACGTGTCGCGGTGGGTGGACGGCACCGCGTCCTACTCGTTCTTCAATTTCTCGGCATTTGGTCAGAACATGACCTTCACCGTCGTCGCACCGTAGCTGGATCGCGTCCAGAAACACCTATTCTCCACCGGGTCGCGTGGGTGGAGCGCCAGTCAATCCACCCAGTCAATCCACCGTGCCCGGGTCCTGGAGCCGGCGAGCCAGTTCCAGGACCCGGGCATTCTCGGAGTCGAGCTTGAACGCCTGCTTCAGACGTCGCTTGGCCTCGCCCGAACGCCCGGTCCTGGCCAGGATCAGGCCCAGAGCCGCTTGAGCCTCGGGCGACGTGCGATCCAGACGGACCGCACGACGATAGAAACGCTCCGCATCCTCCAGCCGCTCCTCCCGCCGCGCATAGTCCCCGAGCACGAGACAGGCATAGGGATCGCGGACTTTGGCCTTGCTGAGCAGCTCGAGCAGCTGATCGGAGGCGTCTGCCTGATCCTGCTGCCAGAGCAGCGACGCGAGGTTCAGGTAGGCGGGCACGTCCTTCGGATCCAGGGTCAGGGCATGCCGATAGCTCTTCTCGGCCGAGTCGACGTCCCCGGCCTGCTTCTGCGCGACTCCGAGATTGACCCAGATCTCGGGCAGCCCCGCGTCCGTCTGCAGGGCTCGCTCAAAAAGCGCGATGGCCGCGGCCGGGTCGCCGCCTTGAAGGCTCTCGGCACCCAGGTTCGACAAATATAAAGCTTTCGCTCGCTCGTCGCTGAGGCGCTCGAAACGCGAGAGCGCGGCCGGGCGAATAAAACGAAACTCGAGCACACGGCTGCGGCCCGCGTCCTGGATCCCGGCCGACATATGCTTGGACACGACCCGAAGCTCGCCCTCGCTGACCACGCCCCGGTTATCCACGGCGCGCAAGAAGTGGGTGTCCAGCCCCAGATATCTCGAGAGACCGACGAAAAGAAACGAAAATGAGACACAATTGAACTGCTGGGTTTCAAACACATCCGCCGCGGTGCCGGTCTGACCGATTTGATACTTTACGACCAGTTCCTGGAGGGCCCTGAGGAGTTGCTGAGCCTGAGCCAGATCCGAGTCGGTTGCCGTGACCTCGCCGTGTGCCCAGGCCTTCATCTCCTCGGTCAGGGCCATAGGGTCATGACCCGAAATCGCTTCGTCAGTGGGCGCTTGGGCCGAGGCCGGCACCGGCGTCAACGAGAGGAGAACCAGAAGACCGAGGTTTGCCACGATCAGCAAAGATCTCATGTCCCGAGATCGCGGATCAGTTCCCGGACAAACGTTGGATATAAATCGCATGAGCAGACACTGCTTTGTCTATCCCCCACAACATGGCCCGTCAAGCGGTGGGGCTGGATCGACCCCGCTGGCGTCTGAAGGGACGTCGGCCCGGTATCGTCCGAGTGCGCCAGGAGGGTCCTCTGCTCCTGGCGAAACCCTGGCGACGGTCAATTCGACGGTGCAAGAGACGATGAAGAGAGATTTGGGTCCTCCCGCGGGCAGCTGGATGCGGATCGAGGTAGCGAGCGTTTCGGAGTCGGGAGGAACACAGCGCCTAGTTCCCTCTCAAAGCCACTGGCGGTCAGCGCGAGCCTCTGGAAGCTGGCCGCGGGAGGACCCAAATCGGCCCGAAGCCGGGCTGCTAGAGCATGCCGAGCTCGAGGCGGGCGGTTCCAGACAGGATCCCAGACGACTTCGACGTTCGCCGACTCGGCGCCGTCGGTAAAGAGTTGACGAAATGACACCGAATGCTCGTGCGATGGTACCGCTGTCGGATGACAGCGGTGCAGGGCGACCGACGTCGGATGCGCGCCGCGAATTCCGACCGCCGGGGGAAACCACCTACGACCGATCCGGTCCCTATCGGTGGATCGTGTCGCATGTGCTCCGCTATCACATATTCGTCACCAGCTTCCTCGCCTCGGCGCTGCTGGTCAACGTGCTGCGCTCCGTCGTACCGGTCCTCACCGGACTCGCGTTCGACGTGGTCATGGCTCCCGGCGGCGATCGGGAGCGGCTGCTCGCCCTGGCCTTGGGCATCCTCGGCGTCGTCGCCGCTCTGACGGCATTCGATCTCAGCAGCACCTTCTCCGTGGAGGTGCTCGGTCAACGCCTGGAACGAGATGCCAGAGAGGAGCTCTACATCAGCCTGCTCGGCAAAAGCCAGACCTTCCACAATCGGCAACGAGTGGGGGACATCATGGCGCGCACCGCCAACGACGTGCGCATGCTCAATCCGATGATGAACCCGGGCGTGGCGCTGATCCTCGATTCGTTCATGAGCCTGGTCGTGCCCATTGTGTTCATCGGGCGCATCCGACCAGAGCTGCTGGGCGCCCCCCTGCTCTGGATGATCGCCTTTCTCTGGGCGCTGCGACGCTATTCAGCACAGCTCAACCCGGTGACGGCTGAGATGCGAACGCGTTTTGGCGAGATGAACGCCGACCTGGCCGAAACGATCTCGGGCATCGAGGTCGTCAAGTCCACCGCGCAGGAGGACGCCGAGAAAGCCAAGTTCGACGCCGACGCGACGCGTTATCGCCAGGCGTTTGTTGATCAAGGCCAGATCCAGGCACGCTACCTTCCACCGCTACTCCTGGCCATAGCGTTGGCCGTCGCGTTTCTTCACGGCGTCGGGCTGGTCGGGCGAGGCGTGATCACCGTCGGCGATCTGATCGCCTACCTGGGCTTGATGGGGATGCTGCGCTATCCGTCGTTCATCTCCATCTTTACTTTCTCGCTACTGCAGATCGGCATCGCCGGCGCGCAACGCATCTTAGCCCTGATCAGGGAAGAAACCGAGCTGGACGAAAACGAGTCGGGGCACCGCGCCGACATCGTGGGCGAGATCGTCTTCAACGACGTCACCTTCGGCTACGAAGGTCAGCCTATTGTGGAGCACGTCTCGTTCACAGCCGCGCCGGGCGAGACGGTGGCCATCGTCGGCCAGGCGGGTTCCGGCAAGACCACGCTGACCCGCCTGGTGGCGCGGATCTATGACGTCGAGCACGGTCGCATCCTGATCGACGGTGTCGACGTCCGCGATTGGAGCCTGGAGTCGCTGCGGTCGCAGATCTCGACGATCGAGCAGGATGTGTTCCTGTTCTCGCGCTCGGTGGCGGAAAACATCGGCTTCGGTCTGGGACAGAGAGCCGATCGCGCCGAGGTCGAAGACGCGGCGACCGCGGCTCAGGCCGACGATTTCATCAGCCGACTACCCGAGGGGTACGACACGGTCATCGGCGAGCAGGGCTCCACGCTGTCCGGCGGCCAGCGCCAACGTCTGGCCATCGCCCGGGCACTGCTCACCGATCCACGGATCCTGATCCTTGACGACTCGACCAGCGCGATCGACAGTGCGACCGAAGACGAAATCCAGAAAGCGATCCGCCAGGTGCAGCACGGCCGCACCGTCCTGATGATCACCCATCGACTGTCACAAATCCGCTGGGCGGACCGGATCCTGATCCTCGACGGCGGTCACCTCGTGGACCAAGGCACCCACGACGAGTTGATCGGCCGCAGCGACCTGTATCGGGGCATCTTCGCCCGTTTCGACGACACGCGAGAGGAGGCCTGATCGATGGGCTTCATCCTGGACGGCCTGGACGCCGAGAGCTACGACCGCGACCGCTCCGATCGCGAGCTTCTGGTGCGCATCGTCGGCTACTTCCGGCCGCTGCGGTGGACCATGCTCCTGGTGGCGATCATGATCGTGGCGGGTTCATTGATGGACACCGTGCTGCCGATCATGATCTCGCGCGGCGTCGACGCTCTAGGCGCCAGCGGAGACCGCGGCCAGGTCGGCTGGATCGTCGTCGCCATTCTCCTCTCGGGCGCGCTATCGTGGAGCTTTAACTTCGTCCGCCAGTGGTACTCGGCACGCACGGTAGGCGACATTGTCCTGAGCCTTCGAAGAGACGCCTTCGACGCCGTCATGGCTCGCGATATGTCATTCTACGACGAGCACCCGTCCGGCAAGATCGTCAGCCGCGTGACGTCCGACACCCAGGCTTTCGCCTCCGTGGTGACGCTGACATTGGATCTGCTCAGCCAGGGCCTGCTGGTGATCCTGATCGCCGCCATGCTGTTCTATGTCAACGTCCAGCTAGCTCTACTGGCGCTCATCATCGCGCCGGTGATCGTCGTCGTGGCGCTGGGATTTCGGCGCATCGCCCGGCGCACCACGACCGGCGCCCAGCGTATCCTGGCGACGGTCAATTCCACGGTACAGGAGACCATCCGCGGCATCGGTGTGGCCAAGGGTTTTCGCCAGGAACAGACCATCTACGACGAGTTCATCGGGGTCAATGAACGGTCGTATGGCGTCAGCCTGCGGCAGGGTCTGGTGTTCAGCGCCATCTTTCCGATCCTCGGGGCGGTGGCCGGCGTCGGCACGGTGATCGTGATCTACTTCGGCGGCGTCGACGCGATGAGCGGTGAGGTGACAGCCGGTGAATGGTATTTCTTCGTCCAGAGCATCAACATTTTCTGGTTCCCGCTGACCGGCGTCGCGTCGTTCTGGAGTCAGTTCCAACTCGGCCTGGCGGCCAGCGAGCGGGTATTCGCCTTGATCGATGCCGAGCCACGGGTGGTGCAGATCGATCGATTGCAAGTCCAGCAACTGGCCGGGCGGGTCGGGCTCGACGACGTCGACTTCGAATACACAGCCGGCATCAGGGTACTGGATGGTTTCAATCTGCAGATCGAGCCGGGCGAGACCGTGGCACTGGTGGGCCACACCGGCGCGGGAAAGTCGAGTCTGGCGAAGCTAATCGCCCGCTTCTACGAATTCCAAAGCGGGCGAATCCTGATCGATGGGCAGGATATCCGGTCGTTCGACCTGACCTCCTACCGGCGGCAGTTGGGCATCGTGCCGCAGGCCCCGTTTCTGTTTCGTGGCACAGTAGCCGATAACGTGCGTTACGCGCGGCCCGACGCGAGTCCACAGGAGGTGCAAGCGGCCGTCGACAGCATTGCCCACGGTCACTGGCAAGCAGCCCTCGCCAACGGTCTGGAAACACCGGTCGGCGAGATGGGCACCGGCCTGTCGATGGGTCAGCGCCAGCTGGTGGTGCTGGCCCGCGTGCTGCTACAGGACCCGGCGATGATCATTCTGGACGAAGCGACCGCCAGCATCGATCCGCTGACCGAGGCACAGATCCAGGAGGGGCTCGATGTCGTGATGGCGGACCGGACAGCGATCATCATCGCCCATCGGCTGTCGACGATTCGCCACGTCGACCGAATCATCGTCCTGCGCGACGGGCGCATCCTGGAGGAGGGCCAGCACGACGCACTGATCGCGGCCGGCGGCCACTATTGCGAGCTGTACAACACCTACTTTCGTCACCAGTCGCCCGACTACCGGCCAGACCAGGGCTTCGTACCACTGCGGCCTTCATCCGCATAGGGGTCCGAGACGGCCGGTCGGCCTCAAGGGCGAAGGGACTCATCGATGGCGGGTCGCCGGCACCGATTTCGTAACAAAAGATGACCCACATGGAGGTCTTTCAGACTATTATTTGCCTATCCGAATGTGCAAAAGCCCACTCAGTCGCCGCGAAACGGCGAGCCGGGAGCGCCAAACCACTGTCCCAGATCCAGCCAGCGATCTTGAGAAAGTCGACAAGCCTTTTATTGACAGAAGATAGCGTAATGGAGAACAAGTCGCCCCAACAATCAACCCAGAGTTGCGCAACCCAATGCCAGATTTCTATAGGTCTGTAATCTAGGTCGTAAGGTAGCGTCCCTCCGATGTCCACATGACGCCTTAGACTTCCACCATGACTCCTAGAGCGTGGGGCATGAACTGCCTCGCACCTCGGACGACGCCGAGAGCAGGACGATGATCGAGGTATCCCTGCTCATCGCCGCTTGCTTGATGCTGATCGCGTGGCCGGGAGAGAAGAGATAGATCGAGCTGTCTTCGAGATCCAGGAGAAATCACCCCATGATCCCCATCCACCGACACCTGCTTCACGAGTCGTTCAAGCTCGTGGACCTGTTGATTATGTCGGCGGCCTTGATCGTCTCCTTCTGGCTGTCTTCGGGAATGCCCCTGGCGGCCTTCTTCAGCGAGCACCTCAGGGTCGAGAACATTCCGGTGATCATGGTGCTCTGGATCGCATGGCACCTGGTGTTCTACCGCTTGGGTCTCTACGGCTCGCGGCGCCTGGTTTCGCGCCGACGTGAAGCTCTGGACATCTTCTCGGGTACCACCCTCGGCAGTCTCCTGATCTCGAGCACCGCGTCGATCTTCAACATTCAGCTTCAAAACCCAGAATTCCTGCTGATCTTCTGGACCTTGAGCACCCTCCTGACGATCATCGGCCGTCTCTCTGTACGCTTCGTGCTGGAAGCGGCCCGCGTGCGCGGCCGCAACCTGCGCCACGTCCTGGTGGTCGGCACCAACGAGCGCGCGGTGCGCTTCGCCGAGACCATCCAGCGGAAGCCGGAGCTCGGCTACCAGCTGATCGGCTATGTCGACGAGGAGTGGGACGGGGCGGCCCAGTTGCGCCGCTCCGGTGGCGAGATTGTCGCCGACTTCGAGAGTCTCAATCAGTTCCTCTCGGACAACGTGGTCGACGAAGTGGTCGTCGCCCTGCCGTTCAACAAGAGTTACCAGGAATCGTCGCGCATCGTCAGCATCTGCGAGGTGCAGGGCATCACGGTCCGCTTCCTGTGGCAATTCTTCGAGCCGAAGCTGGCGCAGGCCAAGATCGAATCATTCCAGGACATGCCGGTGCTGACGCTTCAGAGCGACGGTTCAGCCAATAGCGGCCAACAGCAGATCAAGCGGCTGTTCGACGTGGTCGCCTCGGCGACCCTCTTGATCCTCTTGGCCCCGGTGCTGTTGGCGACCGCCCTGGTCATCAAGCTGACCTCAAAGGGTCCGGTGTTTTTCGTCCAGGAGCGCGTCGGCTTCCGCAAACGGACCTTCCGCCTCTTCAAGTTTCGCACCATGGTGCCGGATGCCGAGAAGAAACTGGCTGAGATCGAGCACTTGAACGAGGTTTCAGGACCGGTCTTCAAGATCAAGAACGATCCTCGGGTGACCCGCATCGGCGCTTTCCTGCGCCGCACCAGCATCGACGAGCTGCCGCAGCTGCTCAACGTCTTCCTGGGTCACATGAGTCTCGTCGGGCCGCGGCCGCTGCCGATCCGCGACTGCCAAGGCTTCGAGGAAGATCGCCACCGCCGCCGGTTCAGTGTGCCGCCGGGGCTGACCTGCCTGTGGCAAATCTGCGGGCGCAGCTCGATTCCTTTCGAGCGCTGGATGCAGCTCGACCTCCAGTACATCGACCACTGGTCGCTGTGGCTGGATCTCAAGATCCTGCTCCTGACGGTCCCGGTCGTCCTCGAAGGCTGCAAGAACAACGGCCACGGCGAGTTCTCCGATACGATCAGCCGCCCGGAGCGCTGGCTCAATCTGCCCGCGGCCCCGCAGCGGCGCGCTGCCTAACCAGCCCCAAGAAAGCCGATCCTCCGGATTGGCTTCATTGGCCCAGCCCCTCCTCGGCAGTTACCGTCCGGAGGAACCGGACGACAACTGCGGCTTAGCCCAATCGTCCAACCAGCTTTCTGACCAGCTCCGAGGCTAGCTTCATTGGCCCACTCTTCCTTGGCAGTTGCCGCCCGAAGGAACCGGATAGCAACCGCGGCTTAGCCTGATCGTCTAGATCCCATCCAGAAACACCTGTTTTGCTACCTCAGAGGTCGCGCGGGTGGAGCGAGCACGGGCGAGGATGTCTGAGCGCTCCGACGAAGCGCCA
>JAAUYI010094674.1_pt1 | contig 14099 bp, 13 predicted proteins | sample 7278041 | NCBI WGS metagenome assembly JAAUYI01 (sample SAMN14350216, study PRJNA611818) | marine sediment metagenome | isolation source: surface marine sediment (0.6m) | place: French Polynesia: Moorea | collected 2018-08
CGAAGCCACCGGCCTCGGTGGTGTCATCGAAGCTGATGTCGGCTGCGTTGATGCCAAGGGTCGGGCTACGACTTCGATGGCTATTCCGCCCGGATCACGGCAGGTTACGACCTGCTTCCGGACGAGAATATCTCGCTGACCCCGACCCTTGGCATCAACGCAGCCGACATCAGCTTCGATGACACCACCGAGGCCGGTGGCTTCGGCTTCACGATCGAGCGCGGCGACGAGGTCTTCATCGAAGGTCGCGCCGGTATCGAACTGGCTGCCCAGATGTCCGACAAGGTGGATGGCTTCATCCAGGGTACGGTGATCTACGACTTCGCCGACTCGCAGCGTTCGTTCCGCCTGAGTTCGACGCAGACTAATACCTTCCCGACGCTGCTGCCGACTGCCGAACAGAATCGTTTCGAACTGGCAGCAGGAGCCGATATCGACGTGAGCGATCAGTTCTCGATCGGTCTCGGCTATCTCGGGGACTTCGGCGGTGGCTACGACGCCCACTCGGCGCGTGCCACGGTGCGGATCGGCTTCTAGGCCAAACGGCTACGAAAAAGCGAAGGGCCCGGCCACTCAGGTGGTCGGGCCCTTTTGTTTGGGGATAACGGAGGTCCTAGGCTGCTCTTCTCTTCATGATCGACTTGTTGCGCGCGTCGACAAGGCGGAACGCCTTGAAGACCGGGAACCGATCATCGACCCGCCCTTCATGCCCAAGCATCCAGATCTGCTGATAGAACCAGTAGATGCCTGCGAAGCCATTGATCGCCTTCATCATTTGCAGGCCCTTCAGGAAACCCAACCAGCTGGGGATCATGTCGAGACCGTCTTCGTAGCGCGGAAGCGCCTCTAGCCCGTCCAGCAGCTGCTTGGGCGCATCGGTCATCACGCAGAGTGGCCTGCCAAGTCCGATCACATCAGCAGCCCCGCTGTCGAGCGCCTGCTCCATCGCGGCGCGGGTGCGGAAACCGCCGGTGACCATCAGCGGGACGTTCACCTCCGCTTGCATCGCCTTGGCAAAATCGACGAAATAGGCCTCGCGCGCGGCGGTCGAGGGTGCGACATTCTGTTGCTCTTCCTCCTCCATTCCTTCGATGCCCATTAGCTTGGGCTGTTCGTAGGATCCGCCGGAAATCTCGATCAAATCCACCGATGCCTGTTCGAGCCATTTGACCACCATGAGACTGTCCTCGAAGGCAAAGCCGCCTTTCTGGAAGTCGGCGCTGTTGAGCTTGACCGAAATCGGGAATTCGGGGCCCACGGCTGCTCGCGTTGCAGCGACTACTTCGAGCAGGATGCGGGCCCGGTTCTCCAGGCTTCCGCCATACTCGTCGCTGCGCAGGTTCACGCGCGGACTGAGGAACTGTGAAATAAGGTAACCGTGCGCGCCGTGGATTTGCACGCCGGTAAAACCCGCATCCTTGCAGGCCTTTGCCGCGATTGCCCAGCGCTGTACCAGATCGGCGATTTCCTCCTTGGTAAGCGGAGTGGGCTTGCCGAATTGTCCGCCGGGCAGGGCAAGCGCAACGTCGGAGGAGGATTTCGGGTGAGGATTGACCAGTTTCTGCGTCTGACGTCCACCGTGGCTGATTTGCACCCACAGGTGGTTGCCCGCGCGGGTTCCGGCCTCGGCCCAGCTCTTGAGCCGCGCAGCCATGTCGGCATCGGGCTCTCGATCGATTACGACATTGCCGGGTCGTTCGAGATGGTCCTTGTCGATGATCACATTGCCGGTAAGCAGCATCCCTGCACCGCCATCCGACCAGATGCCGTAGAGCCGCTCCAGCTCGGGTGTAGGGCGCCCATCGGGCGTCGCGAGACCTTCGGTCATGGCAGCCTTGGCAATGCGATTGGGCAGCGCCGCGCCGCATGGCAGGGTCAAAGGTTGATTGAGGCTCACAGACTTACTCCCAATTAAATTGCGATTTGCAACTTATGTAGCGAGTGAAACCTCGTCTGGCCAGACTTACACCAGATTGACAGGCAGGCGCGGGTCCAATCATATCTGCGGGAGCTTCGGGGAGCCTGTACACCAATGAAAATTGCAGCATTTCTGTCGGGAGCGTTTGCTCTGGTCGCATCGGCAGCGAGTGCCCATCAGCCCGCGCCACCGATCCTTCCCATGACCGATATCGAGCAGGCCGTACCGGAAATGCCGCCGATCCTGCCGATGCGCCAGCGCGCTGAAGTGATCGACCGTATCCTTGCCGAACGGCTTGATACGATCATCCCTGCAATAATGCGCGAAGAGGGCGTCGATTTGTGGCTGCTTATGTCGCGCGAATACTTCGAGGAACCGGTGGTCGAATCGATGCTCGATGCCAAGAGCATGAGCGCCCGGCGGCGCACGATCCTGATCTTTCATGACCCGGGCGAGGATCAACCGGTCGAGCGCCTGACCGTGAGCCGCTATGGCCTTGCGGGGCTGTTCGAGCCTTCGTGGGACCCCGAAGAGCAGCCCGACCAGTGGCAAGCGGTCGCCGACATCATCGCCGTGCGCGATCCGGCCAAAATCGCGATCAACTTCTCCGATGTCACCGCATTTGGCGATGGAATGACGCTCAGCCAGTCTCGCGCGATGACGGCCAGACTTGCGCCCGAATATCGCGAGCGGATCGTTTCGGGCGAAACCCTGTCGGTGCGCTGGCTCGAAAGCCGCACGCCGAGCGAGCTTGAAATCTATCCCGGCATCGTTCGCATCGCGCACGCGCTCATCGCGAGGGCGTTCTCGCGCGAGGTCATCACTCCGGGCGAGACGACTGCCGCCGACGTGCAATGGTGGTATCGCGACGAACTCGCGCGGCTTGGCCTTAGGCCCTGGTTTCACCCCTCGGTCGGGATCCAGCGCGAAGGCGAGGAGGAAATGCTGCGAGGCGACACCGTCATCATGCCCGGGGACCTACTGTGGACCGATTTCGGCATCACCTATCTGCGTCTCAGCACCGATACGCAGCATCTCGCCTATGTCCTGAAGCCGGGCGAGATCGACGCGCCTGCAGGCCTGCGCGCCGGGCTGGCGGCGACCAATCGGGTGCAGGACCTGTTGCTCGCCTCGCTTCGCCCCAATGTCAGCGGGAACGAAATTCTCGCCGATGCGCGAGCCAAGGCGCTGGCCGAGGGGCTCGAACCCTCAATCTACTCGCATCCGATCGGGACGCACGGCCACGGGGCTGGCACCGCAATCGGGTTCTGGGACAATCAGGGCTCTGACCCGCGCGGAGAGTATAAAATGCGCGCCGGGACGACCTGGTCGATTGAGCTCACGTCCTACAACGCCGTGCCCGAGTGGGGCGGGCAGATCGTAGATTTCCGCTCGGAGGAAGATGCGTGGTTCGACGGCGAGAGCGTGCAATTCCTCGACGGAAGGCAGACCGAGCTGACGCTGATCCCGTCGGATTGACGCGCGCTTTCACAGCCCATTCACCGCCATTGCCATACAATGGCGACCTCGATTACGAGGCTCGCCGATGATCTACATCCTGCTGAATTTCCTTCCGATTGCAACCGCGACGATTGCAGGACTCGTGATCGGCATTGTGTGGCTGCGGGCATCGGGCATCCTGCTTCCGGGGTGGCAGACGCTCGCCCTCGCGGCCCTGGCGGAATTCTGGCTCGCTGCGATCCTCGCCGGTGCACTGATCCTCGCACCGCCCGAAGCCGGAGCATGGACCATGGCGCTCGGCAGCGCCTTCGTGATCTGGATCGGCTTCATCCTTCCGGCCATCTGGGTCACATTCACCGTCTACGGGCTCGAAAGAAGGTCGGCGCTTTCGGCCAGCGCGCACTGGCTGGTTGTGATGCTCGCGCAGGCGAGCGTGATGCAGGGCTGGGGCCTGACCGCGCCGCCGGGAGCGTGAAGTGTTTGTTTGAGCACTCCAGCCGGCTTCAAAGAAGCCACAAGCCCGACCGCCCGTCCGAAGCGATGCGATCTTTGATCGCGTGAGAGAGGAAAGCCAAGGGGCCGGATGGCCCGCCGGCGCTCGAGGCCAAACAAAGATGGTGCCGGCTGCAGGAATCGAACCCGCGACCCCCTGATTACAAATCAGGTGCTCTACCAACTGAGCTAAGCCGGCCCACACGTGCTATTGCGCGCAATGCGCAGCGCCCGCTAGCCGCAAACGCCCCCGAAAGTCCAGACTTCGTCGAGCATTCTTTGTCGTCAATCGAACATTGCGCGTTGTTTCTTGCAGCGTGATCAGTCCCTCGCATAGAATGCCGGTATCAAGGGACGGAACATGAATACGAGCGCTCACCAACAAATGCTGTTCGAGGCCAACCGCAAGTCGGTCGCCGCGACCTACCTGCTGTGGTTCTTCCTCGGTATGCTCGGCGCACACCGTTTCTATGCGGGCAGCAAGAAGACCGGGTTTGTCCAGCTCGCCTTGCTGATTTCGATTGTTGGATGGCTGGTGCTGATCCCATGGCTGATCGCAGACCTTTTCCTGATCCCGGGCATCGTACGCGAGCACAATATGAAGCTGATCGAAGAGATCACCTACGACCCCTCAGAGGAGGCTCATGCGCGCCTCGCCAGTCCGCGGACTCCTGAGGATCGTCGCCGTGCGGCCATGCTGGATGATCTTCGCCAGACTGGCTTCAGCCGAAACCGGCTCGATACCTCGCGGGTTGAGCGCTGAATGCAGCTCACTTCTTGACCCGCCATTCCTTCCGGTAGGTCGATTCCTCGTTGTACTTGCGGTGCTTCGCCGCTTCCTGTTCAACCAACTCCTCTTCGGTCGATGCACGGGCCGAATGGTGCTTGATTAACGTGTCACGCCTGATTGGGATCACCTGGATAATTGGCGTGCCCGCAGCGAGATGGAATTCCTGCGTCCCGCCGGTCCAGATGAAGGGAAAGTTGATCGTGGTCGCGAAGTGATCGCAGTCCACCAGCCCCGAAAAGCACCAGAACGGAAGCTCGGGCCGGTTCATAACCGGCTGAAACAGAACCGAATATCCTTCGGTTACCTTGATCCGCCAGGGATTGATGAATTTGAGCGGCACTACCCCCGCAAAAGGCGGATTGGGCGCGCCGAGCTGGCCGGGATGGTGCTGTTCGATCGGTTGGAAAGCACAATCCTCGCCCCAGCGGATATCGAGGCCCGGCATGTCCATCTTCTGCGCGAAGCTTACGTCATAGGGCAGAGGAATGACATAACCGATCGAGAAGGCGTCGGTGACCGGCAGGCACGCTTTGACCGTCAGTGCGGGTAGGCCGTGCGCATCGGGCATCCCCATCTCGCGGTCCAGCTGCTTGAACCAGTCGGGGGCAAACCGAATTGCAGGCTGCGGTTCGGGAATGGTGCCCACCAGCCCATCGTCGCACAGGAACTCGATTTTCGCGGCTTCGCTCATGGAAGAAGCGTGGCTTAGAGCGCGCCGAAGGTCCACCCTTCGGTGTAGGCGATCTGCGCGGTGAGGCAGCGGGGTTCCCAGCGTTCGGGCTCAGACGCCACCTTGCGCAGCCAGGCGGCGGTGAGGAGTGCGTCGGAGGAGTGATCGTCCACTTCGCCGATCTCGTCGACCGGAGGGCAATCGAGCACCCCGAGCGCAGAATTGAGATCGGCATAGGTCAGCAGCTTGGTGCGACCGCCCAGATCGGCGGTCTCTTTCGATGCGAGACCGGTGTAGATCTCGACTGCCGACGAGCCGCCTCTTTTGATCCGCTTCTCGGGAATTGGGTCCATCGGCCAGACGGGCAGGTGTCCGCGGAGCTGATGCAGCATGCGCATGCCTGTTAGCGACGATTTGCCAACCTGCGCGGCGCCGACGAGGTTGAAATTGCTTACAGGGCGGCATTTTTGCGCGCGCTGTGCCGTCTCGGCTTCCCGGAACCGGCCTTCGCGGTTGATGGCTCCCGGAAGAAGGAAACGGTCACCCACATCATCCTTGCCGTGCCGGAAATAGCGCCGCGCATCGGGATGGTTCACGAAGCTGTGCGCGCCCAGATGCTCATCGCCATCACAAATTGCGTCGATCAGGGCCCATAGCTGCTTGGCATTCTTGGGGCTTCGATCCCAGCCGGGGAAGAACGCGCCGCAATCCTCGAACGGCAGGCTAATCCCGAGATCGAGGCCGACAAGCGAATTGGGCGGTAGCGCGTCGCGCAGGATATCGCGGACCTCGATACGTGAGAAACCGCCGGACGGAGGCATTACAAGCACCGGCGGCCCGCCTTTTGCCTCGGCGATGGCGATTGCGATCCCCTTGTGCCGCTCGCCGCGCGCGCCCGACCAGTCGATCGCGACGAAGTGGTCGAACTCACGCATCGCTTTTCGGCGCTACCGCTGCGCTATTTGAGCGCGAGGATTTTTCCATTCGCAAACGATTCCAGTACTCGATCCGTTCCTTCACCTTGCGCTCGAATCCGCGCTCGACCGGTTCGTAATAGGTCTGCGGTTCCATCCCTTCGGGCCAGTAATTGTCGCCCGAGAAGCCGTCTTCGGCTTCGTGATCGTAGGAATACCCTTCGCCGTAGCCGATATCCTGCATCAGCTTGGTCGGCGCGTTGAGGATGTTTGCTGGCGGCATCAGGCTGCCAGTTTCCTTGGCCGATCGGAATGCGGCTTTCTGTGCGGCATAGGCGGCATTCGATTTGGGCGCGGTGGCGAGGTAAAGGCAGGCTTGCACGATCGCGAGTTCGCCCTCGGGGCTGCCGAGGAATTCGTAGGCGTCCTTCGCGGCGAGGCACTGATTGAGTGCCTGCGGGTCGGCGAGGCCGACATCCTCACTGGCGAAGCGGACAAGGCGCCTGAGGACGTAGAGCGGCTCTTCGCCCGCGGTCAGCATCCGCGCAAGGTAGTAGAGCGCGGCCTGCGGGTCGGATCCGCGCAGCGACTTATGCAGCGCGCTGATCAGGTTGTAGTGCCCGTCGCGGTCCTTGTCATAAACGGCAACGCGGCGTTGCAGGAACGAGCCAAGACCCGCTGGATCGAGCGGCTCGGAGAGCTCTGCGTTGTAGAGCGTTTCGGCCTGACCCAGCAGGAACCGCCCGTCGCCGTCCGCGCTGGCGATCAGCGCGGCGCGAGCTTCGTCGTCAAGAGGCAGGGGGCCTTCGAGGCCTTCGGCGCGGGCCAGCAGCGCTTCGAGCGCCGCATGGTCCAGCCGTTCGAGAATCAGCACCTGCGCGCGGCTGAGCAATGCTGCATTGAGCGCGAAGCTGGGGTTTTCGGTGGTCGCCCCGACCAGCGTCACCGTGCCGCGTTCGACATAGGGCAGGAATCCATCCTGCTGCGCGCGGTTGAAGCGGTGAATCTCGTCCACGAACAGCAGCGTGCGTTTGCCAGCCTCCGCCATCCGGTCGGCTTCTGCAAAAGCCTTCTTGAGGTCGGCGACGCCGGAAAACACCGCGCTGATCGATACGAACCGCATGCCCACCGCGTCGGCGAGCAGGCGGGCGATGCTGGTCTTGCCGGTGCCGGGCGGACCCCACAGGATCATGCTAGATAGCTTACCGGCAGTGACCATCCTTCCGATTGCCCCGTCAGCGCCGGTTAGGTGGTCCTGCCCAATTACCTCTTCAAGCGAACGAGGCCTTAGACGGTCAGCGAGCGGCGCATCTTCGCGCGGCTCGTCCTTGCGCGCTGGCGGAGGAGCATCATCTGCAAACAGGTCTGTCATCCGTCGGATGAGATAGTCTGCTCGTCGGAAAAAGCCACGGTGGTCTTGAATCGATAGATCGACGATATATCTTTGACCTATCGAAACCCTGCGGAGGAATGAAATGACTTGGCATAAATATGGTAAGGGTGGCTGGAACAATCTAGGCCCCATGATCGCAATGATGGCAGCGTCGGCGGCCAGCGAATGGGAAGATGGCGAGCGCCGCCGCCCGCGTCGTGCCCGCGATTGGCAGGACGGTCCAGGGCGCCGCAAGCGTCGCGGCCGGATGTTCGGATCGGGCGAATTGCGCCTCGCACTGCTCGCTCTCATCAATGACGAGCCGCGCCACGGCTATGAACTGATCAAGGCGATCGAAGAGATGACCGGCGGCGGCTACGCCCCTAGTCCGGGCGCAGTCTATCCGACACTGCAAATGCTCGAGGAAGAAGGCCAGATCAAGCAGGCCAAGCCCAAGGGCAAAGCCGGCGATGATGATGGCGACACAGGAGGCAAGAAACCATTCAAGGCGACTAAGTCGGGCAAGGCCGAACTGGAAGAGCGCGCCGATGAGGTGGACGAACTGATGGGTCGCCTCGGCGAACACGGTAAGCGTGCCGAGCGCGTCAAGGAGAAGTCACCAGACCTCTTCCGCGCCATGGGCAACCTTGCCAACGTCCTCAAGAACCGCGCGCGCTCCGGCAAGCTTGACAAGGAAGCGATGGACCAGATCGTCGATATCATCGATGAAGTCGCCAAGCGAATCGAGCGCCTCTGATCGACAGGTCAACGCCCAGAATCCTTAATCGGTTTGCGGCTTGGGCCCTACGAAACTAGTCTCCCTCCCCATGGATCGGGTCAAACCGGATTTTTTGGGGAGGGGAACCCATGATTGACGCCATCGAACGAAAGTCGCCTTGGCACCTGTGGGTGGTGGGGATTCTGAGCCTGCTTTGGAATTCAGTCGGCGGCTTCAGCTATACGATGACCCGGCTGGGGATGCTCAAAGATCTGGGCATGAACGAGGCCGAGATCGCCTTTTTCGACAGCAGCCCGGTCTGGTCCAATGCGTTTTGGGCCTTGGGTGTGTGGGGCGCGATCGCCGGGTCGGTGCTGATCCTTCTGCGCTCACGCTTTGCCGTACACGCGATCGTGGTCGCCATAGTCGGCCTCATAGGTTCGAATTTCTATCAATACGCTATCGCGGACGTTCCCGAGAGCCTGCAAAGCCCGGCACTGACACTGATGATTTGGGCGACGACCCTGTTCATGCTGTTCTACGCCCTACGCATGACGCGCTCGGGCGTTCTGCGCTGATCTAACCGGCTACGGCGGCCTCGGCGGCTTCCGCTTCCTGCAGGGCGCGGCGATCCTCGACCAGCCGGACATAAGTGTCGGCGACCACTCGGTTGATCGCCTCCCAGTCGTATTCGCCCGCCTTGGCTGCGCCTGCTGCGCCGTGCTCGGCGCGCAATTCGTGGTCGGTGCAATAGGGCGCGATCGTCTCGGCGAAATCGCTGCATTCGCCGGGACGGCACAAGCGCCCGGTCACGCCGTCCTCTACCAGGCTGGATGCTCCGGTCGCGCCCGCTGCGATGACGGGCAGACCGCACGCCATCGCTTCGAGTGTCACGTTTCCGAATGTCTCGGTGATCGATGGGTTGAAGAACACATCGCCGCTGGCGAGCGCCTGTCCAAGCTCCGCGCCGGTCTTGAATCCGGCAAAGATTCCGCCCGGCAATGCGTCTTCGAACCAGCCGCGCGCTGGGCCATCGCCGATCACCAGCACTTTGTGCGGAACCTGACGCTTGCGCATCTGCACGATCGTCTCGGCAAAAACGTCGAGACCCTTTTCCATCACCAGCCGCCCTAGAAACACGATTGCGACATCGTCATCGGCAAGGCCAAGCGAGCGCCGCCACTCCATGTTGCGTTTCTCTGGCGAGAAGACGGTGCGATCGACCCCGCGCGACCATAGGCCGATATCGTCGTGCATCTCCTGCTTCAGGAGCTCATCGATCATGCTCTGCGACGGCGCAACCAGCGCGTCGCAGCGGTTGTAGAACCGTTTGAGCATCTTCACGACCAGCGGCTCCATGAAGCCCAGCTTGTAATAGCGAGGATAGGTTTCGAACCGCGTATGCACCGACGCGAGCACGGGTACATCGTGATCCTGCGCCCAGCGCAACGCGGCATGGCCGGACGGGTCCGGGGCCGAAAGATGCACGATATTGGGCTTGAAACGGGTCAGGTCTCGCCGCGCCTTGGAACCCAGGCCAGTGGGCATGCGATATTCGCCACGCCCGAACGGCATGCTGACCGAGGGCGTGCCGATCAGCTCGCCGGTCGGCTCGAAGGCGGGCTTCTCGACGGTCGGCGAATAGACTCGTACCGCAGCGCCCAGCTCCAGCAGTGAGCCGACCAGACGATTCAACGCCTGGTTCGCACCATCGCGGGTGTAGTTGTAGTTGCCGCTGAAGAGAGCAATGCGAAGGTCGGTGAAATCCATGAAGCGGGTCATTTAGGCGAGGAACCGCTGGAATACCACTCTCCACCGGCGTTGCACCATTCTTCATTGACTCGTTGCCGTTTGTCTCTAGTGCCGCGCGTGGGCCACGCGGTCCCAACGCCGCGCGTGCTCTCTGCAAGGAGAGAATACATGACTGAACGTATACGTGGGCTCCTCCATGAGCCGCCGCTCAAACCTGAGCGCCCCCAATTTTCTTCCGGTCCTACCGTCAAGTTTCCCGGCTGGTCGCTCGACAAGCTGAAAACCGATTCGCTCGGACGATCTCACCGCTCCTCGCACGCAAAGGGCCGCCTCAAATACGCGATCGACCTTTCGCGCGAATTGCTGGGCATTCCCGACGATTACCTTGTGGGCATCATGCCGGCGTCGGACACCGGTGCATTGGAAGCGGCGATGTGGAGCATGCTCGATCCCTCGCGCCCGGCAACGGTCGCTGCGTGGGAGAGCTTCGGCAATGTCTGGATCCAGGACGCGGTCAAGCAGCTGAAACTGCCGAACCTGCAGGTGCTGCAGGCAGATTACGGCGAGATCCCCGACCTCACGACCATCCCCCAGCGCAACGATGTGGTGTTCACCTGGAACGGCACCACCTCAGGCGCGATGATCCCCGACACGGACTGGCTCGAGCCGGGCCGCGAAGGCGTCACGATCAACGACGCGACCAGCGCGATCTTCGCTCAGGAGATGGACTGGCCCAAGCTCGATGCCACGACCTACAGCTGGCAAAAGGTGATGGGATCGGAAGCGCAGCACGGCATGCTGATCCTTTCGCCCAAGGCGGTGGAGCGGATCGAGAGCTACGATCCGCCGTGGCCGCTGCCCAAGCTGTTCCGTCTCAAGAAGGGCGACAAGATCAATCGCGGCATTTTCGAGGGCGCGACGATCAACACCCCGTCGCTGCTCGCGACCGAGGATTATATTGCGGCGCTCGAATGGGCGAAGTCGATCGGCGGCCGCAAGGCGATGTTCGAACGCGCCGATGCCAATGCCAAGATCGTAAAGGATTGGATCGAGGCGACGCCGTGGCTTGAAAACATGGTCTCCGATCCGGCCAAACGCACCAACACCGGCGTGTGCATGCGCTTCACCGGAGACTGGTACGAAAGCCTTTCGGTCGAGGAGCAGGCGGCAGTTCCCAAGACGATCGTCAAGATGCTCGAAGAGCGCGCCGTCGGCTACGATTTCAACGGCTATCGCGACGCCCCGCCGAGCCTTCGCATATGGTGCGGCGGCACGCTCGAGCAGGAAGACATCGCGCGCCTGCTGCCGTGGATCGAGTGGGCCTACGAGTCGGTCAAGAACGGCTGACCTTGCGGCGGCTCGAGAACGAGCCGCCTCCTCTCCCAGATTGATCGGGCCGGTGCAGACCGTGCTCCGAATAGGAATTTCTCATGACCAAACCCAAAGTACTCATCTCCGACAAGATGGACCCGAACGCCGCGCGCATTTTCGAAGAGCGCGGCTGCGATGTCGATGTGATCACCGGCGAGACGCCGGAAGATTTGAAAGCGCGGATCGGCGACTATCACGGCCTCGCGATCCGTTCTTCGACCAAGGTGACGCCCGAGATCCTCGATGCGGCGACCAATCTCAAGGTCATCGGCCGCGCCGGGATCGGGGTCGACAACGTCGATATCCCCTATGCATCCGGCAAAGGCGTAGTGGTGATGAACACGCCCTTCGGCAACTCGATCACCACCGCAGAACATGCCATCGCGATGACAATGGCGCTTGCTCGCCAGATCCCCGACGCAAACGTCCGTACCAAGAACGGCGAGTGGCCCAAGAAGGACTTCATGGGCGTCGAAGTCACCGGCAAGACCATCGGCTTGATCGGCGCGGGCAATATCGGCTCGATCGTTGCCAGCCGCGCGCAGGGCCTCAAGATGAAGGTGATCGCCTACGACCCCTTCCTGACTGAGGATCGCGCGGTCGAAATGGGCGTCGAGAAGGTCGATCTCGATACGCTGTTGTCGCGCGCCGATTTCGTCACGCTGCACACTCCGCTGACCGATGAGACACGCAACATTCTCAGCCGCGAGCGGCTGGAGAACGCCAAGCCCGGCATTCGTATCGTCAACTGCGCGCGTGGCGGGCTGATCGACGAGCAAGCGCTGGCGGAAATGCTCACAAGCGGTCACGTTGCGGGCGCAGCGCTCGACGTGTTCCAGACCGAGCCGGCGACCGAGTCCCCGCTATTCGATGCACCCAACTTCATCTGCACCCCGCACCTCGGGGCTTCGACCACCGAAGCGCAGGTCAATGTCGCGCTCCAGGTTGCCGAGCAGATGGCTGACTATCTCGTCAATGGCGGCGTTACCAACGCGCTCAACATGCCGAGCCTCAGCGCCGAGGAAGCGCCCAAGCTCAAGCCCTACATGGCGCTCGCCGAGAAGCTCGGTTCGCTCGTTGGGCAGCTGGCTCACGGCAACCTGACCAAGATCAGCATCGAGCGCGAAGGTGCGGCGGCCGAACTCAACGGCAAGCCGATTACCGGCGCCGTGCTGGCCGGCTTCATGCGGCGCTATTCCGACACGGTGAACATGGTCAACGCGCCCTACCTCGCCAAGGAGCGCGGGCTCGAAGTCAGCGAAATCCGCCACGAGCGCGAAGGCGCGTTCAACACGCTGATCCGCGTGACCGTCGAAACCTCGCAAGGCGCGCGTTCGGTCGCTGGCACCTTGTTCGGCAACGAAGCACCGCGTCTGGTCGAAATCTTCGGGATCGGGATCGAAGCCGACCTCGATGGCCACATGCTCTACGTGGTCAACGACGACAAGCCGGGCTTTATCGGCCGCATCGGGACGCTGCTGGGCAATCACGGCATCAATATCGGCACGTTCAATCTCGGTCGCCGGGATGCGGGCGGCGAGGCCGTCCTGCTGCTAAGCCTCGATGAACCGCTGACGCCCGACGTGATTGCCGAGGTCGAACAGGTCGAAGGCGTCAAGGTCGCGATGGCGCTGGCATTTTGACGCGGGTTGGGGCAAGCGCGCCCTCCAGATGAGAGTGACGTCATGACCCAACCCACCGATCTCCTGCCCGAGGGGCTGGAAGACCGCCTGCCGCGTTCGGCCGCGCGGATCACAGCGGCGATGCGCGCCTGTCTCGAAGTGCTGGGCTCGCATGGCTACGATCGCGTGCGTCCACCGCTGCTCGAGTTCGAGCGCTCGCTATCGAGCCGGATGGAGGGCATCCACACCCGCAAGATGTTCCGGTTTGTCGATCCGGCGAGCCTGCGCACGCTCGCTCTGCGGAGCGACATTACGCCGCAAATCGGTCGTATTGCCGCAACCAGCATGAAGGATGCGCCGCGCCCGCTGCGCCTCGCCTATTGTGGCGACACCGCGATCATCAAGGCAAGCCAGCTCGATCCTGCGCGCGAGCGTTTGCAGCTGGGCGGCGAACTGATCGGCGCGGATACGGTAGCAGCGGCGAGCGAAATCGTGATGGTCGCGATCGAGGCGCTGCAGGCGGCGGGTCTGACCGGGATTTCGGTCGATTTCACCTTGCCCGACCTTGTCGACACGATTGCGGCTCAGGACCGTTCGCTGGGTTCCGATACGGTCGAGGCGATCCGGCGCGAGCTCGACACCAAGGATGCGGGCGGACTCAAATCCGTAGGCGGCGAAGCCTATCTTCCACTGCTCTATGCTACCGGGCCGTTCCCCGAAGCGATGCTCAATCTGCGCGAATTGGATGCGGGTGGAGCGCTGGCCACGCGGCTCGATGGACTTGAGGCGATCGCCGAACGCGTTGGCGATACCGCGCGAATCACGCTGGACCCGACCGAACGCTATGGCTTCGAGTATCAAAGTTGGTTCGGCTTCACGCTCTATGCCGAAGGGCTGCGCGGAGCAGTCGGCAGGGGCGGAACGTATCAGATCGGCGGCACGGACGAGGCCGCGACCGGGTTCACGCTCTACGTGGATCGGCTGGCCGAAGTGGCTCCGGAGCCCGAGCCGTTGCAGAC
>JAAUYI010070864.1_pt1 | contig 14056 bp, 12 predicted proteins | sample 7278041 | NCBI WGS metagenome assembly JAAUYI01 (sample SAMN14350216, study PRJNA611818) | marine sediment metagenome | isolation source: surface marine sediment (0.6m) | place: French Polynesia: Moorea | collected 2018-08
CGCGCTTCGAAAGCCGCAAGCGCTCCGAGAGCAGCGAGCGCCTCGAAAGCTGCGGGCGTGTCGGCCGCAGGCGCGCTGCGAGCCGCGGGCGTGGTGCTGGTGGCGGCGGCAGCGCCGGCCCTGGCCGAATGCCCCGCTCTCGACCCGGAGGTGCACAGGCTGCTGATGACCATGTCGAACAGCGCTGCCCGGGGAGACTACAGCGGCGTCGTTACGCTGCAACGCGGTAGCGACATGCAGGTAATGGGACTCTCTCACCGCGTGATCAATGGTCAGGCCACCGAGGTAATGACACGCCTGACCGGGCAGGACGCGCGGGTGATGCGTGCGGGCCATCCAACGAATTGCACACACCCCGGTCACAACCTGCTCCTGGCGGCCGACTCCGACGAAGCCGGGATCTGCGGCCTTGCCGCGAGCTACCGCTTCCGGCTCGATTCGGGCGAACGTATCGCCGGTCGCGATGCCCTGCGCCTGCGCGTCGATCCCCTGGACATGTATCGCTACGGCTACGTTTTCGAGCTCGATAAAGAAACGGCGCTGATGCTGAAGTCAACCACTTACAGTGCCGACCAGCAGGTTATCGAGCAGTACCAGTTTGCGAGCCTGAGCATGGACGACTCACCCGTGCCCGATGCCCGCATCGAGCATATCGCCGGCCATCCCCATCCCCAGGACGCGGCGGACACGCGCATCGGACCTGCCTGGGCGGTAGGCTGGTTGCCGGACGGCTTCATGGCCACCGACGCCGCGCTGCCGCCCTCGGTGCGCAAGAGCTACACCGATGGCCTGGCTACCTTCTCAGTTTTCGATGAGCCGCTCTCCGTCGCGATCAAGCCCGGAGAAGGCGTCGAGCGCCAGGGCAGTACCGTGGCCTACACCCGCGGCGTGACCCTGCAGCAGCGGCCCATGCTGATCACCGTGGTCGGCGAGATCCCGACGAACACGGCGCGGATGGTTGCGGATGCGGTACGCCTGCGCTGAACCCGGACCGAAGCTCTATAGCCGCAAGGCAGGCGACGCTCGGGTTGTAGCCGCCGAGGTCGTCTCTCCATGCTGACGGAGACCGGTCGAGTTGTGGGCCTTGAAGGCGACACCGTATGGGTCGAGACGCTGCGCCAGAGCACCTGCGGTGCCTGTTCCGCCCGTTCCGGCTGTGGCCACGGACTACTGAACACAGCCCTTCCCGGCGGGAGTCGGGCCCTGGTGAAAGCGCGACTCGCTACGGCGCTGCGACAGCGGGTTGCACTTCAGGATCACGTCGAAGTGGCTTTGCCGGAGCGCAGCTTCCTCACCGCTGCCGCGGCGCTCTACCTGATGCCGCTTCTTACCGCCGTCCTCGGCGCGCTGCTGGCGGAACAGTTCTGGGCCGGCGTCGGTGCATCCGCTGACGCCGCCGTGGCCCTGGCGGCGCTGCTGGGCCTGGGCGTCGGCCTCGGCGCCGTGCGCTGGCTCTCTCGCCGGCAGTTGGCCACCGGTTCCTATGTGCCCATTGTGACTGCGCGCCTCGAGCCGACGAGCGACTGACTTCCCCTGACTTGAAATTGGTTACCGAAGCGCCATGTCCCGCTGAGACAGAGGCGGATGCCCCGATTGTTGGGCACAAGCTCGCCAGCGATGGGCCGGAACTGAACTCTTAGTACCTAAACCCCGTAGACAGCAGATCGATTTGCAGGAGTAGTTTTATGTCTCTTATCCAGCTTGCGCGAGTCGCACCCACGGCGGCTCAGACCCGTGTGTACGTCCTCGGACTGCTGAGTGCGGTTTTGTTCGCACTTCCCGGTATTGCGCGCGCGGCTCTCCCGGAATTTCGCGACATCGTGGCGCAGAACTCGCCCGCCGTGGTCAAGATTGTCGTGGAAGGTCGCCGGCCCGCCCAGTCGGAAATCGATCCGGAGGAGATTCCGGAGTTTCTGCGGCGCTACTTCCAGCTGCCCAATCCTCCCCAGGGAGGCCCGCAGCGTATGGCGACGGGATCCGGGTTTATCACCTCTGCTGATGGTTATGTTGTGACCAACCACCACGTCGTGGAGGATGCCGAGTCCGTGATCGTTCGCCTCGCGGACCGCAGCGAATACGACGCCGAGGTGGTCGGCCTGGATCCCCGGTCCGATCTCGCGCTGCTGCGCATCGACGGCCAGGACCTTCCCTACGTAAAACTCGGAGCCGATGATTCCCTCGAAGTCGGTGAGTGGGTCCTCGCGATCGGATCTCCCTTCGGGCTCGATTACTCGGTGACGGCGGGTATCGTGTCGGCCAAGGGCCGCAGCCTGCCCACGCGCAGCCGCGAAAACTATGTGCCCTTCATCCAGACCGACGTCGCCATCAATCCCGGCAACTCCGGCGGCCCGCTGTTCAACCTTGACGGCGAAGTCGTGGGCGTCAACTCGCAGATCTTCACCACGCGGGCGGGCGGATCGATTGGTCTGTCCTTCGCCATCCCCGTAAACGTGCTGCGCAACGTCGTTACCCAGCTCAAGGAAAACGGCGAGGTAACCCGCGGCTGGCTCGGTGTAACGATTCAGAACGTCGATCGCAATCTCGCCGAGTCCTTCGGTCTTGATCGGCCGCGCGGCGCCCTCGTGAGCCAGCTCGCTCCCGGCGGTCCCGCGGCGGCAGCGGGTCTAGAGCCCGGAGACGTCATCCTTGAGTTCGACGGTGAAGAGATTCTGACCTCCGGCGATCTTCCTCACGTGGTTGGCCTCATTGCGCCAGGCACGGAAGTCGAAGTGGTGCTTATACGCGACCGCGAGGAGCGCCGCATCGACGTTGAGGTAGGTGGCTTGAATGCCGACGACGATATCGCCGGCGCCTACCGTGGCGATGAGGCCGAAGACGAGGCCGGCGGTGGCCGGCTGGGTATCGTCGTAGAGGAAGTGCCCGACGAAATGCTTGATCGCTTCGAGCTGGAAGGCGGCGTGCTGGTTCGCGGCGTGCAGCCCGACTCTCCCGCCGACCGCGCCGGCCTCCAGCAGGGTGACGTGATTACCGCCGTGGGCTCCACGCCGGTGCGCTCGGTCGAAGCGCTGCTGAGTGCGGTGAGAGACCTGGACGCCGGCGCCTCCGTGCCGCTGCGCCTCATGCGGCGCGGGCAGCCTCTTTTCATCGGTCTGCGCCTCGAGGATTGAAGCTCGGGGATTTATAGCCGGCGCGCTTCAGCGCGCCTGGAACTCCTGCGCTAGCTGGGGACCGTGGGGTCGTACTGAGCAGACGCTTTGAGCGCGCCACCGCAGACTCATATCGGCTACAATAGGGCGCTTGACAGCGGCGGGCTATCCCGCCGCTTTTTTCATTGCGCGTCTGCTTACGCCGCGAGTATGTCTTGAGCGAACTGAACCACATCCGCAACTTTTCGATCATCGCCCACATCGACCACGGCAAGTCGACGCTGGCCGATCGCTTTATCCAGCACTGCGGGGGCCTGAGTGATCGCGAGATGCAGGACCAGGTGCTCGATTCCATGGACATCGAGCGCGAGCGCGGTATCACCATCAAGGCCCAGAGCGTCACGCTTGAGTATGACGCGCGTGACGGTAAAACCTACCTCCTGAACTTCATCGACACCCCCGGTCACGTCGATTTTTCCTACGAGGTGTCGCGCTCCCTGGCGGCCTGCGAGGGTGCGCTTCTGGTGGTCGATGCCGGGCAGGGCGTAGAGGCCCAGTCGGTGGCGAACTGCTACACGGCCATCGAGCAGGGCCTTGAAGTGCTGCCGATCCTCAACAAGATGGACCTTCCCCAGGCGGATCCTGAACGGGTCCGCACCGAGATCGAAGAGATCATCGGAATCGACGCGACCGAGGCTTGTCTGGTCAGTGCGAAGTCGGGCATGGGCATTGAGGATGCCCTCGAGTATCTCGTCGCCAACATCCCGCCGCCCGAGGGTGATCGCGACGCCCCGCTGCAGGCACTCATCATCGATAGCTGGTTCGACAATTACCTTGGAGTGGTCTCTCTGGTCCGCGTTAAACAGGGACGCCTACAGGTCCGCGACCGCATTCTGACCAAATCCAATGGCAAGCTTCACCAGGTTGACGGCGTGGGCATCTTCACGCCCAAACGCGAAGCCCGCGACAGCCTCCTGGCCGGGGAAGTGGGTTACGTGATCGCGGGTATCAAGGATATCCAGGGCGCACCCGTGGGCGATACCATCGTCCACGCCAAGACGCCGGATGTGCCCTCGCTGCCGGGCTTCCAGACCGTGAAACCGCAGGTGTACGCGGGGATCTTCACCGTGTCGGCGGACGACTACGAGGACTTCCGCGAGGCGCTGGCCAAGCTCACCCTGAACGACGCCTCCCTGTTCTATGAGCCGGAAACCTCCGATGCCCTGGGCTTCGGATTTCGCTGCGGATTCCTTGGCATGCTCCACATGGAGATCATCCAGGAACGCCTCGAGCGTGAATACGACCTCGACCTGATCACCACGGCGCCCACGGTCGTGTACGAGGTGCTGAAGAACAACGGCGAAGTGCTGCGGGTCGATAACCCGTCGTCCCTTCCGGACCCGGCGGACATCAGCGAGATGCGCGAGCCCATCGCCCGCTGCAATATCCTCGTGCCGCAGGAGTATCTCGGCAACGTCATCACGCTGTGCGTGGAGAAGCGTGGCGTTCAGAAAGACATGCAGTTCCTGGGTGCGCAGGTATCGCTTACCTACGATATTCCCATGGCGGATGTGGTGCTCGATTTCTTCGATCGACTGAAATCGGTCAGCCGCGGCTACGCTTCCCTCGATTACGGCTTCGATCGTTTCGAGGCGGCGAGTCTTGCCCGCCTCGACGTCCTCATCAACGGTGATCGCGTCGACGCCCTGGCGCTGATCGTTCATCGCGATCAGCTCCAGCACCGGGGGCGGCAGCTCACCGAGAAGATGAAGGAGCTGATTCCGCGGCAAGTGTTCGACGTGGCCATCCAGGCCGCCGTCGGCGGAAAGATCGTGGCGCGCCAGACCGTGAAGGCCCTGCGCAAAAATGTGACGGCAAAATGCTATGGTGGCGATGTAAGCCGCAAGCGCAAACTTCTCGAAAAACAAAAGGCCGGCAAAAAGCGCATGAAGCAGGTCGGGCGGGTAGAGATTCCCCAGTCGGCGTTCCTCGCCGTATTGAAGGTCGAGTAGCGCTACACAAGCGCTAACTACGGGAAAGATAGAGAGCAGGACCAGGTAGTGGACTTCCCCCTCATTTTGGTGATTCTGGTGTTCGGAACCGGGCTTATCTGGCTCGGGGACCGTGTGCTCCTCGCACCCGCCCGACGTCGCAGCTTCGATGCCCTCGCTGCCGAGTACCCGGGTTGGTCCGACGAGGGATCCGCCGACGCCGAGAGTTTCCGCCGGGCTTCCGAGACGCTGCCCCGGGAGTCGACGCTCGTCGAGTATTCACGCTCCTTCTTCCCGGTTCTGGCAGTGGTCTTCGTGCTGCGCAGCTTCCTTGTGGAGCCCTTTCAGATTCCGTCCTCGTCCATGGTGCCCACGCTGGAAGTGGGGGACTACATCCTGGTAAACAAGTTCACCTACGGCGTGCGGCTGCCGATCCTGCGCACCAAGGTGCTCAATATTGGCGAGCCCAACCGCGGCGATGTGATGGTGTTTTTCCCGCCGCACATGAACAAGACCTACTACATAAAACGCGTCATCGGTCTGCCCGGTGATGTGGTCAGTTATCGCAGCAAGCGTCTCTATGTGAACGATGAACCGGTGCCCTTCGAGCAGCTCGCCGTGGTCCCCGATCCCCGGGGGCGTGTTCAGGTCGGGCTTGCCGAGCTGGGCGACCGGCGTCATCTGCAGCAGGTAAACCTGCTCCGCCCCGGCCGCGACTTCACGGTAACCGTGAAGCCCGGGCACTACTTCATGATGGGCGACAACCGCGATAACAGTTCCGATTCCCGGGTGTGGGGCCAGGTGAGCGAGCGCGATATCGTGGGCAAGGCCTTCGCGATCTGGATGCACTGGGATTCTCTGTTCAGCATTCCCAGCTTCGACCGCGTCGGCGCAATCGAGTAGGCTTCGGGCCGTGAGCGACGCGCCGCTGCAGATGGTCAAGGAAGGTAAGACAATGCGAAGCTACCGTATAAACGGCTTCCGCAGGCAAAGAGGCATAGGCCTGCTCGGGATGCTGATCATCGCGATCATGGTGGGCTTCTTCGTCATGTCCGCTATTCGTATCGCGCCAGGCTATCTTGAGTACCTTTCGGTGCGCGAGGTCGTCATCCGCGTTGCCGAGGAATACGATCCCAACGCCGATACCTTCACGGACCTGCGTCGCAAGCTGGCCGACTATTTCAATACCAACCAGATCAAGGCCGTCAACGCCCGCGAGGTCGAACTGTCCCGGGAAGATGGCAGGGTGGTGATCAACGCCAACTACGAGCAGCGCATTCCCCTGGTGTGGCGCGTAGATGCCGTGGTCAAGTACGACGATCTCGTGTTTATCGCCGGCGAGACCTACAGCGACTGAGCCGGTGGACGACCAGGCCTGGTTCGCGCGGGAGTTCGGCTGCCGTCTGAGCAGCGACAGCCTTTTGCAGCAGGCGCTCACGCATCGCAGCGTCGGGCGGCGCAACAATGAGCGACTCGAATTCCTTGGCGACGCCGTTCTGGGCCTTGTGATCAGTGAAGAACTCTACCGGCGCTTCCCCGATGCCGATGAAGGTCAGCTCAGCCGTCTGCGCGTCAGCCTGGTCAAGGGCAGCTCGCTGGCAAAGCTGGCCCGCGAGCTCGATGTGGGCGCGCATCTGCGCCTCGGTAGCGGTGAAACCAGCGGCGGAGGTCGCCAGCGCTCGTCCATTCTCGCCGACACGCTGGAAGCGCTGCTTGGCGCCGTGCTTCTCGATCAGGGCGTTGCGGCGGCGCACACGGCGGTGGGCCGGGTCTTTGCCGAGCGCCTATCGGACCTGCGCCTTTCGGCCGCGCGCAAGGATCCGAAGACCCGCCTGCAGGAGTACCTGCAGGCACGACGCCGACCGTTGCCCAACTACGAGGAACTGAGCGTGACCGGCGCCGACCATCAGAAAACCTTCACGGTACGCTGCCTGCTTACCGACGATGGCGAGACCGCAGAAGGCGAGGGCGCAAGCCGTCGCGCCGCCGAGCAGGCGGCTGCCGAGGCCCTGCTCGTGAGCCTGGGTGAGACGTGAGCGAGACATGAGCAAAAAGCGCCGCTGCGGCTACGCCGCCATCGTGGGTCGCCCCAACGTCGGGAAATCGACCCTGCTCAATCATCTTCTCGGCCAGAAGCTATCGATCACCTCGCGCAAGCCCCAGACCACGCGCCACCAGGTTCTGGGGATAAAGACCCGCGGTTCGTCGCAGATCCTGTTCGTGGATACGCCGGGTATGCACGGCGGGGCGAAAAAGGCCCTGAACCGTTACATGAATCGCGCCGCTTCGGCCGCGCTGCCCGGTGTCGACGTGGTGGTTATGGTGGTCGATCGCAACGCCTGGCGCGACGACGATCAGCGCGTTCTCGATGCCTGCCTGGCGAGCGGTGCGCCGGTGATCCTGGCGGTCAACAAAGTTGACCTCGAGGAAAATCCCAATACGCTGCTGCCGGTTCTCGAAGACCTGGCGGGGCGGGCCGACTTCGCCGCCCTCGTGCCCGTATCGGCGCTCCGCGGCAAGAACCTGGAGGCCCTGGAGGACGCCATCGTTGAGCACCTGCCCGAAGGCGACTGGCTCTTCGCCGAGGACGAACTCACGGATCGAAGCACCCGCTTCCTTGTCGCGGAGATCATCCGCGAGAAGATCATGCGCCAGCTCGGCGACGAACTGCCCTACGCCACGGCGGTCGAGATCGACGAGTACCGCGAGGAGCGCGGCATTACCCATATCTCGGCGACCATCCTAGTTGAGCGCAAGGGGCAGAAAGCCATTCTTATCGGCCGCCAGGGCAGTCGTCTGCGCCAGCTGGGGACCGAAGCGCGGCGGGATATCGAGAAGCTGATCGAGGCTCGCGTCATGCTGCGGCTCTGGGTGAAGGTTCGCAGCGGCTGGGCCGACGACGAGCGGGCCCTGCGCAGCCTGGGCTACAGCGACGGTCGCTGAACCGGCGTCGTGCGCATCCAGCTCCAACCGGCCTATCTCCTGCACCGCCGGCCCTACCGCGACAGCAGCGACCTCCTCGAACTCCTCACGCTGGAACATGGCCGCATCGGCGCCGTGGCCCGCGGTCTCGGGCGAAAACGCTCCGGCGGTGCCCTCGCGTCCATCCTCCAGCCCTTCCGCCCGATTTTCGTCAGCCTCTCGGGTAAGGGGGAACTGCTCACGCTGACCGCGGCGGAAGCCGGGGGCGCCGTGGACGGACTGCGGGCCGACCCCCTGTTCAGCGGCTTCTACCTCAACGAACTCCTGCTGCGAACGCTGCAGCGGCACGATCCCCACCCCCAGGTTTTCGCGGCCTACGCCGAGGCCGTGGCCGGCCTGGCGGCGAGCCCCGAACGTGGCGGACTGGCCCGCTGTCTGCGGCGCTTCGAGTTCGCTCTCATCGAAGATCTCGGTTACGCGGTCGATTTCATGAACCTTGCCGACGGGTCCGGTCCGATCGATCCCGAGCGCAGCTACCAGCTCGTGCCCGGCGAAGGGATCTTCGAGATGCAACGCGCCATGCCGCGAGCCTCCACCTACAGCGGGAAGGAACTCTCGGCGGTGGCGGCCGGTCGGCTCGACGACGTCTCTGCGTCGGTGCTCCGCCGCCTGGCCCAGGAGCTCCTGGCAGATCACGTGGGATCGGAACCGCTGCGTTCCCCCGAGGTCTATCGCAAAGTGCTCGCGGGTACGCCGTGATCGGAATTGGCACGGACATTGTAGAGATCTCCCGCGTGGAAGCGGTGCTGGAACGGCATCCGGAGCGTTTCGCCACGCGCATCCTGACTCCGCGGGAGCGGGAACGGATGCGGGCGACCGCGGCACCCGCGCGCTTCCTCGCCCGGCGCTTTGCGGCCAAGGAGGCTATCGCCAAGGCCCTGGGTACGGGAATTGGCGGCTCCCTGGGCTGGCTCGACCTGGAAATCAACAACAACGCGGCCGGAGCGCCGCAAGTCGGGCTGTCATCAGCAGGCGCGACGCTACTGTCGGCGATCGGTGGGCGATCGATCCTGGTAAGCATCTCCGACGAGCGAGCCTATGCGGTGGCTTTTGCGGTGGTGCTGCAATAAGGTGTGCGCCCTTCGCGGGGCCTGGGCGGGGAAGGGTCACGATGAGCGCCATCGATAGCCGGTGCGCAAAGGAGTGAAATGGCAGACTACCCAACAATCGAGTCCTGTATCGGCGGCACGCCGCTTGTCCGCCTGCAGCGGCTGCCCGGGGACACCTCGAACACCATTCTCGCGAAGCTGGAGGGAAACAACCCCGCCGGTTCGGTGAAGGATCGGCCGGCGCTCAGCATGATCGCGGAGGCCGAAGCGCGGGGCGATATCAGTCCCGGCGATACCCTGATCGAGGCCACCAGCGGCAACACCGGTATTGCCCTGGCGATGGCTGCGGCTATCCGCGGCTACCGCATGAGGCTGATCATGCCCGAGAGCGCCAGCGAGGAACGCAAGCAGGTCATGCGCGCCTACGGCGCGGAACTCATCGAGGTCAGCGCCGATGACGGTATGGAAGGGGCGCGGGATCTCGCGGAGGCGATGCGCGATGCCGGCGAGGGCGTCGTGCTGGACCAGTTTGCCAACAGCGACAATCCCCTCGCTCACTATCGGGGCACGGGGCCCGAAATTTGGGCACAAACGGGCGGCGAGATCACCCACTTCGTCAGTTCCATGGGCACCACGGGCACGATCATGGGCTGCTCGGCCTACTTCAAGACGCAGAACCCCGCTATCGAGATCGTGGGCCTCCAGCCCTCGGAAGGCGCGAGTATTCCCGGTATCCGGCGCTGGCCCGAGGCCTACCTGCCGTCGATCTTCGATCCGGCGCGCGTCGATCGCGTGCTCGACGTCAGCCAGGACGAGGCGGAAGAGAGTATGCGGGCCCTGGCCCGGGAAGAGGGCATCTTCTGTGGCGTATCGGCCGGTGGCGCCGTCGCCGGTGCGCTGCGCGTGTCCGCCGAAGTGGAGAACGCCACGATCGTCGCCATTATCTGCGACCGCGGCGACCGCTATCTCTCCACCGGGGTTTTCGCGAACTAAAATCCCATGGTCAGTGTCCGCGAACAGCGCTATCTCTGCGACGACGGTCGCGTCAATGCCGATGCCTGGCTTGCCCAGCTTCCGGTCGCCGCGCCCCTGGAGGCCGCAGACGAGAGTCGTCTCCGCCAGGGCCTGGCGACCCTCCACGCGGCCAGCGCCCGGGAGGGACGCGACCTCGACGACTGGTCACGCCAGGCTGACTGTGAAGCGGCCGGTGTGGAAACGGCGCAGATTCTCGCCGAGCTGCGGGTAGGTACCGAGTGTCTCCTGGCGGGGCTTTTGTACCGCGCAGTCCGCGAGGATCGCCTGTCGTTGGCCGAGGTAGAAGTCACCTTCGGCGAGGGCGTGGCCAAGCTGCTCCGCGGCGTCCTGCGCATGGCCGTGATCGCCGATCTGCGTAATCCCAGCGACCGCGTTGTTCTTGGTCAGGCCGAGGCCCAGCGCGACAACATCCGCAAGATGCTCGTCGCCATGCTCGACGACGTGCGCGTGGCCCTCATCAAACTCGCCGAGCGAACCTGTGCCATCCGCGCCGTAAAGGAGGATGAGGAACGCCGTGACGTTGTCGCCCGGGACGTCTTCGACGTGTACGCACCGCTCGCTCATCGTCTCGGCATCGGTCATCTGAAGTGGGAACTGGAGGACCTGTCGTTCCGCTACCTCCACAGCGACTCCTACATGCGCATCGCACGCCTGCTGGATGGCAAGCGCGTCGAACGCGACGACTTTATTGCCCGCGTCCGCGAGCAGCTCAGCCGCGCGCTGAGTGACGCCCACATCGAGCACGAGATCAGCGGCCGCGCCAAGCACATCTACAGCATCTGGCGGAAAATGCAGCGCAAGGGGATCGGTTTCTCCCAGGTGCACGACATTCGCGCCGTGCGCATCCTGGTCCCCGAGATCAAGGACTGCTACGCCACGCTGGGTCTGGTGCACGGACTCTGGCGCAACATTCCCAACGAATTCGACGACTACATCGCCAACCCCAAGGAGAACGGCTACCGCTCCCTGCACACGGCGGTCGTCGGTCCCCAGGGCAAGATCCTGGAGGTGCAGATCCGCACCTTCGACATGCACGAAGAGGCTGAGCTCGGCGTCTGCGCGCACTGGCGCTACAAGGGCACGGACGCCCAGAACGGCGCGCAATCGACCTACGAGGAAAAGATCAGCTGGCTGCGCCAGGTGCTCGACTGGCACGAGGAAACGGGCGATGCGCTCGCCGTAGCGGAGCAGCTCAGCTTCGACATGGCGCAGGATCGCGTCTACGTTTTCACGCCGCGCGGCGACGTGGTCAACCTCGCCGCGGGCGCGACGCCCCTCGATTTCGCCTATCACGTGCACACGGAAGTCGGTCATCGCTGTCGGGGCGCGAAGGTAAACGGGCAGATCGTATCCCTGACCCAGTCCCTGCAGACCGGGGATCGCGTCGAGATTCTCACGGCGCGCGACGCCCAGCCTCGACGCGACTGGCTGCAGGCGGGCATGGGATACCTCCACACGTCCCGGGCGCGCTCCAAGGTTCAGGCCTGGTTCCGCAGCCAGGCCCGGGAGGACAACGTGGATGCCGGCCGCGCGCTCCTGGACCGCGAATTCCGGCGCCTCGCGCTCACGAGCGTGGACTACAAGCGTATCGCCGCCGATCTGAAGCTCAGCACCGTGGAAGAGATGTACGCCTCCGTCGGTGCCGGCGATATCAGTGCCGCGCAGGTCCTGCACGCGGCGGAGGCACTCATCGGCGACAAGCCGCAGCCGGAGCTGCGCGTCAGCCGCGGCACGGTCTCGCGCCAGGGCCACGCGGTCCAGGTGCAGGGCGTCGGCAACCTGCTGACCAACATGGCGGGCTGCTGCAAACCGGTACCGGGAGACGCGATCAGCGGCTTCATCACCCAGAGCCGCGGCGTCAGCATTCACCGCGCGGACTGCAAGCGTAGCCTGCAGCTTGCGGAGCAGCATCCCGAGCGGGTTATCGATGTCGACTGGGGCAGCGCCCCCGACGAGCGCTTCGAGGTCGATATCGCGATCGAGGCCCACGATCGCCAGGGGCTGCTGCGCGATGTAACGCAGCTCTTCGCCAACGCGCGCATCAACGTGCTGGCGATCCAGACCCAGACCAATCGGAGCACCTTCGGGGTCACCATGCGACTCACGGTAGAGGTGGGGGATCTCGGTTCGCTGTCGAAGCTGCTCGAGCGCCTCAACCGTCTCAAGAACGTGATGTCCGCGCGGCGGCTGACCTCCTGAGCCTCCCGCTGGCCGCGCCGAATCTTCAGGGATCAGCTATGACAGCGCAGCGCTATACGGTTTCAGACCTTCTGCAGATAATGGCTCGCCTGCGCGATCCGCAGCACGGCTGTCCCTGGGACCTGGCCCAGAGCTTCGAGAGCATCGTGCCCTCGACCCTGGAGGAGTGCTACGAACTCGCCGCCGCGATCGAAGCCGGCGATTACCCTCACGTGGCCGATGAACTCGGAGACGTGCTGTTCCAGGTCGTGTTCTACGCGCAGCTCGGGGCCGAGGAAGGCTATTTCAGTTTCGACGAGATCGTTCACGGCCTCGCCGCCAAGCTCCTGCGCCGTCATCCCCACGTGTTCGCGGAAGGGCAGATCGACGGCATCGTCGAAGAGCGCACCGACGCCCAGTCGGTGAAGACGCAGTGGGAGAGCATCAAGGCCGGGGAGCGCGCGGACCGTGCCCAGCACGGCGCCATGGACGACGTGCCCACGGCCCTGCCGGCGCTGCCGCGCGCGCAGAAGCTGCAGAAACGAGCGGCCCGCGTGGGCTTTGACTGGGACGGTGAGGAGCCGGTGCTGGACAAGCTCGCCGAGGAGATGGCCGAGCTGCGCGAGGCGCTCGCCAATGACGATGCGGCAGCTATCGCAGAGGAAGTCGGCGACCTGCTGTTCACGGTCGTCAACTTTGCCCGTCATCGCAGGATTGATGCGGAGTCTGCCCTGCGGCGCGCGAGCAGCAAGTTTGAGCGGCGTTTTCGTGCCATGGAGACCAACGCCGCGCAGCAGGGGGATTCACTGGACAAGCTGGATGCGGAAGCGCTCGATGCGCTCTGGCGGGCCGTTAAACGCGAGGGCGAACCCGGCTAGCACGTGTCCAGGGGCCGGACCCGCAGACTGTGGTCATCGCTTGTTTCGGCCCAAGGTGCTCGGTATGGTGCCCGCTCTTTGGACCGAGCGGGTACCGTAGCGCTACGCGGTACGGCTCTCGCATACCGGGCGACCTAGAACTAAAGAAGCATAGCCAGCAGCCACCGATTCGGCGCATAAGCTGAAGGTTGAACAGCGCACAGGCGGAGCGTCCACCGACGCAAACGCCGATGCCAGTAAATGATAAGCAAGTACAGAGCACATTACAGAGCACGATGAGAGGACTCCCATGCGATTGATCCTGCTTGGCGCCCCGGGCGCGGGAAAGGGCACCCAGGCCCAGTACATTACCGAAGCCTTCGGGATTCCTCAGATCTCCACCGGCGACATGCTGCGCGCCGCGGTGAAGGCCGGGACGGAGCTGGGTCAGAAAGCAAAGTCCATCATGGACTCCGGAGGTCTTGTCTCCGACGACATCATCATCGGCCTGGTCAAGGAACGCATCACCGAGCCGGACTGCGCCCAGGGTTTCCTGTTTGATGGCTTTCCGCGCACGATCCCCCAGGCCCAGGCCATGGTCGACGAGGGCGTGGCCATCGATCACGTCGTGGAGATCGCGGTGGACGACGAAGAGATCGTGGCGCGCCTGAGCGGGCGTCGTGTGCATCCGGGTTCCGGACGCGTCTACCACGTCACCCACAATCCGCCCAGGGTCGAAGGTGTGGACGACGAAACGGGTGAGCCCCTGGTGCAGCGCGACGATGACAAGGAAGACACGATCCGCAAGCGTCTCGCGGTCTACCAGGAGCAGACCCGGCCGCTCGTTGATTTCTACG
>JAAUYI010031098.1_pt1 | contig 14054 bp, 13 predicted proteins | sample 7278041 | NCBI WGS metagenome assembly JAAUYI01 (sample SAMN14350216, study PRJNA611818) | marine sediment metagenome | isolation source: surface marine sediment (0.6m) | place: French Polynesia: Moorea | collected 2018-08
TATCTGACCTCTTAAACTAACCTCTTTCTCTTGAAGCTTTTTAATCGTTTCAGCTGCATCTGGATTTGTCTTAGACATCTCCTCTCTGACTTCTCTTAATTGTTTCTCTAAATTTACAATTTGACTTTCTTTCTCTTGTAGCGTTGCCTCTAACTCATTTACCCTTCCTTGATTTGCAGTATTTTCTTTAGGAGCAATGTAGAATTGGTAATAATCATTTAGAAGATGGCTACTATATAAGCTTATTGAGTCATTAGCATGCTTCAATTCATCTTTGTAACACTTTTGAGGATTCAATGATAAATAAAATGACCCCTTAGTATCTTCAAGGATATCAACATAATATTCTGTATTACTAGAAATGCCCTGGAATTTTAGATAATCAGAACCTTCTATTTTAACTTCTGGGGAAACCCCATTTTTATCTGCTTTTAATTCTTTATTATCATGGCTAGAATTTCTTAGAGTCAACCAAGGATCACTCCATTCTGTTACTGGATTAATTTCTTTTATAAAGAAATCGTTTCCTTTCCTAGTAATCATTAGTTGCTGAGAAGAACCATTAACATTTAAAACCGTTACTTTATTTTTATTTTCTGTTGAGTCTTCTGTTGTTTTTTCTATTGATATATCACTTGATCTAGGATTAGGAACAAAAACAACTTGGCCTTCTGCTATATTTCTGTTTTCCTCACTATCAATCTGTTCTGGGCTGAATTCTAATAGATAGGAAAGCTTCTGAGCTTCTAATTTTCTATTTTCCACAACATCTTTGTTATAGTGAATCTCACTTAAAGCCTTTGTGCTTGAGAGACTATTGTCTGGATATTTCTGTGATAGTTGAGAATTGTTGTAAGCAATTTGTATTAAACGGTAATTTATTAAGTTATCTTCTATTAAGTCACCGCTAGAGGCTATATCAAATTGACATCTCTTGAGGGCTCTTTTATAACTTTTAGCAAATTCATTTTCTAGTTTTCTAGATACATCTTTAAGACCTGCTATATCATTATTCGTCCAAAACTTTTGGATTTGACAAAATACTCTCTTAGGATTCCATTTCGAGGTATCTTCAATCAAACTTTGCAATCTAGCAGATTCAATCTCTTTAGCTGAAATATAATGCTCTTGTTTCCCCTTTTCAATTCCATAATTCTTTATTTCGTTAAGAATTTCAGTAAAAGTTTCCAAATCTTGAGGAAATCCAATTTCACTCCATTTTCCAAGTGCTATTTGACTAATAGTCTTTAGAGTATTGTGTTTACTTTGTTTGCTGTAGATAATATTATTGAGTTCTTTTTCTCCTCTGACTTTATCTTCACCTCCAAGAGCAATTCGGGTTAAGGCCTCCATTAATATAAATCTTTTATTGTCATCTATTGAATTCAAAGGAAAACTATTTTCATTTTGTTCTCTTTCTTCAACTATTCTCGCTAACAAATCACTTGATAGAGGATGAATACCTAAGGACTCTTGAGCTTCAATTAAAATTTGTTTTCTTTGTAGAATCTCTTTTTCTTGATGAATATTTATAAGTCTTTGAGCTTGCCCCGGATCATTCTTATCTAGATCTGACTCTTGCGAATCAAGACTTTGCAAAGCATCTTGAATGAAATTTATTTCTTCTTTAGTATCCAACCCATGAACAAAAAGCTTAGGTGCACCATTAAGATTCAATTCAGCTAAAGCTTTAACAGTTTCTTCTATAGATGGTGGGATAAATTTAATAGTATCTTCTATGTGAGGAATATTAATTACGATACTTCCATCATTTGTTGAAGGTTTAATCTCTTGAAATGTATTAAGGTCAGGTACTTGTTGTCTAACATTTTCTATATTGTCCTGCCAAGTTAGCGATTTTAATGTATTTCTATTGTCTAGTAAGGCATTAATCTTAGTACTAAATAAGTCCGGTATATCAGCTGGATTAGATTGAACAACTTGGCCTTTCTTCTTAGGAAGAACTTCACACCTATATCCTGCGTTGATTAGATTTTGAAATCCTTGATATCTAAGTATTGCAATGTCTATATTTGATATCAAAGCATCTCTATCTTTTTCAGTAGCCTTAGGTTCTGATTTAGCAGCAACTTCTAAAGGTTTCGCCTCTTCTAATTGCGGTACTTCTTCAGCCACAACTGGTACTGTTTTAGCTTCAGAATTAACTGACTCAGGTAGCAGAGCTTCTGCTACCTTTGGTTTTATAGTTCCTAGCTTTTCTTTGCGGAAATGGTTTACAGTTCCTCTAAATATAGAGTCAACGACGTAACCAACCCCCAAAGAAACTGGGAATCCCGTAATGGAGCGGACTGCTAAATCCAAATTCTCAATTCTAGGAAAAAAGAAATTTGACGTTTCCCCAACTGCTCCTCCAACAACTCCATCTTTCAACAAATGTAACAATTCTTTGCCTAAGGTAAATCTGTAGTTACCATCACGTTTTCTTGCTACAAGACCTCCTCCCATACTAGACACAGATGAAAGCACAGTCGGAAGCCACCTCAAACCAAGGTCCGTAGCAACACCAGCAGCCCCTTCAGAAGCTAGAACTACTGGAGGGTTAACAACACCACTTGTTGCCACAAAAGCACCGACTACAGCGGATCTTCTTCCAGTTGGTGTTTGAAGAAACTCTCTTAAAGATCTCAAGAACAGCTCTAAATTCGGATTACCATAACTTTGGGCTATTTCTTCGTCAATTGCTGGAAGCATTTTACGAGCTTCTTCTGGAGTTATTCTCAAAGCTTGAAATGCGGTTTTTAAAGCTTCAGCTGAGGGTGTTTCGCTAGCAGTTTGAAGAACTTCACTAATTGTCTTTTTGGGATTCCTCAGTTTCTCAAAAGCACTTGTTACAAATGCTGATTTTTCATTTGTAGCTTTAGCATGTTTCGTTTCACCTAGTCGAAACAGTGGTGATGCTTCTCCTTTTAATTTGCTTTCAAAAGACTCTTTACCTATGCCAATTCTAAATCCTTGGCTTATTTCTCTTAGACCACTAAATTGGTTATTAAAGAATTTACGAATTCTTCCTGGTTGTTTATCAACTGCCGATAACATAATTATTATTCTAAATTTTGTAGTAAGTTTATTTTTTTAATATTGTTTAAATAGGCTTGTTTTAATATAAGCTTAAACAAATCATAAACCGAAATACCTATTAAGTCAAGTCTCGATACACGTTCATTAATGGAAGCAAGCGACAAAAAAATCACAATAAACTCAAGTGATACCTATGAAGAAAATGACAACTTTACAGAAGAAGCTAACTTTGATATAGAACATTTAAAGTTAGTTGAAAACTGTTTTTCAAAGGAATGGAGCTCTCTTGAAGATGATAATGCGTACTCACATTTGAAAAGAATTCATATTCAATAAATTCTTTTCAGAATATCGAATATAAAGTTTGGATAAGTTAAACGCCTTTTAAAAAACAGCCAATATAATAGAATTAACAGAAATCAAAAATTAATGGATTCTAATAATCCTTATTTAACAACTCGTATAACTCTCACCAGAGAACTCAATCGCTTGAAAGAAAGCGTTTTTAATATTGGAGAAAGTTCTTGTCAATGTTTATCGATGGTTGTATCTTCCTTTACGGTATACAGCGATTTTTTAGAGTCTAAGTCTATTGAAACCTACAAAAGTGTCTCTAATTCATCGGAAATAGTTGAAAATGACTGCCTAACTATTCTTTCTTTGCAGCAACCTTTGCTTAGAGATTTAAGAATGGTGGTCGGTGTTCTCAAAATAGCTAGTTATTTAACCAGAATTGCCAGCTATTCTTCTAAATTAGTCAAAATCTCAGGAATGATTGAGGACAAAAGCTTAATCCCTTCAGAGTTAATAACTATTGCAGAAAGCTGTCAATTGATGCTTTCTGATGTTTTAAAAGCTTTCAATTCTGGTTCCGTGGAATTGGCACTAGAATTAGTGAAAAAAGATGAACAAATACACTTGCTTCACGACTCTTCATTACAAAAAATTATTAAGAGAATGACCAAAGAGAAAGCGGAACTGGTTGAAATTGATGCTCAACTTCTAACCTCCGTAAGATTACTCGAGAGAATTGGCGATAGTATTGCCTCAATTGCCAAAGAGGTTTATTTTATATATTCAGGTAAAAAGTTTCACGATTCTCATCACAACAATCCTGAGTGAGAAAGTTCACAAGTAGTTCATTAAGGAAATGAGAAATATCCGATTGAATTCTTACCTAGTCCTGATATTATATGTTGCTAGGCTTTTTTATAAGGTTTTAAGCATTAATCGTCATTCGGTTAATTTATTTCAGTTGATTTAGGTAGTTTCACAAAAATGTCCGAAGACTTTTACTCTTTATTGGGTGTAAGCAGAAATAGTTCACCTTCAGAAATTAAACAAAGTTATAAAAAGCTAGCTAGAAAATACCACCCAGATAACAAAGAAACTGGTAGTGAAGAGATGTTTAAGAAAGTTGGCGAAGCATACTCAATCCTATCGGATACACAAAAAAAAGCCGCTTACGACAGACTAGGGCACGAAGCTTTTGTGAAAGGAGCCGCTGGAGGTTCATACGGTTCACACTTTACTTCAACCGAGATTTTTGATGATTTACAAGATGTTTTTGATACCTTTTTTGGTGGTGGTTTCGGTGCATCTCACGGTAGAAGAGGTGGAGCAAAAAGACGTGAAAGAGGCGGCGATATTCAGGTTATTTTAGACCTTGATTTCTTAGAAGCCGCTTTCGGTGGAACTCATAAACTGTCAGTTAACCGTATGGTTACTTGCAAAACTTGTGATGGCAGTGGTGCCGACCCAAGCGTCGGCGTAAAAACTTGTCCTACCTGTCAAGGAACTGGTGAAGTAAAAAAAGTAACTCAATCATTCTTAGGAATGATTACTCAAGTTAGCACTTGCCCAACCTGTTCTGGAACTGGAACCGTAAATCCTGTTCCCTGCAAAACCTGTAATGGTAAAGGGAAAATTAAAAAACAAGAAGATCTTGAAGTGAAAATACCAGCAGGGGCTGAAAATGGCAGTCGCTTGGTTTGGTCTCACAGAGGAAATGATGGAAGAAATGGCGGTCCCGCTGGAGATCTTTATATTTTATTGAAGGTAAAACCTCACCCGAAATTCAAGAGACAGGGATTAGATATCTTTGAAGAAGTAGAGATTAATACTTGGCAAGCTATCATGGGTGATTCCATTGAAGTTGAAACCATCCATGGAAAGGAAGAGGTTGAAATAAAATCTGGAACTCAACCAAACACCGTTTTAAAACTCAATTCAAAAGGAATTAAATTGGATAACGGCAAATATGGTGATCATCATTTAAAGCTAAAGGTAGTAATTCCAAATAAGAAAGAACTGAATAAAGAGCTAATCGAGTTAATCCAAGAAAAGGTGAGTCCTTCCGATCAGAAACCATCTGCAGGAGAGGCATTTGCGAATTTCTTTAAGAAGGCAACCGGCTCAGATTAACTAGTTTGTAAGGGATCCTTTATCTTAGTTGTTTTATGGCATACTTGATAAGCAATTGTTAAATTTGCCGTGATTTATTAGATACTTGGAAAATTTATGAACAAAGAAGCTAAAGTCGGTTCTCTTGTAATTGTATTTCTAATAATCGTACTCGGCTTTATAGTTTGGATAAAAGGTAACCCTTTCAGAGAGACCAAAACTCTGCATGTTCTATTCGATAGTGTTCACGGCCTATCAATCGGCTCTCCAGTCGAATACGCTGGATATCACTGCGGTAAAGTCCATGACTTTCAGGTTACTACCGGTGGAATTGTTTCACAAATATTGATTACCGAGCCAAAAGTTAGAATTCATCAAGGAGATAAGTTCCTAATCATTCCAAGTTCAACTATTGCTTCCGAATATCAAATTTTTATTGTTCCTAATTCCAGTCCAAGCCCCGAAATTCCAAATGAATCCACAATCATTGGCCAATCAGCTCCAGGAATGCAGGATTTCTTATTCAGTGCGGAGGAAGCTTTAAGTGATCTTAAAATAGTTATGAGACAAGTTAAGGGGATTTTGACAGAGTTGGATGAATCCGTTAATGAAGTTTCTCCTCTATTTCATAAAGTTGGAGAGATCGCTCAAGATGGAACAATTGACAATTTTATTGATAATTTGAATAATTCAGCACAATCTATTAGCCAGGTTTCCGGGACTGCAAATGAAATTCTTCAAGAAAAGTCGGATACAATCAAAATAACAATTGACAAGATTTCTTCTTTAGCGAACCAAGCTGATGAAAAATTTGAAGCTATAGACTCTGAAGATTTGAGAGAAACTATTAAATCATTGAGAAATACCGCGAAGAATTTAGAGTCAATAAGCGGAGTTATTGAACCTGAAGAGTTTAAAGAACAATTGAAAACTTTTGCAGATGCAGCAGAACAAGCCGAAAACATAATGAAAAAGCTTCAAAGTGATGATCCTGATAAAGATGCTCCTACAATTATTAAACGTAACCTTCAAAGATTGGACCGTATTTCCGCTGGTCTAGAAAAGAGCCTGAAGAATAGGAAATTAATTAAAGTTTTATTCACTAAAGTGCCCATTAGCGACGCTTCTGAGGATAATAACTCCGCAGCATATTCAAAAGAGAAGTCCAATGATTACTCAAGAAGTGCTTTCAGTCGTAACAAAAAAGAAAATTAAAGAAATAAATACAAATAAAAAAACTAAAGCACTTTCAAACGCAGATGTGCTTTAGTTTTTTATATAAGCTTGTAAGCACCTAAAAACTAAACTTGTGTAATTAACTCTATTTGAGGGAAGTTTTCACAAACCATTCTCTCAACACCCATTTTCATAGTCATTGCTGAACTGGGACAGCTTCCACAGGCACCAACCAACTGAACAACCATTTCGTAGTTACCATTTTGTAGTTTATTAAAACCATGAATGGCCATATCTCCACCATCCATCATGAGAGCTGGTCTTATCTTTTCATCAATAAGTTTTTTGACGTCTTCTTGGAATTGTTTCTCTTCCTCTTCAGACATTTCTTTTACTGTTGAATTATTTTGTTCCTCAGACATTTTGTAACCTCTATGATTTATAAGCTTTGTTAATCAAATTATTTTTAAGAAGCAATTTCATAGTAAGAATACTATAGAAGAAGAAGATTGATAATTTTAATGATCTCAACTGATGATTTTTTATTAGTTTTATTTAAGTCGAGATACCTTTGTGAAAAAAGTTCATTTTGAAGAAATGACAAACTTAAACAAATGATTATGAGGTTAAAGTCACAAGATTATAGAAACAAGTTGTATAAAAAACCTCAAACTCTTCTATATAACTTTTATACAAATTGTGAGAGTGTTTCAAATTCATCTATTTTTAGAGTAAATGAAGGATATACCATTCTATAAAAACATAAACTATATAAGCAAACTCATTTTCTTTACTAGCTCACTAATATAACATTCCTGAAATTGCAAATTCACTAGCATAAGTTATTTGAGCCATCTATTATTTTAAAGATTTTTTATGTTAGTCCTAGTACTCAGGCTTTAGGATATGATTTTTTGTAATATCTCCAAATATAGAGTAATTTAATAATCATAATGAAGATCGGCAGATCGATAGATACAATGAGAGTTTCCGGTGATCGAGCTAGGATAACACATAATTATACTAATTCTAAAGTGCGAGTCGCAGAACTTACTTCATATAATGGAGACAACACAACTATATACAAAAGAAAAGAATTAGTTATTAAGGAACCAAGTTCAATTCCCAACATCACACCTCAGCAGATAGAAGAAATTCGGCAAATTGTTCCAAAGTATCAAGGGCCTTTTTTCAATGTCTTTGAGATAATTGGTAAATTCGTCAACGAAAAATTAAATTTAGATGAAGAGCCTGTAAATCCGATCGGTGAAAAAATTGATGAAATTAATATTTGGGGAGTTAATCAACTCAAATACCTCAAGAAGGAAGTTAATCCAGATAACGAGCTTTGTTATGCTAGTTTCTCATATGAGCCACCTCTTGAACTAAAAGAAGATGGGAAATTCATTGTACCATCAGGCTGCAAGGTAACTTATAGCGGGATTCATGAACCAGAAGATTACGAAATCTTGGCATTAGCAACAAGGGCAGAAAAAACATTAGAAGCTATTAAGCAAGAGCAGGGTAATGATGTGAACCCGCATGAAATAACATATTTAGAAAATTTAGCTGCTCTCAGTAGGATGAATGACAAAACAACGCAACAAGGGCTTGAAAAACTTCGACTTATTTGGAGATTACAGAATAGAAGCTTTTGGGAAAAGTTAGTGGATTTACTTAAATTTTGATAGTAATAATTTAAGACTAAAACTTGAATTATTATTAATCAAGTTAGATCCAGCCCCAACATTAAATGCATTTAACAAAAGAGCAGCAGATTAAAGCTATTGCCTCGCAGTTTATTTTAAATAGTAAACACGATAACTTTTATTATTCATATTTAGCGGTTCTCAATAAAGCTGTTGAGTTCGGTTACACATCTACTATTGTTTGCCCAATAATGAAAGGTTTTGCCGCAGATTGGGGAATGTTTTTAGCTTCAATTACTAATGAAATTGTTGATTTCACCCAAATAATGAGAACTCCATGCTGTCTGATTTCTGGTGGGACTTTAGATGATAGTAAAAGGAGAAATGAAGAATTCTTTTATCACTTCTTATCAAACGTTAGACCAATAAAGGAAACTAATTTTTTGTATTGTAATTCTTTTGGGCAGGGTTTACTGGTAAATAGGCTACCAGTAGGCAAAGATGACTATAATCCTTATCTTGGAATTGATAAACCAGAGATGGTGAAAGAATTGGAAGAATCTCGGTTTAATCTGAAGCAGCATTCGAAAGTAACTCCTCAGCAACTAATTGAACTTAGAGCGGTTTTTATTGAGAAGTAAGCCTAATGTTAATATTTATTAGCTTCAAAAATTTATAATATTCAAATTTATGCTTAGAACAGAATCTCAGTTAATAGAAGAAGCATTAAAAAAGGTTGCCGAAAACAATGTAATACCACCGAAAGGTAGTTGCATTGGAATAGCAATGAGTGGTGGGGTAGACAGCAGTGTTGCCGCTGCTCTTTTAAGCCGAATGGATTATAAAGTATTTGGTATTACTGGATGGTTGATGGAAGGAGCCGGTAAATGTTGTGATGGGGGAATGATTGATGCTGCTCAAATCTGTGAAACTTTGGGCATTGATCATCAAGCAGAAGATTTAAGGAAGTTTTTTCAGTCAACAATTATTAGCCCATTTTTAGAGTCTTATTCAGTTGGAAGAACGCCTGTTCCATGCATGCCTTGTAATACAGAGGTCAAATGGGGATCTTTGCTAGAAACTTCAAAAACACAAGGAGCACAATATTTGGCTAGCGGCCATTATGCCAGAATAGTAAAGGCCGGAATAGTTAAAGAACAAAATGAAGAGCTTGCGGTTGGTAGATCAGTTGATCTAAATAAAGATCAATCCTACATGCTTTGGGGGTTAAACCAAGAACAACTCAAAAGGACTGTATTTCCATTGGCTAATTTTAATAAAAATGAAATTAGACAGTTGGCTCATGAATTCGGATTAACTAACTGGGACAAAGAAGAAAGCCAAGACATTTGTTTCATCCCCAACAAAACTAAAGATTACCTATTAGATAACCTTGGAGAACGACCAGGAGAAATTAAAGACATAAAGACAGGTAAGGTTATTGGAGAACATATGGGAACACATTTGTTCACAATCGGTCAAAGAAAAGGTATAGGTGTATCCAGTTCAGAACCTATTTACGTAATAAAGTTAGACTCATTTAATAACATAGTTTATACAGGGGAAAGGGAGGATTTATATTCAAAAGGAGTTGCTGTTGAATATACAAATTGGCAGGTGAAACAACCGAATGAGTTTAATGGACTCGTTAAAGTTCGTTATAATTCGGAAACTGTTTTGTCAAAAGTCACTAAACAAAGTGAAGATAAATGCGAAATTGTATTTTCAGAAGAAGTAAGTAGTGTCACTCCCGGGCAAGCAGCGGTAGTTTATGATGTAACTAATAGCTTCATAATTGGTGGTGGTTGGATTTCAAAACCAATTTAAGAATTTGAAGTAATATTAATTTCGTAAAGTTAACGATTGCTTTTGAGTCTGAACTTTAACACCCAAACTTTAATGCTAAGGGTTTTGCTTGAGAAGTAAATAATTGTTCTGGGTAGGAACAATTATGGAGTGTCTTTTTACCCATTAAATGTCACAGGTTCTTATAGACTTAAATAAAGACAGTAAACTTCCTTCGGCTTGGTACCACGTAGGAAGTCAAAAGATTCTTGATGAAATCTTGGATGATATTCCATCTAAAGAAGTCTTTCTTCCTCAAATTCTTTCCTGCTTAGAACAAATACATAATTTAATTAAAGAAACTTCAACACACAGCCTGCCAACTGGTTTACATCTTGGCCGAGTGGGCAGATTGGGAGCGATTATTGCACAAAGGGCTCAGTTGGAATGGAAAGAGAGATTAGAATGCTTATATGGAGGGTGGATTCACGATGTTGGCAAAATCTATATTCCAGAGCATATTCTCAATAAACCAGGAAGATTGACCAAAGAAGAATACGAACTAATACAAGGTCACGTCACTTATGGATGTGAGCTTTTAAGAGACTATCCGCATCTTCAACCTTTTGTAGATCCTGTTAAATATCATCATGAAAGATGGGATGGTAACGGATATCCTCACAAGCTAAAAGGTTTAGATATCCCAGTTACAGCAAGAATCATTGCTCTTTCAGATGCTTATGATGCAATAACTAGTTTTAGACCTTATCCTCCCTATCAGCGGACTCATGAAGAAGCTATTGAAGAAATAAATAGATGTTCTGCTTCTCATTTCGATCCTCATATTGTTGACGTTTTTTGTCGAATTACCCAAGAAGAGATAGAAGCGACACTCTAAACGGAAAACTAAGAATATGCTGGAGATTAGAATTTTAAGCTAAGTTGTGCTTAGCTCTTAAGTTTGAGACTAAATTAAAGATTTATATAGATATTTCATCATAAATTCACAAATTATCCAGTTATTGTATATTTTTAGTGACTGCTTTAATTAAAAATTTTGGAGATTGTAAAAAATGGAATTACCAATTGAAATTGTTTCTACCCTTGTTAGTCAACCCGCTCCTGAGCTTGTTGATGTACCGGCTCTAGTCAAGAATGATCCACAAGCAAAAATATCTTCTGATGATTTTAAAGGTAAATGGATCTTACTTTTTAGTTACCCATTAGACTTTACTTTTGTATGCCCAACAGAAATTAAAGAACTCATTGCTAAAGCATCTGAGTTTGAAAAATTGGGGGTTCAACCAATTTTAATCAGTACTGATAGTACCTTTTCACACCTAGCTTGGCAAAAAGATATTGGTGAATGTCCTTATCCTTGGATTGGAGACACTAGCCTTGAAGTAAGTGAATCGTTTGGTATTCTCAAAGAAGATCAAGGAATTGATTTCCGCGCAACAATTTTAATTGATCCTGAAGGAATAGTTCAGTCTGTCTCAGTGAATAATCTTCCCGTCGGACGTAATGTTGATGAAATTATTAGAACTGTTCAAGCATTCCAAGAAGCTGCTAAAGGTAAACTATTACCTTGTAACTGGAAGCCTGGAGAAGCTCCTCTCAACTAATTATTCATTGAGATAATAAAGTCCAATGTCTTAACAAGCCCTTCTAAATGACTTTTAGAAGGGCTTTGGTTTAATTTGATAAAAATAAGAAACATTTTACAGTCTCAATATTTCAAATTAATAATTTTAAATAATCTATTTGGCATAATTACTCTGTTTTGCTATAAGCTAAACTAACTAAAATTTAATTTAGAAACAAATGATATATACAGTTACTTTGAATCCTTCCTTAGATAGAGTTATTTGGGTTGATGAGATTAAGACGGATGATTCAATAAGAATTCAAACTGAAAGAGATTATGCTGGGGGCAAGGGGATTGATGCTTCTCGTGTAGTTAAAACTCTCGGAGGGGATACAATCGCAACCGGTTTCTTGGGATCTTTTACCGGTCTTCACTTAGAAGGATTATTAATAAACGAGGGTGTAACCTGTGACTTTGTAAAAATTGCGCAAGAGACCAGATCGAACGTTATTATATTTACAAACAAATCTAAAGATCATATTGCATTTAATTCTAAAGGACCGGATATTACTCCTTACGATCTTGCAACATTATTCAATAAGATAACAAACTTGAATTCATCTCCATCCTTTGTTTTGCTTGGAGGATCTCTTCCACTGGGAGTAACTGAAAGTATTTATGGACAGCTTATATATGCATTAAAATCCAAAGGCATTAAAGTTGCGTTGGATGCTGATAATGAGCCTTTGAAAATTGGCCTGAAAGAAAAACCCAATTTAATAAAACCTAATAGTCATGAATTTCAACGATTGATAGAAAAAAAAGTAGAAACGGATCAAGAAATTATTCGAGAAGGACAAAAGTTTATTCAACAAGGTATTGAAATTATTATTGTTTCAATGGGATCTAGAGGCTTGGTTGTATTTGATAAAGATTTAGCTTTTCACATTACTCCACCCAAAATAGAAGTCAAAAGCACTATTGGAAGTGGTGATTCTACCTTAGCAGCGTTTTTACTTGGGTTAGAACAAGGTAAAAAGATTGATGAATGTGGAATTATGGGAGCAGCAGCAGGAGCTGCTACTGCAATGTCTCCTGGTGTTGAACTAGTTAGGTTGAACGACTATGAGAAATTGTTTAAAGATGTCAAGTGCGAGCAAATCTTAATTTAAGAAAATAGCAAACTCAATTCTGAAATTAAGAAGGGCAATTTGTTATTTTCCAGGAAATACCATGAACAATGCCTAATTTCTTGATTTGTTGTCTATCAGCAGTATATTCATCAAAACTTAAAGTTTTTACTCCAGTTAAATTAGTACTACCAAAATATCCAAGCACTTCAGAGATCTCAGTTCCTCCATCTGGAAACTGAGTTTTGATGCAAATTCTTTTATTTTGCTTCATTATATTTTGTGGCAAGCAGTTTCTAAAACCTTCTCCAAAACATCTTTCTTCATCAGGCGCATTAATCATCCAGGCAGGTAACATAACTAAAGAACGATCCTCTGTGGTTTTCAAAGAACTAGAAGATTGGAACGATGCACTCCATCCAGTTTTGTTGCCGGTCAATATGGCAATTTTCTCGCTATTGGAAGTTTCTCTTATCTCCGATAAATTTTCTTGAGCTTTTAGAATTTCTTTGTCTATTTTTTTCTTAGGTGGAAGCTTCGGTTTTATTTCTTCTAAAGGCTCAGTTACAGTAAGTTCTATAATTTTCAGATCGACGTCTTGAATAGCTGATTGAATTGGAGATTGGAAAATGGAAAAATATTTTTTGTCAAATCCATTATTAATTGCTTTGGATTTAGGTGCATGGGGCGTAAATAAAATCCAATAAATAAATCCAACAAACAAAGCAATAGATGAAACGGTTGCTGCATATTTAAAGAAAGCGTTAAAGTCTACTGATTCTCTAGTACTAAAGTTAGAAATTCTTTCTTCTTTTTTAGATGACTGTGGCTTGAAAGATACTGCCTTAATACTGAATCTGCCCGAATTTGTATCCTGAACTTCTTCCTCTTCCTTTTCAGGTTCTGATGATTGCTTAACGTATATTCTTTTTCTGATTGCTCTTTGTTGTCTCTTTGTTAAATCATCCATTTTTTGCTAAATTACCTAAAAACAAGATTTATTATTTTTAGATTGACAATGAAGGCTCTGTATTGAACATCTTATCAGTCTAAAAACAAAATTGTTGTCACCTGTAAAGAAATATTACAAATTATCATCTTTAAATTTTGCTTGAGTAAGCTTATTTATTCTCAAAAAGTTTATTAATGTGTTGTCATTTTTCTTCTTTATCTACCGCAAATTCAAGAGCGAAATGCAACCATTTGATAGAGAGGGAGATTAGAAATGAAGATCTCAGAATGGCAATTTGAGTGATTAAAATATACCTCATTAGGAGTTAAGAA
>JAAUYI010017530.1_pt1 | contig 14049 bp, 14 predicted proteins | sample 7278041 | NCBI WGS metagenome assembly JAAUYI01 (sample SAMN14350216, study PRJNA611818) | marine sediment metagenome | isolation source: surface marine sediment (0.6m) | place: French Polynesia: Moorea | collected 2018-08
GCTATGGCATCGCTGAAGCAACATCAACAACGGCTTTATCAGTTGGAATTTAAAGTACTAACTTATTCTTATGCCGTTTCTTAAGTTTTGTCAGTCAACCAGGTTCTATAGTTTGACTAAAATCAGCGATCGCTCTTTCTGGCTCGCCTAACACTGCATAGACAGAACCCCGATTATTATATGCCTCAGTATAGTTTGGGTCTAGCTGTAAGGTACGATTAAAAGATACCAAAGCCCGATCGTATTCTTGTCGAACCAAACTCATTCCCCCTCGAAGATTGTGGCAAAAAGCATCATCAGGGTTTAAATCGAGAGCTTTACTAATATCCGCTTGAGTTCCTTCATAGTCTCCCAAAGACATCCGCACCAAAGCTCGGTTTTTATAACCTTCAGCCCGATGGGGATTCAAGTCTAATCCCAAATTCAGATCTGCTATTGCTGCCTGGGCATGACCCTGAGAAAATTTAGCTAAACCTCGGAATTCGTATATTTCTGCATCATTGGGAGATAACTCCAGCGTGCGATCGAAGTCTTTAATTGCCTTGGGAAAATCACCTAGAGATAAATAGGTTAGCCCACGCTGCTTATAAACAGCAGTAAAATCGGGTTGTAATAAAATAGCTTGGCTGTAGGCTTCAATTGCTCCCGTAAAATCTTTTTTTTCTGCTTTATCTATTCCCTGCTGATAAAAATTTTGGGCATCTATTGAAGACATTACATTAGTAAGTTGAGTTTGTTACCTTATCAAGAGATGCCATGAACTGTCGTTCACAACCCAGGGATGAAAATAGAAGAATTAACGAATTTACGTGGTTTTAGCCTCTATTTTCAAGCTAGATCTATATAAATGATATTGGTAAATAAGCGATCGTCAAGAGCAGTAGGGTGGGCAGGTTTGACTTGTCCAATATCTTGTTAAATTTAATTTAAGTTTGCCCACCTAAAGAGCGAAAAATAAACTATGAACATGAGTCAATCAGTAGATGTAGTAGTAATTGGTAGTGGAGTTGGAGGGTTGTGTTGTGCAGCTTTGCTGGCTAAATATGGCTATCGAGTAACGGTGTGTGAAAGTCATGCCATTGCTGGTGGTGCTGCCCATAGTTTTGAACGCAATGGTTATAAGTTTGATTCTGGCCCTTCTTTGTATTCGGGTTTGTCTACCAGTCCGACTAATAATCCCTTAAGACAAGTATTGGATGCCATTGAAGAAGACCTCGAATGGGCAAATTATGATGTTTGGGGTTGCCGTTTACCAGAAGGAGATTTTAATGCCTATGTGGGGGCAGATCATTTTGCAGAAGTCTTAAGTAAATTACGGGGACAAGATGCTGTAGCCCAATGGCGCGAATTACAGGCGGAAATGAAACCCCTAGCGGATGCGGTTAATGCCCTACCTCCTCTAGCGATGCGCTTCGATTTGGGGGCTGCTATTAGCATGGGTCAATATTTACCTAATACTCTGTGGCACTTACCTAATATTCTGCGGATGACTGGCCCATTTAGCAAAATTATGGACGGGATCGTCACGGATAAGTTTATTCGCAACTGGATGGATTTACTCAGATTTTTGCTATCTGGTTTACCCTCTAGCGGTACGGTGGGGGCAGAAATGGCATTTATGTTTGCCGAATGGTATAAGCCAGGGGTACAACTAGATTACCCAATGGGCGGTAGTGGGGCAATTGTCGATGCTTTGATTAGGGGGTTAACTAAACGGGGTGGTGAAATCCTCTATAATGCTCATGTTGAAAAAGTCTTGGTCGAAGATAACAGGGCTGTGGGGGTTAGTTTACGTAACGGCAAAGAAATAAGAGCAACTAAAGCAGTGGTTTCTAATGCTTCGATTTGGGATACTTTACCTTTGATTCCCGAAGCTGTTTTGCCTAAGAGTTTTGTTGAAGAAAGAGAGCAAACTCCAGAATGTGAAAGCTTTATGCATCTGCATTTAGGTATTGATGCTACAGGTTTAGAAGATTTAGAGTGCCACTATATTGTAGTTAATGATTGGGAGCGAGGTGTAACCGCACCTCAGAACGTTGTAGTAATGTCGATTCCTTCAGTATTAGATCCATCTCTCGCGCCTCCAGGTAAGCACGTCGTTCATGTCTATACCCCTGGTAACGAACCCTACGAACTTTGGGCGGGAATGGATCGCCGTAGCGATGCCTACAAGCAACAAAAACAAGTGCGGGCAGAAGTTATGTGGCGGGGTTTAGCACGAGTAATTCCCGATATTCGCGATCGCACCGAACTCACCCTAATTGGCACTCCCCTAACCCATCAATACTATCTCCGCCGTCATCATGGCACTTATGGCCCCGCACACCAAGCTGGCAAAGCTCTATTTCCTGGCTCGACTACTCCCTTATCGGGTTTACTTTGCTGTGGTGATTCTACCTTTCCTGGTATCGGCATTCCTGCGGTGGCTGCTAGTGGCGCGATCGCAGCTAATACAATTGCACCATTACCCAAACATCTGGAAGTATTGAAATGTCTGGGATAGATCGAAGCAGATATTGTCAGCCGAAGTTCACGGAAGCCGAAATTACTAATCTACAAACGGCTTATCAACAGGCAGTCTACGAAGTTTACTCTGGCAAAGAAACCATCAAGCTTCAGATTGGCAAGCATAATCCACAATTAGAAAGACTTTTAAAAGAATATAACTGTACCACTTGGGCTTTGATTACAGCTTTTAATCCTTATTCTCAACCGCGATCGCAGACAGAAAATCAACAACGTCATCAGAGTTTAATCGAACATTTGCAATCATTACCATTTATTCTTATTGATGCCCTAGGAAAAGATGTTAACGGTGATTGGACACCAGAAACAAGTGTTCTGATTGTGGGAATTAAACTCATCCAAGCCCAGGAAATCGGTCGGAAATTTGCACAAAATGCGATCGTCTATGGGGAATTAGGTAAACCACCAGAACTTCAATGGCTTTAGTTGACTAAAAATTCAAAAAATTCCCGATCGAGATTACAGTTGACAACCACAAGAGAAAGCTTTGCCAGTCAGACTGGGTATAGAAAATTACATCTAAACGCCAAATCAAACCTTTACACCTCATTTACCCAAGGAAAATCAAAGAGTTAATTAAGGAACAGATCTTAACTTAGAAAATTACGCTAGCCTTTTTCTAGAAAGACTTGAAGCAATAGTCATTTTTTGAGTTGTTATTTCGAGCATCAAACAAGTAAAGAAATCTTTTTTAGGGCAAGTTGAATACTATGGCAAAAAGAACTTTTGGTGTAATTGGTTTAGCCGTGATGGGGGAAAATCTCGCCCTGAATGTCGAAAGTCGCGGTTTTCCTATTGCCGTGTACAATCGCACTGCTGCTAAAACCGAAACTTTCATGACAGAAAGAGCGCAGGGCAAAGATATTAAAGCTGCTTATTCTCTGGAAGAATTTGTCCAGATTTTAGAGCGTCCTCGCAATATTTTAGTCATGGTTAAGGCAGGTAAGCCAGTAGACGCGGTAATCGACCAGTTAAGACCTTTATTAGATAAAGGAGATACCATCATTGACGGTGGCAATTCTCTTTATGAAGATACAGAAAGACGTACTAGAGACCTAGAATCTACAGGACTAGGCTTTGTTGGTATGGGAGTCAGTGGCGGTGAGGAAGGCGCGCTCAACGGCCCTAGCCTTATGCCTGGAGGTACAGAATCAGGTTATCGCGATCTAGAGCCAATTCTTACTAAAATCGCAGCCCAAGTTGATGATGGCCCTTGCGTTACCTATATTGGCCCTGGTGGTGCAGGTCACTATGTGAAAATGGTACACAATGGCATTGAGTATGGGGATATGCAGCTAATTGCTGAAGCCTATGACTTAATGAAAAATACTTTAGATTTATCTGCCGATGAATTACAAGAAGTATTTAGCAATTGGAATCATACTGATGAGCTTGATTCCTTCTTGATTGAAATTACTGCCGATATATTTAGTAATATCGATCCCAAAACCGATCGACCCTTGGTAGATTCAATTTTAGATGCTGCGGGGCAAAAAGGAACGGGACGCTGGACAGTAGTAAGTTCTCTAGAGTTGGGCATACCAATTCCCACCATCTATGCTGCGGTCAATGCTCGCGTTATGTCTGCATATAAAGAACAAAGAGTAGCTGCATCTAAAGAAATTCCAGCTTCTTCTGGTAAATATGACGGAGATAAGCAAGATTTTATCAACAAAGTAAGAGATGCTTTGTATTGCTCTAAAATGTGTTCTTATGCTCAAGGAATGGCATTATTGGGCAAAGCATCAGCTGAATTTAACTTCAATCTCAACTTGGCGGAAATAGCCCGTATTTGGAAGGGAGGCTGTATTATTAAGGCTCGCTTCTTAGATAAAATCAAAAAAGCGTTTAACGAAAATCCCGATTTGCCCAACCTTCTTTTAGCACCGGAATTTAAGCAATCAATCTTAGACCGTCAGGCTGCATGGCGTGAAGTTTTGGCTACTGCAAATCAGTTGGGTATTGCGGTTCCTGCATTTAGTTCTTCTCTCGATTATTTCGATAGTTATCGTCGCGCCCGTTTACCTCAAAATCTCACTCAAGCTCAAAGAGATTACTTTGGCGCACATACCTATGAAAGAGTAGACCAACCAAGGGGTGAGTTTTCTCATCATGAGTGGACTAAAATTGCAGAGAAATCTTAACAGGTTGGTAATACAAATTAGCTAGTTGAGTTATTAGTTTGGATTGTGCGATCGCCTTTTTTTAGCAAGTATCTAAAAGATGGGATCGCCAATCCAACTAACTGTAGTTTAGGTCTTACTAATCTAATTTTATTAATAGCGATCGCTCTTGGGATTTTACCCACTCTCAGTAGATCACAAACTCTTCTAGAAGGTTTATGGAATGCGGTTTTCAGCCGAGATTCCCTCTAGCTAGAAAACTTACTAGATCAGCTTTTGAAGCGATCTTATTTAAAATTGGCGATCGCCTACTGATGGTTAAACACTCGATCTCGTTGGCTGAAAACCGCATTATTTCGTGACTTTGTGATCTACTGACTCTGGGTTTTACTAGCTTATCCTTACTCTATTTCATAGCTGCTAGCTTTCACTTTACTTACAGTATGGCTTGCGTTCCCATGTTTGCAGTAGCAATGGATAACAGCCGTCAGGGAAATGCTGGATTTGACTACACTTTGCAGATAACAATTATCTCGATCGGTAGTTTGTTGGCTGGTAGTTTAAGTGGTTTTATCGCAGAAGCCTTTGGCTATCTTGGTGCATTTGCGATCGCCTCTGCGCTATCTTTGCTAGGAGTTTTGTTGGTATTTACTTTTTCGAGGCTAAAGACCTGATTTTCCGCTCTCAAGCCAGAGAAATACCTGAATTTTTCCCCTGGTTTAAAGCAGACAACCATGCAATAGTGGCGGAAAAACTTATTGTTTACTGATGGAATCTAATTTTCTCACGGCGGTTTTTCTGCCCTTGGCTTTATTCATCATCATGTTGAGTATGGGAATGGGGCTGACATTAAATGATTTTAAACGAGTTACCCTCGAACCCAAATCGGTAGTTTTGGGCTTAATTGCCCAGCTAATTATCTTGCCAGTGGTAGGTTTTGCGATCGCTGTAGTTTTCTCTCTCTCTCCAGAGTTAGCAGTCGGTTTAATTATCCTTACAGCCTGTCCTGGGGGGCCTACCTCCAATATGATGACCTATTTAGCAAAAGGTAATGTCGCCCTATCAATTACCCTAACTGCTGTCAGTAGTCTGATTACGGTGTTTACCATTCCTCTGGTAGTCAATCTAGCGATGCAGAGTTTTATGGGAGAGGAGGTTGCCGTGGAATTGTCTTTAGTCGAAACTACGATTAAGATTGCTGTAATTACGATTATTCCCGTTGCTTTGGGCATGATCTCAAACCACTATACCCCGCGATTTGCCCTCAAAGCGGAGAAACTAGTCAAGTGGCTTTCTGTATTCTTTTTGGCTTTAATCGTGTTTGGCTTGCTGTTAGTAGAACGAGCCAATCTTGCCAGCTATGTTTACCAAGTGGGTGGGTCAACTTTTGTCTTAAATGTATCGACTATGGCTTTAGGTTTTGGTATTGCTACCATTGCTAAGCTAAAAGAGGATAGTGTTAAGGCTATTACGATAGAAGTAGGTATTCAAAATGGCACTTTAGCGATCGCTATTGCTAGCGCGCCGACATTTCTTAATAATCCTACTATGGCGATTCCAGCAGCAATCTACTCTCTGCTAATGTATCTTACCTGTGCGGTTTTTGGCTGGTGGATGCAAGGTCGCAATTTTAATTTTGTTAAATAAATTATCGATTTACCAAAAATACACCTAAGATCACTAACCCTCCCCCCAAAAAAGCGATCGCCGATAGAGATTCTTGAAGAAAAACCAGACCAAAAATAATCGCAAACATCGGTACTAAATTAATAAAAATAGCAGCCTTAGACGTACCAATCTCTCTAATTCCCGCATAATACCAGTTAAAAGCAATTACTGTGGCGACAATACCTAAATACAATAAACCTAATGTCGTTGCCAGATCGATTGTGGGCAAGCGATTATTTTCCCAAATAGTTACAGGAATTAAAAATAGAGTACCAAGCCAAATAGCATAGGTTGTGGTAGTTAAAGCAGATAATTCTTGCATCGCTAATTTACCTAGCAAAGAATAACATACCCAGCTAAAAACACAACCTAAAATAAATAATTCTCCTTTACCTATACCCTCTGTAACTATACTGCTAATATTGCCTTCGGTAATAATCAGGGCTGCACCCAACAAGGAAATAGCAATACCTACTAATTTCAAGAGGGTCAATCTCTCTTGAAAAAAGATCCGAGAGCCAATAGTAATACAAATTGGATTGAGGGCAATAATTAATCCCGCACGGCTAGCGGAAATTTCTTTTAATCCTAGAAAAAAGCAAAGATTATAAGTTAAGATTCCACTCAGTCCTAATAAAATTACTAGCAAAATTTGTCTGAGATTGAGCCGAGCTAATTTTTCTTTTCTAGAGCGAATTAAAAACCACAAAAATATTGAAGCACTAGCAAAACGCCCCAATCCAGCAGTAAAAGGATCTAAAGTTTGGGCGACTATTCTACCCACCACAAAAGTCCCTCCCCAAATTGCCATGGTTAAAACTAACTTGATATAGATTGTGGTAAATTTTTGCATCTGGTAATTTGATAAGGTTTATGGTTCTAAATAGTTTGTTTGCCAGCGAAAACGGATCAGAAACAGAACGGCAGCGATCGCTACTCCAATAGACTGTCCCAACCACAAACCAATGCCATCCAAGCCGAAGTGAAAGCCGAGAAAATAGCCTGTAGGCAAGCCAATTAGCCAAAAAGCAGAAATATTCAAAAAGACTGGGATTCGAGTATCTTGGAGCCCTTGCAATGCGCCGTAGGTAATTTTTTGCGCTGCGTCTAAGATTTGGGCAATTGAGGCAATGGTTAGCATCGGTAAAGCCAGCGAGATTAATCGCTCGTTGGCAGGATCGTTGATGTCTAGATAAATCCCAACTATAAACCGAGGAAATAATAGCATGGCGATCGCCAGGAACAACATCACAATTAAACCCATACCAATACTGATATATCCCGCTCTTTTGATTCCTGGTAAATCTTTACGCCCCAACCACTGTCCCACTCTTGCCGTTGCTGCGTATGACATACCCAAGGGAATCATGAATGTTACTATGATTGTCTGAACGACGATTTGATGGGCTGCTAATACTTCTGTTCCTAATGCCCCCATGAGATAGGTAACAATGGTAAACAAGCCCAATTCCAAAGCCATAAAAATACCAATAGGAATACCCGTTTTACACAATTCTCCGATAATAGCGGGTTTGATTTGGTGTAACTGCTGGAAGAAACGATAAACACTAAGCTGAGGATGTTTGAGGATATAAATAACCAGAGCAATAAACATTCCCCAGAGAGATATGGTACTAGCGATCGCCAAACCGACTAACTCCAGACGGGGAAAACCTAACTTACCAAATCCCAAAATATAGTTACCGATGATATTAAATACCGTACCAAAGATAACAATAATCATTATCGGCCGAGCCTGGGATAAGCCAGAGACCACACCCCGCAACATAGCAAACCCCAAAGCAGGAAAGAAACCCCAAAGAAGAATATCTAAATAACTATTAGCTAAACTGACAGTAGTTCGCGCCTGTCCCCATTGCAGCATCATTGAATCTAAGTTGGCAGTCGCCACCATCATCGGTATAGACAATAGCAAAACCAACCAAAACCCCTGACGGGTTAACTTTTCAATTCTGGTTTTCTTACCCGCACCAAAAGCTTCTGCTACCAGAGGACTGATTCCCATTACCACTCCCCCAGCAGTACTAAAGAGGGCAAAAAAAGTCATCGAAGCCAAACCTCCCGCAGCGATAGTTTCTGCCCCCAATCTACCCATCATGATGGTATCAAAAAATCCCGTCAGAGATTGCGCCACCTGCGCGCTAGCTAAAGGAATAGCTAATTGCAGAAATTTTCTAATTTCCCCGCGAAAAGAAGAGTCAGCAATAGTCGAAGCCATTTTTTAATATCTGTATTTATGAGTTTACTCGATCTGAATTTAAGTAAGCGATCTTGGCTAATAGTCAATAGCTACGAGCAAATTAACTCCAATTTTCATATTTAAAATCCGCAACGCCTTCAATTACAGTTAGACAATTTGGCAACCATTTCCGCACGGGATGAGACTTGCAATTTACGAAACATCCTTTTTAAAGCTTGCTTGACTGAGTTTTCCGTAATCCATAAAGTTTTGCCAATTTCGGCATTGGTTAACCCTTGAGCAACTAATTGAGCAATTTGTAATTGACGAGGAGTAATTTTCTCAATACTGTCTCGATCTAACTCTAGCTGTTGAGATTTAATTTGAGTTAATTTGGTTGAGACGTGCAGACATATAGCACTTAACTCTAAGAGATTCTGTTGGTTAAAAGGATTATGATGGCGATCGCGAGTCAAAGCCAAACCACCGATTAGACTACCATTATCGACAATTGGGCCAACCATTACATGAGCGTGGTCGAAACGAGGACAAATGGTTCGCCACTTGTGGGGTGTTAATAACACTCCTTCATGAACTGGTACGTGATGTTCAACTAAGTAGCGTAGAACGGGATTATAGTCCAAAGATAGAGCCATTTGCATCAACTTCGGGCGATTTACGACTTGGGGAAGTCGAGCCAAGATAAACAAACGATGGCGTGTAGCTGCAAAATATTCACCAACTTGAGCGATCGCATTTTGCTGTAATTCTAACTCGCTTTTGCTGTTGGCGATCGCTGTAAATAAAGTTTTTAGATCCTGCGTCATTTTTTTCAATCAAGTGTACCCGTTTGAGGACTATTCGCGATCGAACTCGATCTTTATCATAGCCATAGTTAACTTATCGAGATTTTAAGATTATGTCCCCATACACCTATCCTGAAACTTTAGTAGATACTCAATGGTTGTCAGAACATCTAGAAGATCCCGATGTTCGTATTGTCGAAATGGATTTGAATCCAGAATCTTACGAAAAAGGTCATATTCCTGGGTCGATTTTTTGGAATGCAATGACACTAACAAAATCCGAAAATCGGATTGATTTTGAGCCAAAAACTATAGAAGAATTGCTCGGTAATTCTGGGATTAGTAACCAGACAACCGTAGTCGCAGTTCATGATGGTTTTATTGCTACTTCTGGCTTTATTTTTTGGTTGCTAAAAGTTTTTGGACACGATCGCCTTCGGATTTTAAATGGTGGTCGTCCAAAATGGATTGCAGACGGTTATCCTTTAACTACAGCCCAAACCACAGTCAAAGCCATTCAATATCAGATTAAAATTCCCAATGATGATTTATCAATTTCTCTAGCAGAAGTACAAAAAATAATCGGACAAAATGATTCTATTCTCCTAGATGTTCGTACGCCTCAAGAATATAATGGCGAACTATTTATGATGAAACCGCCAACAGAAAACGAGCGTGCGGGACATATACCTTCGGCGATAAATCTTTACTACGAATTAGCTCATAATGATGATGGTACTTTTAAGTCTTTGGCTGAATTAAAAGAGATTTTTGAATCTAAAAATATTACTCCTGAAAAGCTAGTGATTCCCTATTGCGCAGTGGGAGCGCGTTCTGGACATACTTGGTTTATTTTAAAATATTTATTGGGTTATTCCAAGGTTAAAAATTATCACGGCTCTTGGAATGAATGGAGTCGTATTGCCGATTTGCCTGTAGAAAAGTAGTTGTGATCCCATTTCTCCTTGAAGTTGCACTTAATATTTTAAGTTGATATCTCACGCAAAGTCGCGAAGGCGTTTACGACGCGAAGCTAGTCCTTTAGGATGCCCGTCGCATTGGGTGCAAAGGGATTAAATTTCAGAAGAGTGCATTGTTATGGAGAATTGGTATGACAACGAGCAATTGTTAATAGATAATCCCCAATCTCCCAAGCCCCTAATCCCCCAATCTTTTTGTAGTTTGATTTTTTGTTGATGAATACCCTCTCAGTGTTAATAAGACGATTCTAAAGCCATTGAGTTTCAAAAGCATCTTGACCTCGATCGTAGATTAAATCACCATAGGATTGCCAAAGAGTTTTTTCTGCGTCAGTCAATTGGGAGCGATCGAGGACTTGGAGATTTTCCTCTAGTTGAGCTAAGGTTTGAGGAGAAGTTAAAGCGATACTTACTGCTTCGTTGGCAAGGGCATAACGATAGCAATCTGCTGCTGTGGGGATTTTATTTTGCCAATTTGGATGACCTTTAAGCAATGTCCCCCAACGAGTGCAGGTAAAGGCGATCGCTGGTAAAGTAGCCTGAAGTGCTGCGGGAAATACATCTTGCTCGACTTTGCGGTGCGCCATATTATAGCGATGCATCAAAACCTCAATTTGTCCTGATTCGATTAGGTTGAGGGCGAGGGAGCGGTTGTGAGTAGAAATTCCTAGGTAACGAATCCAACCTCGTTCCTGCCAAATTTCCAATTCTTGGAGTAAAGCTTGTATTTGAGTTAAATCGTCAGCAGGAGAGACATACTCTAAAAGAAATACATCAATAACATCGAGATCGAGATAACTACGCACTGAATCTAAATATTGTTGGAGTTGCTGAAAATTGCGACTTTCACTACCAGTCGCAACTAAGATATCTTGTCGTTTGTCTGCTAGTAAAATCTTTAACTCGTCTACTAGATTTTCAATTGCTGAGAGTTCGTAGAAAAAAAAGTAATTTATACCTGCTGCAAAGGCTTTCTTGAGGCATCGTGCGTCCATTGCTCGATTACCTGCTAAGCCCAAGATACTGACTGGTGTATTAGAAATTGTGGTTAATTTCATCTTGAAATCCGAACCAAATAATTAATTACGGTTGTTCCATGATAGTTAAGATAGATTTTAAAAGCGAACAACCATTCACGTCTCATGTATTCAATTTAAATTGACATGATTGGAGCTGATTTGGCGAAGGTATTGTTTTGAGCTAGTTATTTCTCTTGGGCTTCAATAAACTGATGTTAAGTCGATTGATGGAAAACTTTGCTCACAATTTTCCACCCTTCAACAGTCTTGAGAAGGTTAAGGGAATCAGTAAATCTCATACCAAGCCAATCGTAGAGTTCTAGTTTGACGTTAGCTGATGTGCCGACGATATCTATACGCACAAATTCCACCTTTAGGTTTTGTACTGGTTCGGTGCTGTCAACAAAATCAAAGAGTGCCTGGATTGACCCCGAAAGCAGTGTACTTTTTTCAGGCTTGGTCAAGTCTGGATAAACAAAACCATAGATAGTTGCATCTTTACTAAAGGCACGACTCATGATTTTAGATTGACCAGTGAGCGCACCATCAATATAGAACTGGACGGTTTGTTTAATTGCCTGGTGTTCACTTAAGTTGTTTGATGTATTAGTCATGGTTTTAGTTCCTGTTTATGGTGGTTAAAGTTATCTTCACAGAAATATGTCTCGCTATTTATGGCTACTTGGGAGTGGGAAAACGCTCTCCAGCTAGATAACGGCTCAGACCAATTCACTAAATAAACGCTACGCATTAAATGAGTAAAGCCTTTAATTTAGTAAGCTTCACTATGAATGAAGCTTAAGTGAATTGGGATTAGGTTGCGTTACTACACTGAGACTTGAGGTTGAAATTCTTCTACCACAGGAAAGTCAAGTGTTGGCTCTGTCAAATGTTTCATGTAATTCAAACAGGTGTAAAGACCGATTACCCCAACAATTTCGATAATCGCTTTGTTGCTGAGTCCATGGTCTCGGAGTGTATTAACCAGTAAGCCATCAACTTGACCTCGATTGTGGACAACTGCTCTGGCAAAATTAAGTACTGCTTGAGTTTGGGAATCGCTTGCTTCACCTTGAAGATTACAGAGCAATTCGTCGCGGCTAAGTCCAGTCTGTTGTCCAACCTGAACGTGAGCTGCAACACAGTATTCACATTGATTTATCCCTGATGTTAGCAAAGCAACTTGCTCTACTAGGGAGGTGGTAAGTTCGCCACTCGTAACTTCTTGGTTAAATGCCATGATGCCTTTGAGAACATTAGGAGCAATTGCTAGCATTTTCATCAAATTAGGAATTCCGCCAAAGGCAACCTGAACAAGCTCAAGGGCAGCTTTGGCTTCGCCATCAGCAGTTTTCGGGTTGACGGGATTGAAGGTAGGCATGATTAGTCTCCCATGAATTAAACAAACTAGTTGGTTCAGCAAACGCCAAAAAGACTTTGAGCAGCTCTAATCTTTAACTACAGGCATCAAAGCACAAGTGCAGATGCCGACTTGGCAAAATCCTTGATGAACTGCGGGTCGTTGTGTGCCTTAGACATCAAAATCGCCCCTTGGAGGTAAGCAATGATTGAGCGGGAAACTTTTTGCGGCTCAACTTGAGTCTCAACGCGCTGGTTGATGGCTAGCTCCTTGACAATGGGTTCTATTGACTCAGCCCAAGTCTGAAAAACGTAAGCCAGATATGTCCTCACTCTTTCCTCTTTACCAGCTAGCTCAAGTGCGATATTGCCAACAAAGCACCCTTTGACATCTCCAAGCTGCTGCTTGAGAGCTTGATTAGCCCGAAAGGGAGTCTCAAAGAGCTGCTCAAGCTTTTGTTCAGCGGGGATTTTCGATTTGGCGATCTCCTTGAATTTCCGAGTAAGATCGCTGGCGTATACCTCAAGTGCAGCCAGAACCATATCTATTTTTGAGGGAAAAAGGTGATAGAGGGTACTCTTATTCACCTTGGCTTCAGAACAGATCAGATTCGTTCCCACTGCGTGAAAGCCCTCAGCGTAGAACAGATTTAGAGCCGTTTGGATTACACGCGCACGGGGCGAGAGTGTGGATGACATAATGGATTTGCTGAACCAACTAGTTAGTTTATAACTTGGTTTAGTTCACTTTGTCAATTTTTGAACGCCGATCCTCTGGAAACTCCTCTATAGCAATGATTGGCTCTCCTTTAGTCACATCTTGCTTAATCATTAGCAAAATTGTGAAAGATAGATCTAGTCAAAGAATAGAGAGAAAAGAGGCAATAATCAGGCATAAAAGTGAAGTAATAATCTTTACAAAAATCAAAATTAAAGTTGAGAAAAGTAAAACAATAGTAGTATAATTGTATCTTAAAAAGCTTAAAATACTTTACCCATCAAGTCTGGTAGTTGTTTACAGATAGAAACCATATCTGCATCAGAAGGTAAATCAGCAGCAATTCCTCTCAACACTCTCATGGCAGTCGATCGCTGATTTCTTCACAGCAGCATCTTGAGGGTTTTGTAGGACGATCAGCTTCGCTGGCACGCCAAGCGTGATCGCCTATAAAGGACAGGGCATCTAGTCGTATTTTTGTAACTAATTTGTTTGGGCGTTTAATTGTGAAGGTGGGATCAGCTCATTAAATTATCCTATTTGGGTGTGGCTCTTTTGAAGTAAAAAAGTCAAATGGCTAACAATCTTTCAGGCTCCTGAAACTTGTTGACATGATTGCGCTGGAATTCTTGCAGTTTGTGGAATTGCCA
>JAAUYI010081757.1_pt1 | contig 14045 bp, 9 predicted proteins | sample 7278041 | NCBI WGS metagenome assembly JAAUYI01 (sample SAMN14350216, study PRJNA611818) | marine sediment metagenome | isolation source: surface marine sediment (0.6m) | place: French Polynesia: Moorea | collected 2018-08
CGCTTTGTTATACAGCAAAGCTTTGTCGGCAACAACCATTAGATTTTCATCTGATGCTATACAGGTGTTGCCTGCGAATACGCAGGTTTGCACAGGTTAAATGTTGCACATCCGCAAATATAGAACTATCTGTTGGTGATTTCAGGAATCGGGTTTCTTCGGGTGAAATATGCAAATTTTTTACCCTTAGCTGAGAAATAACCCGATTTTTCCATCTGTAGGAGATAAACTTGTGGAAGAGAAAGGAAAAAAGCTAAATTCGTTGCCAAATTTTGATTGTGTCATCATCGCTACCGCTAACTAGAGTTTGCCCATCTGGACTAAAAGCGATCGCTCTTACATAATTAGTATGTCCCCTGAGAGTGGCAAGTTCTCTAGCAGTTTTCACCTGCCAAATTTTAATGGTTCCATCCCAACTAGCACTAGCTAGCAATTCCCCATCTGGACTAAAAGCAATTGACCAAATAGACTCAGAATGACCAGTTAAAGTATAAAGTTCTCTACCAGTTTTCACCTGCCACAGTTTAATGGTGTAATCGCTGCTGCCACTAGCCAAAGTTTCTCCATTGGGGCTAAAAGCAACAGCATTCACAAAAAATGAATGTCCGACAAAGGTAGAAATCTCCCTACCCGTTTTCACTAGCCAAAGTTTAATAGTGTAATCACTACTCCCACTCGCCAGCAGCTCTCCATCGGGACTAAAAACAACCGACCAAACCGAGTCAGAATGCCCTGTAAGGGTACGTAAAGTTCTACCAGAACTAACTAGCCATAATAGAATAGTACAGTCGCCACTGGCACTAGCAAGGGTCTTTCCATCTGGACTAAAACTAACAGCATTCACCCCATTACTATGACCCTTGAGAGTACGAATTTCTTTTCCCGAACTTACCAACCACAGTTTAATTGTTTCATCCCAACTGGCACTAGCAAGAATTTCTCCATCTGGACTAAAAGCTAAACCATGAACCATGCTAGAATGACCAGCAAACCAACCACCTAATTTACGTAGTAATTTTCTATTCCTTAACTGCCAAAGTTTAACAGTATTATCACTACTACCACTAGCAAAAATTTGCCCATCTGGACTAATGGCAACACAGTGAACCATACTTGCATGACCCTTTAAGGTATGTACACATTGCCAGTAGTTCGTCGTGGCGATAATCGGTGGTGAAGATTGGGGAGCAGTACTACCTACTCGTGTAGGTGGTGTTTGCCCAATCAGGGTGGAAGGAATGGAAGTATAATCTTCTTCAACATCAGACCCCAATAAATCTAACCACTCTTCCACCGACTGGGGGCGATTTTCTGGTTCTAGTGCCATACCGCACATAATTGCCCAATTCACCTTATCGCTGATATCAGGATTAAGTTGCTTTGGTTCCTGTAGGGCATAGTAGCGTCTGTTTTCTGCGGCAGTAGGGACAACTCCAGTCAGCAAACTATACAAAGTAGCAGCTAAACCATACACATCAATATATTCTCCCCGTGCTGCTTGCATTTCATACTGTTCTGGAGGTGCGAAACCAGGGGTACGATATACGGTATGTTTTTGGACTACATTGGGGATAAATTCTCTGGCAATGCCAAAATCAATCAACACTGCTTCTTGCTTACCACTACGGAGCATAATGTTCCGAGGTTTAATATCTCGATGTAGTAAGCCTTTGCGGTGAATTACTGCCACCGCTTCAGCAATTTGTTTGATGTATAATAACCCTTCCCTTTCCGGTAGCTTTTTTTGCCGCAGCAAATAATTGCCTAAATCTTCACCTTCGATATACTCCATGACAATACAAGGTATATTATCTTCATCGAAGATATTTTCTATTTGCACTATATGAGGATGGCGACATACCGCTAGCCTCACGGCTTCATTCCGGAAGTCTTGCTTGAGTTTATCTCGATGTGGTTTCCACATCGGGTGATTGAAAATTTCTTCTTTGAGGGTTTTAATCACCCGCAGCTGTCCATGTTGGTTTTTGGCGAGATAGGTAATACCAATTCCACCTTCACCTAGCTTTCTTTCAATCGTGTAACGACCCCCAAACAGTGTCTGTCCCGGATTCCACAGCATTATTGATGATTACCAACTATTGTTATTTATTTTGACACAGCTATAACAAAAGACAGAGGGTAGAGACCTGATTATTTATAGCACTACGCGCTAGGGAACTCTTAACTCTTAACAGGGAACAGCAGGATGTCAAAGGGTTTGCTGGATTTAGAAATGTCCGCGCCCTAAATGCGTAGTGCTATATATTCTGTGTATTTAAACCATGTAATATTTCTTAACCTTGAGCACCGAAAATTGACATTTGATTTCCCAAATTATCAATATTTTATAGAGAATTACATAAATTTACACAGATTGTATCAGTTGTCAGGATTTAAATGCCAGATTAACAAAACCCTTTTGATATTCCGGAATTCTATCGGTTGATTTTGTACTTATGTATATTATTGTAAAATAAAAATCAATATAAAGCTTCCATGTTCAATTCATTTCCTGACAATAGAATATAAGCCTAACTTTTATCTGGATGATCAAAAGATGTTGAACAATTTTAATTTGAAGAAAAAGTTTACAATCATGCTATTGCTAATTCTAGCATTTGCATTGAGTGTAAGTGGATGGATTCTCTCTTCTGTCCTCATGGAAAATGCTGAAAGAGAAATTGCTGCCAAAGCTTTGACCCTGATTGATACTATTAGTTCTGTCAGAGCTTATAGCGTTTCTGAAATTACTCCAGAATTATCAAATAAGCTAGAAACTAAATTTTTACCGCAAACTGTTTCTGCTTACTCAGCAAGAGAAGTATTTGAAATTTTACGTAAACAACCTGAATATAATGATTATTTTTATAAAGAAGCGACCTTAAACCCTACAAATCTTCGGGATAAGGCAGATAGCTTTGAAACAAAAATAGTTAATAACTTCCGGGCAAATAAAGAGTTAAAAGAGGTGAGTGGATTTCGTTCTCTCACGGGTGAAGACATTTTCTATATAGCTCGTCCTTTAGTCGTAACTCAACCTGCCTGTCTTCAATGCCATAGTACCCCTGAGGTTGCCCCCAAAACTATGATTGATATTTATGGTAGAAATAATGGGTTTGGATGGCAATTGAATGAAATTATCGGGGCGCAAATAATTTCCCTACCAGCCAAACGGGTATTCTTTAAAGCTCGGCAATCTATTGTAATTATTTTGTTAATTGTATTTATTGTTTTTATTACTATTATTGTCTTAGTCAATTTATTTTTGAAACGCCAAATTATCACACCATTAAAACGTCTGACTCGTATAGCTGAAGAAGTCAGTACGGGACATTTAGACCTTGATTTTGAGCCACCATCTAATGATGAAATTGGTAATCTGGCTCAAGCCTTTAAACGGATGCAATTGAGTTTAGCGATCGCCATGAAAAAACTCAAGAGAAATCCTGATAGTAATCCTGATTCTAGGTAGTATCATGAATAACTTTGAAGAATAGTTTACAATTCCCATAAATATATTGCGATCGCATCTAAAGATGGTAATAATAAATTATGCAGAAAGTTACTCTATAGATAAAGATAAAATACATCAGTCTCAACCGATGAAAATCATGTTGATTGTTGAGAATATTTTTACCTATAGCCACTGTCAACTATGGTTGTGAATTTTAGGATGCTCTAACTATCCAAGTTATATTCATATTTAATATTAGCTTAAATGCAATCAAAATTTATTTTATATTCATGTAAATAATCATTTTATGGTAATAATTTTTGGATATTGACAATTATGTTAAAAAACTTACATTTGAGACAAAAAGTAACTATTCTCTTAGCCATAATTCTGGTAGCAGGCTTGTGTTTGAGTGGATTTACTCTTTCAGCAGTAATGACAAACAATGCTAAAGAAGAAATTTCTTCCACAGCTCAGGTATTGATGGAAACCATGAAATCTGTGCGTCATTACACTAGTACCCAGATAACTCCAGAATTAGAAGACAAATTAGAAACTACGTTTTTACCTGAAACCATACCTGCTTATTCTGCACGGGAGGTATTTGAAGTATTACGTAAAAAAGCAGATTATCGGGATTTCTTTTACAAAGAAGCAACTCTCAATCCGACTAATTTACGAGATAAAGCTGATGAATTTGAAACAAAAATTGTTGAACGCTTCCGTAACAAAAAAAACTTAAAAGAATTAAACGGCTTTCGTTCCCTTCCTGGAGGAAATATTTTCTATATAGCTCGTCCCCTGGCAGTCACAGAACCAAAATGTTTAGATTGCCACAGCACCCCGGAAAGAGCACCTAAAAGCATGATTGAACGCTATGGTTCCAGTAATGGATTTAATTGGAAATTAAATGAAATTGTAGGCGCTCAAATTATTTCTGTACCAGCCAGTAAAGTCATTCAAAGAGCAAACCAATCTTCTTTTATAATTATTGGTATCGTCTCCATAGTATTTGTTGCCGTCATTTTGTTAATTAATATCTTTCTGAATCGGCAAGTAGTTGTGCCTTTAAAACAAATTACCCGCGTAGCCGAGGAAGTAAGTATGGGTCATATGGAAGTTGATTTTGAGCAATTATCTAATGATGAAATTGGTAGTTTGGCTAAAGCTTTTAAGCGCATGAAATTAAGTTTAGATAAGGCAATGGACAGGTTAAAACGTTCTGGGCGTACTAGTGGAGGTACTAATAGAAGTACTGGTGGGCGTACTAGTGGAGGTACTAATAGAAGTACTGGTGGAAATACCAATCAAGGAAACACCAATGGTTAATATGTGTGGCAGTCAAGCTGCCTGTGGAGGTATCGTTGTCCGGGAACCTTTGCTGACATCTTGCACGCCTCGTATCAATACTGATTTTTGATGTTGTTAATAAACATATAAATGAAACTAGCACATTTTTATTGCTTGGCTAAAAACCTTGCTATATAAGGGTTATAAAATGTGCAAGTTAAGAGCACCCAAGAAGTGATTCTTGTCAGCCCACACCAAATCAAAGATTATGGTGTGGGAGGATGTCACCATGAAAGTCCCTTGTCAATCAAACATCACGGAACTCCATCAGTTAAACCTAGTCTTACTTACCATCAACGCGAGGGACATGTCATAGTTCTAGAACCAAGTTTTACCCGCATAAACTTTTTCAATTTAGGACCGCAGCCTCTGTTCCCATCGGTAATTCTGTAAGCCTCATACTTAATTCTTTTACCCCTACGATTCCTACCATCTATCGAACAGATATAGTTCTCGATTCTTTCCGTTAGATTAGTGGTTGTATAGTTGCGAACACCTACATTACCAGAATAGTAAGAGCATTCAGTAGGTGTTGTTAATGGACTTGCCCAGTGTGCTACCATGCAGCTGTGGCAGAAGTCTCTTGCTCTTCTGCGACATGCGTTAAGGCGTGTCTTTGCACCACATTTACCCCGGCCACTAAACCTCGTTCCCGGAACCTCTCTTCTCGGTAGGGTCGGTGTGGGTACTCCTTCAATATTGGTAACTTTGACTGCATAGCGGGCACTGCAACTCCGATAATAAGTTCTAGCAGAAGCCTCTTCAGAACCTACAATTAACATCAATGCAGCAACACATGCTGTCATTACCGCAAGTTTCAAGTTTTTCATGGTATTTTCCTTTTCCAAAACTATCTATGTGAATGTACTCCACCAAAAATCAGAACTTTGGTTGGGCATTCGTTCCCTAAGAAGTTGGTAAACTTCCTAGCACCATGAGGAGAATTGGGAATCAGGCAATTAATACCGTTTTTAGCTGAAGATGTACAAAATTGATTGAGCTATATTGTTGTTAGATAAGTAATGCACTATTCATAAGGATTTGGTGCGTTACAAACTATGTTTTCACAGCAACTGCAATAAGGAATTTCGTTCAAAATTCAAATCACATTCTGGCGTTGCATAAATGCGGGATGAATTCAGATGTTTACTCCAGAATAAACATCGCTCCTTTGCGCCTTTGCGTCTTTGCGTGAGATAAAAATCATCCCCTTAATCAGCAACGCCCACATTCTTCTATGTTGGTATCATCACTTTCCCCTAGTACTTAAAGTTTATACAAAGAATGTGAGTAACTTGTGAAGATGACCATTTCTGATACTCCATATTTTAATACTTATAAAACCTCACCCGCCTGTGGTATCCTCTCCTGATTAAGGAGAAGGTTGGGGTAATTCAAGCAGGAATTATAAGTAATTAAGCGAACATGAATTAGATCCCCGACTTTTGTCAAAAGTCGGGGATCTGGACACCGCGAGTAATCAAATCATGCATTAAAAATATTGGTAATTCCAGCAACCATACACAACATTTATTAACTGACTAATTTACGGGTAAACTCAATAGCGGCTTGAGATTCAGGAATTTCTCTGGCAAGAATTTCGACAAATTGATAAGGAGATACTTGAGGATTATCTATTAAGGTATCTTCTACAATCATACTTGCCATTGGTCCTATATAATAGGCTAATTCTTCTTGACAGCGATGGATAAAAACAGAGTTTAGAGAAGTATTTTGCTGATTTTGAGATAATATATATTGAGAATTTTCTGAAGTTTCAGGGGAACTAAATGCTGTTTCTGGGGACTTGTGGAAAGATGAGGGCGGTTGTGTGAAATCTTGCTCGGAATCAGGGGCAAATTGGTGAGCAGAAATATCAAGTCTGGTGGAATTTGCCAATTCTTGCGGCTCCATCTCCACCACATCTTCATGTTGATTATTTACAGATGCTGCTGGTAATTGAGATTCCTGTGTATTGTCAAAACTAGTGACAGGAACTTGAGCTTCTGTCATATTCTCAACATTAGAGGCAACAGGGGAAAGTTCCTCTAAACTGTCAAAAAATGTGGTTTTTGTGGGAGGAAATTCCTGATTTTCAATATTAACAGCAACTGTTGGAGTTGCAGGCAAACTTTCTAAATCCGTGAGAACTTCCTGGGATGTTTGGTATCGATTTTTGGGAGTATCTGCCAGCATTTTATCCAAAATTTGGGCAAAATTTGGGCTGACATGAACATAAAAATGCCATTTCCATTCCAAGGTATATTGATCCATGAGGCAAGAGGGATCTTTACCCGTGAGGAGGACAATGGCTGTTACCCCTAATGCATAAATATCGCTACTAGCCGAACATACACCTAAACTAATTTGCTCTCTGGGTGCATATCCTACTTTACCAACGAGGGACATTTTCCCCACAAAGGTTGCTTGGGTAGAATTTCCCACTTCTTTGATATCTGCTATTTGTTTTCCCACACCAAAATCAATCAACACGGGCAAATTTTTACCCTTGGGCAGCATAATATTATCTGGGGAAATATCTCGATGGATGATGTGATGGCGATGTACGTATGACAAAACTGGGAGGAGATTTTTCAACCACTGGATTGTTTCTGGCTCGGCAAAAGCTCGCCCTGCGGTTTGTCTTTCTGCTAATAGAGTAGAGTAGGTTTTTCCATCGACAAACTCTTGGACTAAAAATAACCTACCATCTCCTTCAAAGCAGGCTAAAAAACGGGGAATTTGTGGATGCTCTAGTTGATAAAGAATTTTCGCCTCTCTGATAAAAAGATTGCGACATCTTTCTAATTCATTTTTCCCCGTACCGATGGGAGCAAATTCCTTTAATACACAGGGTTCATTGAAACGGCGAGTATCAAACGCTAAGTAGGTTCTGCCCAATCCTCCTTGTCCCAGCAGTTCTTGGATTAGATAGCGGCTATCAATGACAGTTCCTGATGGTATTTCTGGTTTTAATAATGGGGATTGAGACATTTTTACTACACCTCCTATATCTTATTATCTATGATTTAATAGTCTTGCGATTGAATTAATTCAGGGATAGTACCACTGCGCGGAAGTCAAAATTCAAAAGTATTGTGTTCTCTAGCTTTGAGGTTTTATAAATGGTTGGTTTATTTACGCCGACCTGTAATAGCGTCTATTCCCTACAAGTAATTACTATAAACAATATATAAAAATATACTTTATGTACTGAGGTAACTAGCGATCGCCACTATCAAAATTAGGACATCTTGAGTGGCTCAAATCAAAGAGTATCAAGAAATATTTAACTCTTACACACATAATCTTTTTTTCAAAAAAAAGATCCAAAAATTCGCAAAAAAATAGTTAATTTTTGTTAAGTGTATTTATCGAAGTGCTTGTTCTTGTGGTTGGGATTTTTCTTGAATCAAGACAGCCGGTGTATTTTTAACTGCTGATTCTAGGGGTCTGACTTTTTCCACCAATTGAATAAACTGCTTATATTGAGGAAGTTTGGCTCCTGGGATGTAACCTGCGTCTGCTGCAATATCTGCTGGTGCTTCACCCATGATTTTTTTGATTTGTTGTTGTCGGTTGAGTTCTACGGTGGGTGCAATCAAGACAACTCCAGGGGGAATCCAGCGACTAGTATGTATGGTTCTAAATTTAGTGTCAGGAAATTGGCGTTTATAAGTTGCAAAATCTCCTTGGGATAAAGCACCTGCTTCTACAGTCCCGTCACTGAGCCACTCTAATACAGTTTTTGGGGTGGGTGCGAAACGAATTTGAGACAAGGTTAAACCGTAGAGATCATATAAAGGTAGATAATAACCAGATGCAGAACCAGGCTCTCCTAAAGCAACGGTTTTATTCGCCAAATCGCTGATTTTCTCAATGGGGCTATCATTGCGGACAATTAGTAATGAACGTTGTCTGCGACTGACATTTTCCATCGAGAACAAAGGCACATATAATTCTTTGCCAATAGCGGTTGCTGCTAAACCAGGGGTAGCAAATACAATATCCCACCTTTTGCGCTGAATTTGAGCGATCGCCTGTAATTCATTGTAAGCCGGTTCTACATCGACTCTAATGGAGCGAGTTCTAGCTGCAATATAGTCCTTAAAACGGTTGTACTTATCTAGAGAAACCTTGCCCTCCCCGTAGCTAACTACACCAATGGTCAATTTTTCCGGAGGTGGGACAGTTTTTTTTGTATCACATCCTATACTTAGTAGCCCAATTAGTACTAAGATTTGCAAAAGTAAAAAACGACGGTAAAACATATTACTCTGGAGACATGATGTTAAAAGTAGCAATCTTAAATAAAAACAGGGATGCTCCCAACTTGTGGTTTGGATCGATCAGGATTCAACAGGGTTTTGGATGATTTGAAGTTTTGTGACATCCTGGAATTTTTTCCTGCCTACTGAACTTATACACTGATAGCCTTTCTTTGTCTGGTGAAATACATATTTGAAGCTGAAAAGCTTGGCCAATCAAGCTTCTGGTGTAACTATTTGAAATGAAAAACGGTATAATTTCATTATCCCTCTTTAAGTCTCTATGGGTTCTCAATGTTTGAGAAAAATTAACTTTTAATCATTTTTTTATGCTGTTAGTAGATGTATCTTAAATAAAAAATAAAAATAAGCTTTCCAACTATACATTTTCTGTCATCAAAAAATCCACTCAATAAATAATTGATTAAAAAATATTTTTGAATGCTCATTCCCTCGTAACTTGTCACTGATAACTGATAACTGAAATGACTGGTAATTTTGAACAACCCACTCAAGTCGCTCCTAAACCTTATTTGGAAATTAACAATCAAGGCCAAGTTCTGCGGCTAGATTTACACAAACAAGAACATCGTTTGGGCAGGGGTCGAGAATGGGCAGATTTGGACGTACCCATTGGATGGGAGGTTTGTTCTCGACGACAAGCTGTTTTAGTGAAGGAAGGAGACGAATATAGAATTTTTGATGGAGATAAAAATAATCCCAGTCGTAATGGAGTATTTTTAAATCACAACCGCATTGATTTTCATGAAGGATATTTATTAAAAAATGGGTCCCAGTTGGAAATCGGACAATCTCCCCATAATCGGATTACACTCACCTATTTTAATCCTAGTACTAGTCCGGCTGTCATTCCTAGCAAACGACGTTTGGTATTGAAAGATTTAAAAGAATGGCCCGTACAATTGGGTCGTGCTTTGCATACCAATCGCTATGCTTCCATGCAATTAGACGCGCCTACAGTTTCCCGCTTGCACGCCACAATTTTGCCTGATGGGAAAGGTGGACATCTTATCCAAGACAATAGTACAAATGGTACTTTTGTTGATGGTCAACGCATTGACAAACGGGTACAACTCCAGCCTGGAAATATCATTCACATTGGTCCTTTTAGTTTACTTTATCGGCGAGATTACTTAGAAATTCAAGATACTGGTAGTCAAATTCGCCTGGATGTCCATAAGCTAGTACGTCAGGTTAAGGATAAAGAAGGTAAAGACAAAACCATTCTCAATAATGTTTCTTTAGTGATTGAGCCGGGACAATTAGTGGCTTTAGTTGGTGGTAGTGGTGCGGGTAAATCCACCTTAATGAAGTCTCTGTTAGGGATTGAGCCTGTGTCTTCTGGGGTTGTGTTTCTCAATGGGGATAATCTGCGCCAAAATTGGCCTGTGTATCGTACCCAAATTGGCTATGTACCCCAGGATGATATTGTGCATCCAGACCTAAGGGTAGAAGAGGTTTTAGCTTATGCTTGTAAACTGCGGCTACCACCAGATACGGATGTAAAACAGGTAGTAAAAACAACGCTACAACAAATTCAACTGACCCATGTAAAGGACAACTTTATTCGTAACCTCAGTGGTGGACAGCGAAAACGGGTGAGCATTGGGGTAGAATTACTGGCCGATCCCAAGCTATTTTTCCTGGATGAGCCGACTTCTGGTTTAGATCCGGGCTTAGATAAAGAAATGATGCACCTATTGCGGGAGTTGGCAAACCAAGGAAGGACGGTAGTATTAGTTACTCATGCCACCGCCAATATTGAGGCCTGCGATCGCATTGTTTTTATGGGTAGAGGTGGTAAATTATGCTACTTTGGAGAACCCAAAGAAGCTCTGAATTTCTTTGAAATGCCCTCTAATGATTTTAAGTACTTTTCCGATATTTACATTAAACTCGACCAGGGTAATTCTCCCCAGAAAGTGCTCGAAAACGTAGAATCTTGGGCAGATAAATACGATCGCTCTCCCCAATGCGATCGCTACGTTAAATCTCTGCTCAAGTCCGGACAAGACACGAAATTTAAAACAGACCGGAAGATTCACACGGGGATATCTCCATTTAAACAACTGTGGCTGCTTTCCCAGAGGTATCTCCAGTTAGTAATACGCGATCGCACAAGTTGGATTTTGTCCTTGCTATCTGGACCAATTGCGATCGCCTTAACTGCTTGGATATTAAAAGATGATACTCCCCTAGGAAAACTTGATAAACTAGAAGCCTCCCAAAATTCCCTAGCACTGAAAGTATTATTTATCTTTGCTTGTATTGGTATTTGGGTCGGACTTTCCAGTTCCGTGCGGGAAATTGTCAAAGAAGCAGCTATTTATGCCAGGGAAAGACTGATTAATCTGGGCTTAATTCCCTATTTGGGTTCTAAAATCTTAATTCGTTCTGGCTTAACCCTACTACAAACCCTCTTGATTGTGGTGACTGTTCTCATTGGTTTCAAATCACCAGAATCAGATTTGATTCCTTGGTTTTTAGGTCTAGGAATCACAGTTTTTCTAAGTCTATTAGCTAGCGTCAGCTTGAGTTTAATGATTTCCGCTGTGGTGAAGAATGAGAACGAAGCAAATAGTATTCTCCCCTTAATTATGATTCCCCAGATTATTCTTTCAGGGGTTTTATTTGAGTTAGAAGACATTCCCGCTAAATTGAGTTGGTTGACAATCAGTCGTTGGTCTATGGGAGCCTATGGTGCTTTAGTTGATGTCAATAAAATGATTCCTGAAAATACTCCAGTAACAATTGTCAAACCCTCTGATGTTTACGATGCTGACTGGGATAACTTGCGTTTAAACTGGGGAATTTTGGTCGCTCATATGGTGATTTATTTAGTAGTTGCGTTGATATTTCAAAAGCGCAAAGATGTTGTGTAGAGATTAATTTTGATGAGTCGCGGGCATGAGCGATCCCCGACTTCTTAAAGGATGCTACTGGCGAATAGTGGGTATGACCCCTCACTGGGAGTAAGAAGAATATGACTCTTTTGACGAGTCGCGGGCGTGAGCGATCCCCGACTTCTATCCTAGGAATTGCTACAATGTGCGGATATTGATTTAGAAGTCGGGGATCACCTTACCTAGCCTGATGGATTAATGTGGTGAACTATTAGTTTGGCATTGTATCGCCACGATTGGGATTTTCTAAGTATTCCAAAATCCGATTAATGTTTTCTTGGTTTTGACGAATATCAGCCCGGTGTCGTTGTAATTCTTCTCGGTCTTGTTCAACGATTCTAAAAGCCTGTTGGTGTAAAGTAGCAATTTCAGCAAGTCGGGCAACTGTTCGCTCTAATCTTGCTGTATTTTGAGAATTAATGCGATTTTCTCGTCTAATACCATTTTGAACGGTACGAATTAAATCAATATCATCAAGTATCTGTTCCAATTGTTCATCAATATTGTTGAATCGTGTGGAAATATCTTCTGGTTGTGAGTTAGTCATGTGTACAATGTCCTTAAATGCTTTTATCGTTTCAGCTACCCCTGGTTAAAGGGTAGCTTTTTAATTAGGGCTTGCTGTTCGCGTAGCGCAGCGTTAGCTGTAAAAGTCTTTGGGTGAGGCTAGGCAACAGGCAACAGGCAACAGGCAAGAGTTTCATGCCCATTTTTTGTTATTGTCTGTAACCACAATGAATTAGAAATGCAAGATTTTTAAGCCTCATACCCCGTCAGGAATTGCACTTTGGAATTTATCAATAGCTGGGAAATCTTGATTTATAAGAGTTTTACATTTATTCAGCAACCCTAATTATTTAACAGCATTAATTGCTGGGGACATTGGGAAAATTGCCCTCACATCATCACCAGAAAGAATCCTAATTTCCATGACTGGTTGACCAATAAGTCATTGCAGTCAAACTTCCACCACAACACCCAAATCCTTAACCTCTGCCCCAGCTAAAATTGCCGCTCCTACCACCGCATCTTGAATTGCCACACCCACAGACTTAAAACAGGTAATTTCCTCTTGAGAATGCCTTCCTGATTTGACACCGTTAATAATTTCTCCTAATTCCCCATCAATCTTTGCTTGGGGAATAATAATATCTCCCGCTTCTGCCAAACAAGCTGTACGAGAATCCACCACAATCCTAGCTCTTTGTACAGTAATATCATCTAACTCTCGCATTTGCGGAGTATAAGCACCAACAGCGGTAATGTGAGTACCCGGCTTTAGGTCTTTGCCATCAAACAACGGTGTTGCAGAAGTGGTAGCAGTAATGACAATATCTGCATTTATAATTGCTTGCTGTGGTGTTGTGACTAAATTAACTACTGGAGGATTTGACCAAGTCCCAATCTCAGCTCCTAACTTCTCCGCCGAAGCCCTGGTGCGACTAATCAGATTCACCTGCTCAATCGTGCGGACAGCCATTACCCCATGTAACTGTGCCCTAGCTTGTACCCCAGCTCCAAATAGTGCTACCACCTTCCCATCCTGACGGGCTAATAATTCCGCTGCCAAACCACCAGCAGCACCAGTCCGCAAAGCTGTGAGGCTGTTGCCATCCATAAAAGCTTTTGGTTGTCCTGTTTGTGGGTCTAATACCAACACCATTGCCGTTACCGTTGGTAAACCCAATTCAGGGTTTTGACCATAAACAGAGACAATTTTAATCCCCAAATCTTGAGTTTGATGTAAATAAGCAGGCATCAATAAGGTGATACCTTTATCTGTAGCAATTTGGCTGCGTAGGGGTACGGTTGCCTGATTGGCTGAAAGCTGGGCAAAGGCCGTTTTAACCGCATCAATTGCTTGGGGCATGGGGAGAACTGCCCTCACATCATCGGCTGAAAGAATCCTAATTTCCATGACTGGTTGACATTGAAGACGTTAAACAATTCGTAATTCGTAATTCGTAATTCGTAATTACGTTTTGTAATGGGGATTTAAACCCCAACACAAAACAAACAACCCGTAGGGGATGGGGTTTTAAACCCCTA
>JAAUYI010163155.1_pt1 | contig 14032 bp, 12 predicted proteins | sample 7278041 | NCBI WGS metagenome assembly JAAUYI01 (sample SAMN14350216, study PRJNA611818) | marine sediment metagenome | isolation source: surface marine sediment (0.6m) | place: French Polynesia: Moorea | collected 2018-08
AATTAAGTAACTCACCTTGTAATTTATATTTTTTATTAGTGCGCTATTTTACTAAAAAGTATTATACTATAATTTATGTAGTAACTTAATTTAAGGTAAATTAGTTAAACTGGAGAAGACTTTAAATTACCCAATCCTAAATTAAAGAGTAATGGCTACCAATGAATGGCTCAACAATCACGCTAAAGTCACAGCATATCTAGATTTAAGCCTATACAGCAGTCTAGAAAACTGGATGAAGACTCACAAAATAAAAAAGGTGTCTCAAGCCTTAGTTATTATCCTTGAGCATTACCTTGAGGGTAATATTCCTACCGAAGTGTTACCAGAGACACTTGAACAAGAAGTCAAAAACTTGAAAGCTAAAACCACCGAAATTGATGACTTGTCTGCTACCGTTGCTGAACAAGAATCTGAGTTTACTGATGAGATAGAGTCTCTAAGAACTGAGATTGACCAACTCAGACAAGCTCTTATAAATACAGGTTTATCCTCTCTAAAGGAGAAATTTGAAGACATCCCTAGAGGAAATATAGAGTTTACTTGTTCTGATACAGAAATAAGTGAAGGTCTAACAAAAACCGACCTTTGTAAAAAGATTAACCTGACTTCTAGCCAAATAAATCAATGGGCTTCTCGACTTAATCTTAACCCCGATGATTACCTCTTGGAACTCACAGGGTGGCAAAAACCCCCCTCTCAACGTCGTTATTTTCCATCTGACCATACCCCCGTCTCAGATCCCCCTGCATCGAATCAGACTACATCAGACACCACCGATGATAATCATCAGTCCACGTACCAAATATCTGATACTTAACGTAATCTGTCCTAGATCGTCCAGGACACAACCAAGATGGAATTTGACAAACCTCTTAGATAACTTAATATAGCCATGACAAAAAGATTCTCTATCCCAAAAAACAGCCTCCCCTCAAGGCATAAACTACAAGAAACCATAGCAAAAGACCTTAAGTATCATGATAAATATAGCTTCCATCCTTCCTGTGAATTAGCCTATCTAGGGAGTGAAGAAAAAGATGATGACTTTCCTAGAATCCAGCATTATTTTGCTGGAGAAATGTATGAGTTGTATTACTGCACTCCCGACGATTCTGACGGGGCGACCAAAGATTTTTTATTTATCTTTAATAATAGTTTTCTTCTTTTGGACTTTCGAGAAATTGAAGAGGATGAGACGGTTAATCATGGGTTAAAAACTGATTATTTTAACGCTTATCTTGAAGCCTATTATGAAAAGTATCGCTACCCTAAAATAGCGGATCGTTTTTATTATTTGGCTAAGGGTTAAATAATTAACTATCAACTTTCAAAGTTACCTTACCCCCCAACTTCTCTAACTCTTTCTTAGCACCATCAGCCTCAGATTGAGTCGTTTTTTTAATTACACAAGGTGTTGACTCAATTAAATCTTTGGCCTCTTTAAGTCCTAAGTTAGTCACTTCTCTCACTCCTCTAAGAATAGCAATTTTCTTATCTGAAGGGTACTCTTCTAAAATAATATATACCGATGACCCCTCTACCTCTGTCCTAATTAAATCAGCTAATTTTCCATCACTACTTTGAGACTCACTTGACCCTTTATTAGCCCCCTTTGACTCAGTAGTTTTTTTAGACGATGTAGGCTTTTTATCTGATGTCGTTTCTGTTGAATCACTATCCCCTTGAACGGGAAAATCAAACAACTTTCTATCAATATCCCTAGTTAAAAATCCCTCTAATCGTTTCATAATAACTCCATCATCCAATTCCCCCTTATCCATCATCTCTATCATCAACGCCCCTAGTAAAATCTTACGTCTTGTATCTTCCTTCCGTTTCTGTGCTGTCTCCCTAGCTCTCGCCTTCTGTATCTCAGCATTAAGCTGTTCTCGTTTCTGTAATAACTTTTCTAACTTTTTAGTCATTAAACACCCCCCATACTATGGTATACTTAGACTATTATGGTAACTCATCATACACCAGCTTTTCCACCTATATTCTATACTAGAATTAAGTAGCTAGATCCCCTTTCCGTAGGAAAGCGCACTTACGCAAGCTACCGCTTGCAGTGCGTCAGGGGGCATCGCCCCCTAAAACCCCCTCCTCTGGGCGGATGGGAAAGGAATTGATCTACCCTATCAAACAGCACACACCAAACCAAAAGATGGCTATCTACCATCTCAATGCCAAAATTATATCCCGAAGTAATGGACAGTCAGCCACCGAAGCTGCTGCCTATCGTGCTGCTGAAAAAATATATGATCAACGCACCGACGAAACCTTCAATTACACTCGTAAAAAAGGCGTTTACTCTACCGAAATATTAACCCCTAATAACGCCCCTGATTGGATGGCAGATCGCTCAAAACTGTGGAACGCAGCAGAACTATTTGAAAAGCGATCTAACTCTCGAACTGCTAGAGAATTTGACATTGCTCTCCCCACTGAACTTACCCACCCTCAAAAGCAAGATTTAGTCAGAAACTTTGCTCAAGATAACTTTGTTGATAAAGGGCTAGTTGCTGATCTAGCTTTTCATGAAATAGATACCCATAATCCTCACGTCCACATCATGATTACCACCAGAACTGTTGATGAAAATGGACTAGGAGCTAAAGATAGATCCTTAGATAAAAAAGACTTTTTATTGAAGCTTAGAGAAAGTTGGGCAACCTATACAAACGATGCTTTAAATCAAGCTAATATTTCCGAAAGAATTGATCATCGAAGCTTAAAAGAACAAAACATTACTCGCATCCCTCAGATTCATTTAGGGGCAAATGTAGCAGCCATGATGAAACGAGGCATCGCTACAGAACGAGGTGACGAATATCTAGAAATTCAAACCACTAACCAGCAAATTGAAGCCCTCGAAAAACAATTAGTCACTGTAGAAAATAGTATCAAATCTGAAACGCTTCTCATTCAAAACTCTTCACCAAAAACCTCATCTTTGCAAACAGTTGATTCTGATGCAGACATCACTGAAACAACGTTAGAATTATCTCAAAACTTGACGACTCAAAGGATAAATAATGATGGAGATGAACGGGAACAGCAAGAAGAGTCAGAAGCCGATTTCACAGCAGAGCTACGAAGAATTAACGAAGCTGTTATCGAGTCTAATCGACAAGCAGACGAAAACCGACGACGATTACAAGACCTTAGTAACCGTCTTGGAAACGATAGCAGTCAAACTCGAAAATCTGGAAAATCAACTCAACAAAAACGACCAACTCTATCATCAAAAACTGACTCAAGTTCAGAACAATTTAAGCTACGACATAAAGGAACTGAACGACAATTATCGTCTGATTTGGAAAGCAGCACAGTACGAGAAACAGGAAACAAAAAAACTCCTCGACAACGTGATAATATTCCGTCCCCTAACCCTCCTGAAATTGATAGGAGTGGTTCTGATAACCTCCAGTCTCGGAACCTGGATGTTAATCAAACTCCTCCCCCCCAACAGCCACCAACTCCAGAAAATCAACGGACGAGTCAACAACATCGAAATCAAACTCAACCGGATGGAGAACAACAACCGTCCTTAACCCCATCTCAACGTCAACAGGACTTAAGTAACGTGCTAATTTATTCGACTTTTATTCGCTTAATGCGTTATGTCAAAGCTAAACCTAAAAACGGTTTTAGGACTTATGAAGGGAAACGCTATATTTTCAAGCTTTCAACTGATAAACAAACGATGGAGTTACACGCTAAAGATGGACGGGGCTTAATCTTTGAACGGAAGGACGGCAAAGTAACCGCTAATTTAACCGATGAGGATAGAAAAATGATTCACGATGTTGACTCACAAATTAGCCAGCGCATCGCTCAATTACAACGCAATCTTGAACAACGAGATAAGCAACGTCGTCGGGGTCGGGGCTTCTCTCGTTAAACTTTAATCTATGATCGTTGGATTTAGTTTAGTCGATAATATCTTTTTTAATTTTCTTCAACCCTATCCCTAATCCGAGAATCGTGACGAAACTAAATAAAGCTAGTCTGAACAACCCTAGAAACTGCTTCAATTTTACCTAAAAATGATTAATAAGTGATTTAGATAAAATTCGAGTTTGAAAAGCTGATATCAAGTAGGATAAACTATTTTATACTTAATTTTTCATCTTATTGCTTATTTTAGTTTTTGTACTACATTTTAACCGTGATGACGAACAAATCTCAAGATAATGATAAACGCTTGATCCTAGTTGCTCTCTTGATTACTTTTCTTTTAGTATTTTCTCTATGGGGACTCTGTGAATTTTTATTGAGAAGTTCTAAATCTATACCCACTGGATTAGTTCGTTATGGCGGTAGTACAGTTTGGGCACTTATTCGTAAGGAAGTAGATCCAGAAATTAAAAACCTTTGGCCAAAATATGAATTAACATATTTTGATCCTCCAAGAAGTAGAGGTATTCCTAGCTCTGGAGTAGGCATTTCAATGTTACTGGATGGTGATTTAGATTTTGTTCAATCCTCTCGCCCAATTAGTGATAAGGAATACGAAGAAGCAAAAAAAAGAGGTATTAGTCTTGAACAAATTCCTATAGCAATTGATGGGATTGCAATTGTTGTCAATCATAATTTAAATATTTCTAATATTAGTCAAGAGCAATTTTGTAATATTTATGCAGGGAAAATTAGTAATTGGAAAGAGATAAAAGAAAGCGAAGAAAAAATCACCCCCTACCTTAAAATAGGTCAAAAAAATCCTTTTTGTGATAATATAAATGAAAAAGCAAAACATATTCAATTAGTTAACACTACAACTGAGGCTTTACGTAAAATAGCTACTAATCCAGGAGGAATTTATTGGTCTTCTGCATCCTTACTAGTCCCTCAGTGTACTGTAAAATCATTACTAATTCGGCACTCAAATACATTAGTTTATCCTTATAAGCAACCTTTAGTAACTCCAGATAAATGCAATAGTAATAACCATAATAAAGTTAATAATACGGCCTTTCGTAGAAATGATGAACATCAATATCCATTAATTCGTACGTTGAGCGTAATTATCAAAAAAGATGGAAAATTTGCTCAAAAATCAGGAGAAGCTTATGTTAAGTTTCTAAAAAAAGATACTACAAAGAAACTGATACAAGATTCTGGTATGGAGCCGATAAATTAACTCTAATTACTGCTTAATCGACTTGATAAAAGTTAATAGTTATTTTTGATACATCTTCAATATTATTGCTTTTACGATTTCAAAAAACTCTTTATCAAATATAGTTATCATAATAATCATTGTAGCGGTAATAAATACTAATAAGGCTAATTCAATGCTATTAGTCTTATTACTTATTATTAAATTATAGGCTAAAAATACTAATAGAAAAGTGGATAAAAATATACCATAAACTTTAGTTATATTTCTAATTATTGAAATGTTTGCTTCGTGTTTTAACTTTTTTCTTTCAATAATCTCAGCTTCAGCAATTTTTTTCTCGAGATAGTTTAAGTAAAATTTATTGTCTTTATCCCAACCTTCAGAAACAAAAACTTTACGAATTAATGGTAATAAAGCCACACAAAAAGGTATAGTAATATTTTCAGCTACTGGTATTATGTTTTGCTGGAAACAACGTACTGCGTTCTTATCTAGGGGAATCGTTGCTAAAGAAGGACATTCCCATGCTTGTGTAAGAAATGATATTATTGATTCAGCCGGTAAGACATTTTTATTAATTATAAAGCCAAGCCTAGAAACATCTATTTCTTCACCAAGTGTGTCTAATTCTACTGTATCATTAATATTATTTAAAAGTCGTTGTCCTATATCCCAGGATATTTTATCAGCTTCAGTTACTATCATGAATCCTTCGGCGGCTAATATTGATCCAATACTAGTGAGATCACCTCCTCCTCTAGTATCTAAAATAATATACTCAAATCCATCGTTTAGAGCTACCTGAATAATTTGTTGGACTTGATTTATAAAAGACGAAAAATTATTAAATTTTTCATCTATTATAAATTTTGATGAATCTTCTTTTATAGGAATAGCCGGAAAAATATATAGCTTATCATTACAAAACTCATTTGGAATCAGTATTGGAGATAGATCGACGAATTTTTGTTCTCCTAAAAATATACTTGTAGTAGAAATTTTCGGTTTTCTTGGGAAAGAACGTAGAACATAAAATGTTAGACCGTTAGTGAACAGATCCATATCAATCAGTAATGTTTTAAATCCACAGTGTGCTAGTAAGTATCCCAGCGATGCTACGATAATGCTTTTTCCAGTCCCTCCCTTTCCACTAGCTATGGCTAATACCTTTACACTAGAACTTGAATCGTTCATGTTTTGACCTCCTTCTTATATTATTTTTATAGAGACTTTAAATCTCTATATACTTATTTTACCTGGTTATTTCTCTAACTATTTCAGCATCAGATTTGCTAATCCCTGAAGAAATTTGGCTTTTTTGACTATAAAATAAACTGCTTAAAAAATTAGTAATATAGACAAATAAAAGCGAAATTAAAATACATATCAATCCGGAAAACACCAAACAAGCTTCTCGCATATCTTGTGCTAATTGAAAATTTTTGGAGAAGATTAGTTCAGCAATGCTATGTAAAGAAACTCCTACTATTAATAAAGATAGAATATAAAACACCAAAGCTAATATAGTTGCAAAACCACTGGTTTTTAATACTAGTAAAAAAGGTATTTTTATAGATAGAAAGTTATTTTTTTTATCTTTGTCTTTTGCGATTTTCATACCATCAATAACAAACCAATCTATTAGGAGACCACTAATAATTATACATAAGTATGTTAAAAAGAAAACCCCAAAAAAAAGCCTGAAAAAAGCTGGTAACTGTTTTTCTGAAATATCTAAAATTTTTTCTAGGTTTTCATCCATATTAAAAGTTAATAGTTGTAGAACTCAAAGTAATTGGCTAAGTTATCGCAGGTGGATTTTCGCCCCCACTTTCGGTATATTTAAGATTATAGGAAGATATCAGCATCCTTGCATGAACATTTTCCAGACAAAACAACCGCTACTAAAGCTCTTGAGCTTTGACAAACTTGAAACGGTGGTACAAGCCCTAGATAGTTAGCCGAAGTTTTAAAAGCTTGGTAGCAACCCAACTCAACCTAACAGTTCCAAAAATTAGTTTCCCGACTAAAAAACTGTAGGTGTCAAGTGAAAGACGAGGGGGGTTGCCATCTTTATGGTACACAATTTTGTATTGTAGTTACAGTCAATTAGTCCAGATATCGGTGAACAAATGAGAAATAGTCGATTTTAAACACCATAGAAAAATAACTAATTCTCTTGTTCTTCTTCTATCCTGACACTTAAACTAACAATAAAGATAGCATCCTCCCTGTACGGGTTATTCGCAGCAAAACTCACGAAAGCGAACCCTCAATGAAAGAAACAACAGGGAACAAACAAAACCAAACTTATCAATTATCCGTCAACCGTCACCACCGTGACAAAACCGTTGGCAACCCCAAACATTACCGCGACGGCTTTAAAACCAAAGAATTAACCATCAACGGGTTAGCCTCTGCCGTTAAGCGTGGTCATGCTTGGTCTTGTGCCACTTATGATCGCTCTATGAGGTCGAAAGCCAATTATCAACAAGCTCAACTTATTGGCCTTGATATCGATAACGGCTTAACCCTCAACGATGCCCTCAACCATCCCTTTGTTAAGCAGTATGGGCAATTAATCTATACTTCGGCATCCCACCAAAAGCCCAAAGGAGACACCCCACCCTGTGACCGCTTTAGAATCGTCTTCAGCGCGTCTCAACCCCTAAATGACCTAGACACCTACGAACAGTTAGTCAAAGCCGTTATGGGGCATTTTTATGAAGCTGATGAAGCTTGTAAAGATGCCTCACGGTATTGGGCTGGTAATAGCCAAGCAGAAATCTTTATCCTCGATGGAGATCCCCTACCAGCTTCGTTAATTGACGAAGCCAAAGAACAAGCTAAAATCGAATGGGAAGCCAGGGAAAAACGCCGTATTGAGACATTAGCCCGTGTTAATGAACAAAACCCCGACGAAGTTAAAAGCCTAGCTATTGAAGCCCTAAACTTCATCCCACCACGGCAACCCGGTACCGGAACTTATGAAGAATCGTTAAGAGTTCTCATGGCCTTAACGACGATCTTCGGACCCCATGAGGCGATCACCATAGCTGAATCGTGGAGTCCCCCCGTGAAGGGATGGAACCCTGCCAGAAAGATCCAAGGGTTTAGAGTCGGCGAAGTCACCGCCGGAACTTTATTCTGGATAGCGCAGCAACACGGCTTTAAATTCCCAGAAAGACAACGGCATTCCGAGGGCAAATCCCCCATTGAACCCGATGCCGACCAATATCAAGCTTATCTTGAATGGGAAATTGAACAAGACGAAATTGAACAAGCGATCGCTACCGAAGGGTTTATTAATAGTTTAAAAGCCAAACTCTTAAATTTGAGTCACTCTTTAAAAGGCTTTGGCTTAAACACTAAAAAAGCTCTAAAAACTCAAGTTACACCTCCTAAGAAATTAGCCATTAAACCGGGAGATGCCCTCCCCACACCAAAAAATTATGAAGGAAAGCAACCCCCAATTATGACCTTTCCTAAAGGTCATCGACATGAAATTATTTGGCAATTAAAGAAATTAGGATGGAAAGTAATATTAGATAGTACCGCCACTGGATTAGGTAAATCTCATGACGCTGGTGTATTTAAAAATCCTCACGGTAAAACTTGGTACGTTGACATCAATCATCGTAATGTTTCTACCATGACCGTTGAAGAGAATTACACCGATATTAACCCCCGTCACTTGGGGATTTATAACGATGGTCACGGCTTCAAATTACAAGGGATAAACCAGATAGAGCCTAGTAACTGCCATCTAGCAAACTTTTTCGTAACCTTTAAGAATAAAAATCATAACATTGAAAATGACCCCACCAATAACGCCCCAAATCCCTTATGTGCTTCTTGTATCTATCATCAAATGAAAGACACCTTAGAAGATGGTCAAACTATTGCTAAATGTGCCAGTAGCTCAGGGGATGGCTATGGCTTTAGAAATCAGAGAATGAAAGCCTTAGAAGAAGAACTTAATCGCTTACACCCTTATCAATTCCCTGATATTGATTATCTTGAAGATGGTACTTCAAACTATCACAATGATGTCGCTTTTATTGAAGAAGCCAGTCGAACCTTAAACCCCACTCTCATTCAAGGGAAACTAACCGACTTTGACCGTACCCTGATGGATCTACAATTGAAAGATCCTGAACTTTTTGAGGCATTAAAACCCCTTTTAAATCTACGCCCTTACCTAACAGGTGATGAAAAAGTTAGACACGGACTTAACCATTTTCAAATTCTAGAAAAGTTAGGCAAGCCTCCAGAAAACTTAGAAGATATTATCACTTCTTTATCTCAACTCCTCCCCAATATTAAAGATTTCATTGTCACCCCTGATAGTACCGGAACCATTGATTACAAAAAACTCAATATTAGTAAGACCATTGCAAAAACAGCCAGGGCTGACTTTAAACGACAAGCTCACGCTAAAACCTTAGAAAATCTCCAAGATTTACCCAATAATTGGTTAATCGATTTTCTCGAAGTTTGGAATGGTGTTCAAGGGGCGTTAAGCCTATCTAAAGGGTCTTTTACCATCACTAAACCTGATGAAAGAACCGCCTCGATTATCAGAGAAATGGGCTTAACCGTTCTCTTAGATGCCACCGGAAATAAGAGGGCTTTAGCTGCTAAATTAGGCATTAATTCTAATAGTATCATTGAGATTCAAGAAGACACCCCCATCTATAATAATCTCACCGTTAAAGCCGTCGAAACTGAGGGCATGGGGTCTAATAATTGGTCAGAAAATGCCCTAGAGCGTATTAAAGCCATAAAAGCTAAACTCTCATCACTCCATGATGATATTAACTTTTATGCCCTCAAAGATTATATAAAAGTCTTAGACATAGATCATTACTGGTTTAACCATAACCGAGGGGGTAATCATGACCAAAGACGTGAAGCTATCGCCTCCTTTGGTAAACCCTATATTAATATGGGGACTGCTTTGGCTGAATATGTTTGTTTATTTAACCCTAACTTTGATGAGGAGGGTAAACCCGTCGGTTTTGATGAGTATTACCAAGAATTAGCCCAGGCTGAATATATCCAATTAATTGGCCGGCCACGCGCTCACTTATACCCAGAGCAACAATTTACTATTTATTTAGTGGGGACTAAATTAGATTTCGCCTTCCTTGAAGATATGGGCATCAATGTCCTCTATCAAGATGAGTTTGATTATATCCCAGAAATGGTTAAGCGCAGGAAACGGGATAAATGGGCTTTGTATAAATACGGCCTACAATTAATGGCCACCGGTCAAAAGATCACTCAACAAGCTTTAGCCCAAGGGACAGGCTTTAGCCAAGGGTGGATCTCTAAGTTGTTCAAAGGTGCTAATACTCTATCTTGGAAGGACTTTCGTAAATTATTCCAGTCCCTATATAAAGACCATATAGGAAGTGGAATAATTACACCGGACTCCGTAGAAAACGCTATCATCCGTGAATGGCTTGAATTACAGCCATTAGAGTTAGCCCAAGAAATGATCAAAGCTATTCATAATGACGGCTGGCAAACCGTAGTCGACTATCTCAGGTATGTTTGCCCTCATGAAGCCTTCCAAATTTTAGGCATTTTGGCCTTATTTACTCCCAACTCAGATCAAGTTTGGCTTGAATTTTTGCCAGAACCACCTTTTTAAGAGCGATCATTCTTTTCCCATCCGCCCTTTTTTCGTCGAAGGGGGTGTCTTCAGTGGGGCAGGAAGGTTTGTAACTGTTTGTCTAACCAACAAGTTACAAATGGCGAATGGCAAAATGCTCACGGGAGGGGGATCAGAGGGTGTCAAAACATTTTTATAAAAGAATGGCGTAATGTGCAGTTCCAAATTTTATAGGATTTTTGGGGTTACTGATGGGAATAAATGAAAAAAATGACAGTCTGTGTACAGTTTTAATACAGTCTGTGTACAGTACAAGTACAGACTACAATACAGTAACGGTACACTCTATGATCACCGATCTTAATTCAACTGTTGAGTAATTACGCTGAAAGGCTCTTTATATCTAGCTTTAGGGCTAAAATGAGTGGGAACAAAACCAGGGGGAAATGGCCATTTTTCCTGAACTGACAAAGGCTCTTAGCTAAAAAGTGAAAAATCGCTGTAATGATTATGGTAACTACAATCGGGGTCATTATAAAAATATTATAAAATGCCTGTGACAGTCTGTGTACAGTGAGTGTACACTCACAAATTTTTCCAAAATTGATTTTTGCTAGGAGTTTCCATTTAATTTAATCGGTTGGCCTTGGAAGTAAAGGAGTAATGTAATCTAAAAGTTCAGGGATAAAATTTTTAATCACTTGCCAGACTAAATCAAGATTAACCTCATCATAATCGTGAACCAGTCGATCTCTCATCCCTGCAATTTGTCGCCACGGGATCTCCTGATGGGATTGACGGAAATCATTCGACAATCTCTTAACCACTTCTCCAATGATGGTAATTTCATATAAAACTGCTAGTTGAGTTCTTTCATCCGCATAAAACTCTGTTTCAGTCATGCCGTCGGTTAACCGGAGAATGGTTCGACACAGTTTGGCGATATCAAGCAGATAGGATTTGTCCTGATTCATAGATGACAGTAGCAGCTTCCAAAATGTTCTTACGGCGAATCCAGTTATGACTGTTTTCAATCGACCGTTTTTCAACGAGGTCTACTTTTCGTCCGATAAGATCCTCAAGTTCATATTGGATGCCCACTAAATTCATTAAGCTTAGTTGGATGTGAGGATCGAAGACCACAAGGAAATCAATATCGCTTGTCTTCTTAAAATCTTCCCTGAGAACAGAGCCAAACACCGATAATTCAAGGATCTGGTTTTGTTGACAGAAGTTAATCAGTTCACTCGGTGAAACGTTGAGTCTACTCAATATTTTTTTATCCATCCTTTTTATATCCTCTGTTCTCGGTATATAAGGAAACCTTATCTTTTGAGTAGAACTACTCAGGAATCTTAAAGTGAAATGATAAGAAAAGCTAAACTCCCTTTTCTATAATTACCAATTGAAGCAGTTTCAAGGCTCCTACGTTATCAAACTGCGGTTTGTTGGCCTACAATACTTTTATGAAAGTAAACCGGTACGGCCGCGCCGAAATCCTCACCCCAATACAAATATCCTCACTGTTTAATGATGGCTTTGTCAATCCAAGAGATAAAGCCCTATTCGGTATCTGTCTCTACGCAGCAGCCCGTATTAACGAAGCAGTTACCCTCTTCTATGGTGACGTGATCGGCATCAAAGGCATCAGGGAAAAACTTGTTATCCGCAGCTTTAACACCAAAGGAAAACAAGACACTAGAGAGATAGATATACACCCCCGTTTAACTCAATATCTACAAGAATATCAGGACTCATACCCATCTCTCAATAAATATAACCCGAATCTCTTCCCAGGTCGTCACGGACGAGGCCACATCCACAAAGCCAGTGCTGACCGCATTCTTAGAGGAATCTGTAAAAAGTTAGAAATCGAAGGAGTCAGCACCCACAGCTTCCGACGCACTGCTTTGACCCAAATGAGTGATGCTGGTGTCCCTCTCAGACACATCCAAGCTATCTCAGGTCATCGTACCCTAGCAGCCTTAGAACGCTATCTAGGGGTAACAGATAAGCAGAAACAACACGCTATCTCTACCCTCGATTTTTAATGAAGATTCCTATGATCTAGATGCAGCCACTCAGAAAGAAAAACACCTTTTTTGGGAGATAGACCAGCAAAGAAATCATCCTTATTTTCCGAAAAATCGCTATTTACATAAATACTTTCATCGAAAATAAGCATTTTCCAATCTGAAACGCTGGACACAAAAAAGCCGAAGCCGTCGACAAACTTTCTTAGGGGTTTAGGTAAATGGTAGCTAAGTTCCTCAATGAAAAAAGCAGTCATCTTGATCATCCAAAAAAAACAACAATTTATTGTTAACATCTATTATCCCATTTCCGTAATGAAAATTCTAGATACTAGCTATTTTATGTTTTTTTCTTGACAGGAATATAGTGATGTTCATCATAATCCGTTATCTCAAACCTAGACTTGATCAGCCAATAATCCCCTAAAGCACTTTTAGGATAAATAATCTTAAAAGTATAAAATCTTTGAATTATGTCACTACAATGAACTTTAATCATAGTATTATCAGTGAGGGCTACAAATATTAAAAAACCATCAGAATCAAAAGAGTCATCAATAGGTGAACAAGGTTGATACAGACGCACTTGATAACCTTTATAATAAGAAGGTAAACCATTTTGATAAACTAAATGATTACAATAAAAGTAATATTTAATAATGGTTTCTTCAGGACCCGCAAAAGGAGCATAAGGATAATTAGCACTAACAACAAACGGCGAAAATGGAGACGAAATAGGCAAAGTAATTTCCATAGTCAAACCTCAAAACTAATAAAATTAATAACTAAATATATGGGGGGATGTCTCCCCCCATACCCCCCAGGTGCAGCCTCTCCACCTCCTTTCACTTGTTCCGCTACGCTCCACTCGTTTCAGTCGGTTCCAGGCTGCTTTATTTGTTCAAACCCTCTCTAGATAAAGGTTTCAGCATCAGTAGTTTACTGGTGTAGCTTAAAGTACCTTACTATATTTAATTAAGTATTATACAACAATACTTAATCTACACTTACTACTCTAAAGTATTTTACTTACGTTAATTACAGTATTATACTAAGTAGTTAATCTCTATCAACGGATTTATTACTTATTAAAGTATTGTACTACTATTTTTGTAGTATATTAAAATTAATTACTAACTTAATTAAGTAACTCACCTTGTAATTTATATTTTTTATTAGTGCGCTATTTTACTAAAAAGTATTATACTATAATTTATGTAGTAACTTAATTTAAGGTAAATTAGTTAAACT